>Ga0214168_1000535_pt1 | contig 15618 bp, 23 predicted proteins | sample LakMenepilimnion_FD_153002 | JGI IMG/M metagenome (GOLD analysis project Ga0214168, IMG submission 153002) | Freshwater microbial communities from Lake Mendota, WI - Practice 29OCT2010 epilimnion v4 | ecosystem: Environmental > Aquatic > Freshwater > Lake > Epilimnion/Euphotic zone | place: Lake...
TTCATTCTCCTTTGGGTAAAAAATCGCATGAAAAAGGGTGGCATAGAGTTAACTATGCAACCCTTAAAATTGTTAGTTTACTAATACTGAATTAGCCGAAATTAATTGTGTTCCGAGACTCTCAGTATCATAACCCGTATCAGGACCATTCATCACCACTTCGTAACCTTTTTCCTTTGCCTCTTTTAGGCTATCTGCTTCCACCGTCACCGTGTGCTCAAGCGTCTCTGTGATGATCACTTCATACTTTGCCATATCACACACTCCTTTGGGTAAAAAATCGCATGAAAAAGGGTGGCATAGAGTTAACTATGCCACCCTGTCCTCAATCATTCAACATCAATCTTCTGGTTGATTGGGTACTCTGTTAATTCACTTGGTGCTGCGACAGCAGATTCGCCAGCACCATTAACGAGCCAGTACGCACCGGGACCATTTTCTGGTTGCCATTCAATGACAAAGTACGGGACACTACTACCCCAGAATACCATTTTACCCCTTTCTAATTTAATATAAGAACGTCCTTTGTAAGATAGATACTCTAATTTATCAAGATGGTATCTTACACAACAAGAAGTATCAATCATATCACACACTCCTTTGGGTAAAAAATCGCATAAAAAAGGGTGGCATAGAGTTAACTATGCCACCCTTGAAATATTAATCCACATCAGGATTGTCTGCTTTAACCAATCCAGAAACTTCATAGTTTTCTTCATAATCATCTTTTAACTTAGTACAAATACAATTCACGATTCCACTATCAATCAACTTCTCTATTGCTTCTTCTTCCGACGAAGCAACTACTGTGTAACTTTTCCTAATATTGAACTCGACCTGAACTTCGTAAGTTTTTTTCTTACTCATATCACACACTCCTTTGGGTTAATCGCATGAAAAAGGGTGGCATAGAGTTAACTATGCCACCCTTAAAATAACAGGCACTAGCAGGATACTTTCAACCGTCTAACCAGTTAACGGCCTTTCACCTGCCGCTTATCCGCCAAACCCAGTCACCTTACGAGTACTCCATTGCAGACCATCTGGAAACAGTCTGGGTAACCACTGAGAGGGATGCAAGAGCATTGCATCCCTCTCAGACATAAGAGTTTGGTTTCGCCTGTAGACAGGTGGGTGGGAGGATTGTTCCCCCCACCCTTAAGGAATCAACCCTTCTCGCCAGCTTCTTTCACGAACTCAAGGGTTTCGTTTGCCCGAAGAACATAGTCTTCGGCAACGCCACGTCCACCAATAAATGCGCCTGCATCATTGGGAATATTGTACACTGCGGAAAACGTGCTGCGTACAGCAGCAACCGTGTGACCTGCCAATGGGTGCAACCCATCAGCAGTTCCGTGCATGACTTTGACCAAATTGTTGGCCAAGCCAGTGAGTACAGCAGCAGCGTCAACTGCGTTGTTGTTGTCTACGTTTGCAAAACCAGTAACTTGATTAGACATGTCAAATACTCCATAAGGAATTAACCAATCGTACCCCTACAAACACCAATCGCACAGACCTGAACGAAGTTATAAGCAACTTAATACTGGGGGTAAAACACCAATCTTACCCCCACAAACACCAATCGTACCAACCAGTACGAAGTTATAAGCAACTTAAACAACCCTGTCAAACAACCCTGTCAGGGACAACAGCTTTCATCGACAGCATGTCAAGGAAAACTTCACCATATTGTTGCCTATTTGTCAACACTCTATTCGAGTATATGGACGAATCAGTCAAATTATAAAAAGCTGACAACATTGTTGCCGCTATCAGATTGTTAACAATCACAATCTGAGGCTTCTCATTGGCAATCCGAGTGCAACTGCCTGGTTGATTCAATTGATTAGGATGCAAGTCCTTTGGACTTGATATCTCCTTGTGATACTGAGTTATAGGAGGCGTAATGTTTTCACCATTTCGACGAATGTGAATCATCACATTGCCATCGGTTTCATCATTACCACCACTGATGAGCGTTACATTGTCCAACTCACACACACGTTCAGAAACCAACTTTCTTGACGTGTGGTTATCAACACACATCATGATCAAGTCGTTCTCACGAATGTGACGTACAATGTTATCATCATCCAAATATACTGGATGATCATAAATCGTCGTCCTGCCGAACTCCTTCCTCAATCCATTAGCAGTCACTGTCGCCTTCGGACCAAAATCAGAAAACCCTTGACGTGAACGATTCTTTTCCTCGTACACATCACCATCAATTAGGTGAATCTCCGATACAGGAAACTTATCAACTGAATAATTAATGAACCTAGTCAAAACTGGTATCAGACAGAGACCAATACCACCACAACCGATTACCTTGACCTTCATGGTACTACCTCTTGGTTGGTTATTGCCACTAACCACTCATCGCAAACCCAAGTACGAAGTTATAACCAATCTCAGGGCAAAGGGGGCTTTTATACCCCCTTTGCCCTATATCAAAACATATCACATGTTTTATTCAAATGCACAGTTATCATTGTCTTCGTTATATTTAAGGCCATAGTTCCATTGGTTTTTATCTTTCCTATTATTTCTGTCCCACAACCATGGACTGCTTCCGATATCCTGCCAGTCTTCGACATATTTCTTAGAATCATTAGCAGTCCAGTTGCTAGATGATGTCCAAGAATCCAAGATTCTAGCTTTCGTTGTAACCTTGGATAGAAACTGTGGCAGTGTTAATGTCTTCCAGTTTTCCAGAGTAGCAGATTCTTCTTCGTTCAATTCAAGGTGGTAATAATACTCCATTCTTGAATAAGACTTCTTAACAGTTACTCCACGAATCTTCTTTTCCACTTCCTCAGTAACTTCTTCTTCTGAGGAATTTGAAATTCCAAGAGCAACTGAAATCGGTTCAACTTCACTTCTGTTATTGTTGAACACAAAACTACTGGCAATACTGAATTCTTTGGAATTCACATGGCCAAAAGTCAAGTGTATACCATCGAAAGTAGATTCATCAGCCTGATCCGTACCACTGTGGAATGCACTGAAATCACAGTGAGAATGAATAGTACCAACAGGTTGCCATCCATCACCATCTGCACCAATATAAGCCCTTTCCTCAACAGGAACACTATCAGCCCTATCATAATTGACTGACGAGTAACTCACTTCCTGAGTAGGACACCAGAGTCTATAATCCTGCAACTTCTTTGAATAAAGAAGAGTCAAATAGGACTCTGAATGATATTTGGCAAAAACACTCTCGAAGAATGTTTTGGCCTGAGCCATGACCACTGCCGAAATCTTCGGCAAAGTGAATTTACCAGTTTTAGCCACAGACTGCAAAAATGGTATTTCACTTGTCTTTACCAAGGCCCATCCATGCAGTCGTTCAACCCTCATATAAATGCCATCCTTGGCCACCAAATAATAGGTGCCAGTCTCAGGTGGCACAAAACCTTCAGATGCCAAATAAACAGGAATAATAGGCAGTGACATGAGAAAATCTCCATAAGTGTTGGCCAGTAGGGAAATTCCTACTGGCCTTGAATATGAAACTAAACAGGCAAAGGATTCTTGCGAGGCCTTCCACGCTTACGAACAACAGGATTACCATCAGAATCAACTAAGATCGGACTCGAAGCTGCACGACTAATTGCCATCGAAACATCAACAGGCAAAGGATTCTTACGAGGCCTTCCACGCTTACGAACACCTGTAGGATTACCATCCTCATCAATATACTCAGATAGCTTTGCACGAAGCTGATTCACTTCATCTAACTGCTTAACCAAATGCTGATAAACAGTGAACAACTCACACTGAACCCGTAACTTCTCATCATTCAAATTGCTGCGCTGAAACTCAATGTTATTGAGGATGTGCGAACTGTTCCTAATCGAATTCTCAATATCATTCCTCTTCCTGTCAAGGTCTTGGTTGTCTTTAGCAACCTGCCGCTCATGCTGCAAATGAACATCAGACCACATATTAACATAGACATCATTAACTATAGACCTAATCGTCTGCTGCAAAGCAGCATAATGAGGTTGACTACGATTCTCTTCATAAACATCGATACCTGACAAATCACCAGCAAGATTCCTAATCAAACCTCCGATTCCCTTCTCGATCTCTTGGCTAATCCTAGCCATGGTAGCCTGCTTGCCACCAACGGATATGTCTTGTGGCAAAAATCGACCAATCTCAAACGTATTGGGATATGATGCCTCAAAACACCACAATGGATTAGTACTCTTCTCCTGCCATGCAGCAAAACAACGATGGAATGATGCATAATTCCGATCATCAGGGAGATTCTTGAACTCCTCACGAAACTGCGTAGCAAAGAAACTCATCAAATTCTCATGCAAATCCATATTGAACTGGCTACCCCAATAACCTGCTACTATCTGATTAACCTTAGTATTCAAGTCCCTACCATTATTAGAAGCTGTTGCCATTGTCCCTACACATACACGATTGCCACCAATGTTGGGCATAGGCAAGCTATGCACTTCACTCTGAAACGAAGTCATTGGCTTCTTACTACAAGTTATAACCATGCCATCAAATACATCTCCACTGCCACGCTCAGTGAAACTCATCAAATACTGAACAAAGGGAAAACTAACATTGTAATAATGTGAAAGAAAATTAATTCTTCTCACACATGGCTTTTGTTCTACAATGATCGTCACCTTACCATTTTCCCTACTAACATATCTTGTGCCATCTGGAACAACCATCAACTGGTTGTCGTTAGCATCCAACCATGCGTTCGTATACTGAGTTAATTGCCCACTCAGTGATTTTATGAACCCAGCAATCAAGTGCCCCGATTTCTCGTTTACTGATACATCTAAGTTGTTTTTCAACCGTCTCAAGACGGTTGCTGTGCTGCTGCGGATCATCTCAACCGTCTTGTTGTCTGCATAGAATTCACTGTTATTCGTGAACTTCTCAACTAATGGATGCATGGGAAACCTCCATCAAAATTAAATTACCACCACTAATCACCCATCGTAAAAGCCTGTACGAACTTATAAGCAACTACGAAACTACAAATCGATGAAGCTTCTTATCTTCTGCAAATTTCCTAGCCTCACTAGCATCTTTAAATCTTGGGCTATTCACTTCCAACTGTATTATTCCCTTGTAGTCTTTAATGGAAAGGAAATAAGTATATTCTTGTTCCAGACTTTGCGTGAAACTACAAGGGAAGAACCGATAAGTCCCAACAACAAAAGGCTTTAGAGTATCATCTTTCTTGGGCCAAACCCTCTTCTTTCTTTCAACTTCTGCTTCTTTCCAGTTGTTCACGATAAAAACCCCTTAAAAAGAAAAATGCCAGTCATGTGCATTTGAATAGCACATGACTGGCATTGGTGTCAATCAAGCAATGCTTTTTTCTCGGATATCATCAACGATATCATCAAACCATTTTTTCACATTAAATTCTGCTGATGATATATTTTGAAGCATAATTTGTTTATTTTTCTCTATAATTTTGGTTATGGCATCTTTGTTTGCCTCATTAAAGAACGGAGGTCTAAGTAAAGTCCTGTAAAGCCAAGTATGATCTATCGTGTTACCTTTCAAACCGTTAGCAATATAAATTTGAAAAGCTCTAATTCTACCGTTAGCATTAGAGCTTTTCAAAGTTAAGAAAACACCAAAACCAGTCGAAACAATCCTAGAAATAAAACCATTTAAACTAATCACTTCTCGATCAATATCACTACAAACATTAGTTAAAAAATTACATAAAAACCTATCATTCAATGATGTTCCTAAGTTTTCTAAAGAACACCTCTCAATCTTCCTCTGCAATAATTTAGCATAAATAAAATTGTCTAATACATGAGGGTGCCAATTTGGTTGGGGCCGATTCTCTATGAATGTATCGTAATCAACCAATAATTGATTACTAATTCGTAAATATACCTCGTATAACAAACCAAAAACAACTCCACCACAATTGTTATTCTTATCAATAACATTTCTGGCAAACGCTTTAGTAGTGTTTAAAGGCAAAATACTAGTAAATGTTGGAGGCAAAATACTAGTAAATGTTGGAGGCAAAATAGAATTTTCAAATTTAATCGTAATCCTATAACTGTTGGAAGTTCCCCTATTCGTCCTAATGTGATGAACAGATAAACCAACTCCTAAAGCTTCAAGAAGCTTGTTTAACTTAGCAATTGTAACTGGTTGATTCATAAGCGAATCAATATCTTCATCAGTATTATCTTTATCTGATTTAATTTTATCAGTAATCATGTCATTGACAATTTCACCAACTGAATCACCAGTATACTGAACATTATCGAAAAAGTATTCGATCCTATCAAAACCATTGCCCAAGGGAATGTTGACTCCTCGAATATATCGAACATAGTCACTCTTTACAGGCAAATCAGGACATGGACAAAACAAATACTTTCCATTAATGAATCTTAAAAAAGGTATTGAAATTTTAAGAGTGCCATTAGGTGATATAATTTCATGTGAAATTTTCATATTTTTTATGTAAGACTCTAATAATGCTCTATCATCAACACTAAACAAACTTTCAACATTTTCAGAAATAGCCATGTCAAACTCTCCTTGGTTAAATCTGAGACAAAACACAGTCCCCCACCCAGATCAGGGTGGGGTGGTGTGGTTTGTCTCAGGCATCAGATCCCGATAAATGAGACAACTGGTCCAGACATTCCTCGTAAAACTCCTCACTCAACTTGAGCGAGGACAGTATACCACTCAAACTCTTATCTTGTAACTTACTGATGACATCTAACTTACTTAGAATCAGGAAAGAAACCTTGATTGCTGCCAACTCAGGACGAGACAACTCAGGACGAGACAATTTACTAGCCATATCAACCTCCTATATGCTATATGGAATGGAATCAACCGTTAAGTTCGTAAGAAGCTCCCTGCTTACGAGTCTCTGCATCATTCAGATCGCTCAGAATGTCTTCTGCATATTTCTTGCAGAAGAACTGCCCATGACAGTATTCGTAACCATCGGCCCCAAGGACCACCCCCATCACATCGTAACCCTGACCAGTTTCCTGAATGTAAAACTCCCGACGAACCAATTTCTTGGCCATTTCATTACTCCTTTGGGTTAAAATTACTTAACACTGTTTACTTCGTAAACAGCATCCTTTTCTGTACTGAAATAAAGATCACCAGCCATTTCAAGAGCTAAAATTTCCGCCTGTCGAGCAGAATCTGCCTCGACAACAACAGTGGCCACTCGTGTAGAACTACGAATGACTTCAACTTCATAGCTCTTTTTTCCCTGATCATCAGTCATGTCAAACTCCTTTGGGTTATCGTTACAACCTCTAATCGCTCAACCCTGAACGAAGTTATAAGCAAAATTTCCTAAACATTAAATCTGAACGTAACATTTTCTCATATTGATGAGAGGACCAGTTTTTGGTATCCAGACGATCTGACAACCTAACAAGGAGTCAATGTAGATATAACCGTTTGGTGCCTCGAACCAAAAATCCATCAATTCTTCGGGTGTTGCTCTCCGAATAAAGTCGTTGTTTTTGCTGTCAAGTAGCGGACAATTTGCTTTTTCAATTGCTTCTACAATTGCATCGGCAACAATGTGAAAAACATCTTCATCGTCGAATTCATCCATCACAGGAAGTGCCTTGCTTTGGACAGCCATCACGTTCTTGGTGGTCAGATGAAACGAACCATCTGAATTAATCTGAATGTGGCGATCAATCCGAGTTCCATCACCCAAGACTTCAGATACCTTTTCAATAGCTTGTTCAATATCTTTCTTCTTCGTGCGCCGTACATTTGCACGCCGTACATTTGCACTAATGTCGTAGCTCATCTTAAACTCCTTTGGGTAAAAAATCGCATGAAAAAGGGTGGCATAGAGTTAACTATGCCACCCTTACCTATCAATCAACCTGCGTCGATCATTGATTCCAAAAATGCAATTTTAAGATATTTTTCTTTTGTTGGAATAATATCAAAATTCTGCCACACTTTGTTTCTCCAAATTTCTAACAACTCACTTTTGCCCATTGGGGACTGAACTTTTTTGTAGCCAACTCTTACTGTTCTACGACCATTCTTTGCTACTCGCTCTAAAAAAAACTTTTTAGCCACTTCCTCGTCGGCAAAACTTTTTACCGAAATATGAAGCTCGACATCGTTAATTTCGGAAACTTCAGGATTGCAATTCATTTCAACGACAAGGTATACCTTATGCATTGTCAAATACTCCTTTGGGTTATCGTTACAACCTCACAACCTCTAATCGCACAGACCTGAACGAAGTTATAAGCAAAATTTCCCACACTCAAAATTAAACATTTTTTGTATATTTTCTGATATAAATTGCTATACTTCAATTAATTCAGCACAGTAATTTCCTTCTGGGCGAACTACAGTTACTGGTCCTTTCCAAAAATCTTCAGTCTGTGGCAAGCGTGATAGTTCATGACACAACTCCTCGTATGTATCATCACTCTCATCTTGAGAATTGCCAAGCTTTACTTGGCAATTAATGATTTCGTAATCATCTGTCCAAACTCCATTGCCAACCCACACTCCATCCAGACTAATTACGACATTAACGACAACTTTACTGTTGACCATCTTAAACACTCCTTTTGATGATTGCCTTACAAAGGCACCCACATCAGAAAAAAACTACTTGCCAAAAAAAATCTGAACGTAACATTAAATCTGAACGTAACATTTTTTCGTAATGATATACTGTGTCTGCCCCCAAAATAATTCGGATGAATTGCTGAAAAGAAACGGTTTTGTTAACCAGACGTAGATATAACCTTTTGGTGCCTCGAACCAAAAATACATCAATTCTCCGGGTGTTGCTTTTCTGATGAATTCGTTGTTTTCGCTGTCCAGCAGAGAACAATTTGCTTTTTCAATCGCTTCGGTAATTGCATTAGCAGTGATATGAAATACATATTCGTCAAAGGAGACTGCAAGATGCAAACTACAGAAGTCAAACTCATCCATTACAGGTAATGGTTTGCTCTGGACAGCATTCACGTTATGTGTTGTCAGACCGAACGATCCATCTGAATAGATTTGGATGTATCGATCTATCCGAGTTCCATCACGCAAAACATCAGATACCTTTTCAATAGCTTGTTCAATATCTTTCTTCTTCGTGCGCCGTACATTTGCACCAATGCTGTTGTTGTGGCACATCTCAAACTCCTTTGGGTTATCGTTACAACCTCTAATCGCTCAACCCTGAACGAAGTTATAAGCAAAATTTCCTAGATGTTTCAGTGCAACATAACGACGATTATCGGACCTTAACAGAGGAAACCCTCTCACACAACCCAATCACCTCATCTTCATTGATTTCTTCATCTTCATCAAAGAATTTTATCGCCTCATTCACATCATCAACATTAGAACTCAAATAACTCAAAGCGATACAAACAAGCCTATGCTCTTTATCATTCAGCGTAATATTCATCTTTCGTTCTCCTTTGTTGGTTAGCGTTACTCAATATGAGAGGCTATATCCCTAGCCCAAATCCATAGTTCAGATTCATCAGCTTCTACAACCCACAAATAGTGGGCTTCTCCTTCAGGCCAATCACCCAGCAAGATTGACCTGTATGGTTTCAACAGGTCATTGCCATCAACCCTCAACTCAGCAGCAGCATAATTGCTCATGTCAATCCCCCTTATTCAAATTGAGAAGTCCAAAAGGATCTTTGTAACGGAAAATATCTAGAGGGAATGAAATCCCCCTGATAACCAACCTACCATCCTTCTTTCTTCTTATCACTCTTGCATCTTTATCAACTCTGTACAACTCTGTACCTTCTCCCAGTCGAACAACAGCCTGTTTAAGCTGGCTGTCCAACACCTTCTCCCACTTACCAGTCCTCACGTTCACCGCAATGATCGGCCAGTTGCGATTGTCCATGTCAATTACTCCACTTGGTTATCGTTCGCCTACAACCTCTAATCGCACAGACCTGAACGAAGTTATAAGCAAAATTCCAGTCATCCATTACCAGTCATGGTAATACCAAGAACAACCCAAAACATATAGTACAAGACTTTAAAAATCATTCACCAAAAACCATATAGTACAAGACTTTAAGAAACTTCAAGTCTTGTACTATAACCCAAACCAAACCCAAAAAAAAGCATGGTAATATATTTCTATATCACCATGCGTTAATCATTTATCTATTATCCATCACAAGACAGTAACCATCACAATTTAAAAAAAAAAGGAGGCAACATTCGGTTAGAATGTTGCCTCCTTTCGCACATGTTATGCAGCGTTGAGGAAAAGAGTTGGATGTCTTTCCGAAAGCTGCCGATGATATCGTGACAAGATCATGAATCCTGCCTCAAGCTCTTCAGGCGTTTCAAGACCAGCCGTGAGGAGACAATGTGCAACAGCAGCGTCAGGCTTATTGAACCCTTGACCATCACGCTGAACAGCACCGTCACACACGCCCAGCATGAAGCTGAATGCTTGGCGGACCTGTTCGCTCCTCTCAGGAGTGAGAGGAAGCATCTGGCGTGACATCCTTGCGGATTCACGGGCATGGATTCCAGAAACACGACTCTTAGCGTATTCCTTTGCCTTACGCTGTTCTTCAGCAGCATTGTTGGCCTCCATTTGGGCAACACGCTGCATACGAGACTGAAACTCCTCTTCAGTTTCACCTTGAGGATCTGCGTTGACAGATCGACCCTGATTGACTTCACCCTGAATAGACTGGTCAATCGAACGATTGATCGTGTCGATCTTATCGACCAGCATATTCTGGACGTGGATGTCAAGTGGGTGATCACTCACCATACGGATGATTTCAACCGTATTAGCAGTCTGACCGATTCGGCAAATGCGATCTTCCGCCTGCCAGTTACTAGCAGGAGTCCAATCCAGATCGACGAATAGTGCCTTGTGAGCACGGGTCAGAGTAAGACCTACACCACCAGCACGAATGCTGATGCCAACACCCTTCAGGCGACCAGCCTGAAAATCATCAACAATTTGTTGACGGCGTTCAGGTTTCACATCACCTGTGATGATTGCCCATCCATCACGACCGATGAGAGCGTCGAGTGGGGCAAGGTGAGCAGAGAACACCAGAAGTGGGCATTCCTGCTCTTCTGCGTTTTCTACATAATCGATCATCGCTTCGATCCGTGATTCAGCCAGATCTGCACGGATCGAAGCGAATTGCTCGAAAGGAGGAAGCGATCCAGAATTCACAATGAATCCCTCCCAACCCTTCCACATTTCATCCAGCTTCGCCGTCAGGCGAGAACTGGTGTTGCCAACAACCAAAGGAGTGTAAGTCTTTGCAGGAATCTGCTTAAGAACTTCACTCCTACGGCGGCGAAGCATAACACGACGAAGCAATTCAGGGACAATCGGATTTGGCTTGCCGTATTCAATGCCATATCCATTGTGAACAGCGTTGAAAAGAGATTGGAAGCGTTCAAAGCTTCCAAAAACTTCCTTAGCGACACCGACAGTGTCGAGAACACCGAACAAATCGTCAGGGCGATTTGTTAAAGGGCTACCAGTCAGGGCAGTGGTCTTGGCAGTCATCATGCCAATTTCCTTGACCTTGCGGGTACGGGCCGCTTTGCGGTTTTTATAATCGTGAGCCTCATCAATGATGAGGTGAGTGTTGGCAGCATCAGGGTTGTTAGCCTTGAGTTCATCACGCCATGCCTGAAGGCGAGCAAAATAAGCATCGTTGCTTTCGCCACGACCCTTATTAGGGCGTTTGTTGAATTCATCTGGTAAAATGTCATTGTTGATAATGACAAGCTCACCAGATTTAGGCCAACGGAAGTTGTTGCGCCCATCAAGGACAACTGGAGTCAGATCTTTGCGCCATTTCTGGCATTCATTCCTCCAGTTATATTTCAGCCCAGCACGGCATATTACCATGGCTGCGCCACCCTTTGGGATAATCATGAGACTCATGGCAGATTTGCCAAGACCCATCTCGTCTCCCAACAATGATTTGCGTTTCTGAGAAAGCCAATCAACGCCTTCGACTTGGAAAGCGTAAAGGCCAGCTTCCTGAGCCATTTTAGCCTGATCACAGAGATGTGTGACCCGAAGAGTCGGAGCGACCTCTAGGCCGATCTTATCAGCAACTTCGAGGACTCTTCTGCGGTCTGCAAGTTCTGTGCTTACAGACCAGCATTTCTCGCTGGGATTCCAACGAGCACCGGGAAGTGATTTAACAAGAGGTAGATTTGCTGCCTCGTAGGGCATGATGATTTTGCCATCGCTGGTCAAAACCCTTACCTGATTTTGCACAGGTGCCGCACCAATTCTTTCTGGGCAGCACGTTTTGCACCACACAACAAAACGGTTGTCGATCTTCTGCGTGAATCCTTCGTTTGCTGCAACCTTTGAATTGCAGCTTTTGTTGTTGCACTTGCCAGCAAATCGGTTGGTATACATTTCATCTTCTCCGTGAGTGAGTTAAACGCCTACAACCTCTAATCGCACAGACCTGAACGAAGTTATAAGCAAAATTCCAGTCAGGCCAAATCAATCACCACAACCTCTAATCGCACAGACCTGAACGAAGTTATAAGCAAAATTCCAGTCAGGCAACTACCAAGAATAACCCAAACCGTATAGTACAAGACTTGAAGTTTCTTAAAGTCTTGTACTATAAATCAAACCAAACCCAAAAAAAAGCATGGTGATATATTTCTATATCACCATGCATTAATCATTTATCTATTATCCATCACAAGACAGTACCATCACAAGACAGTACCATCACAATTTTCCGTGCGATTATATCCTTTTGCATTTACATAAACAAGATTTTGAGCTAAAAGATCAGGGATGATATAATTCTCAAGTTCATCTTCCTTCTTGTTAAGCCTGTCTGACAACTTCCTTTTTGATATTGGACCATTATTCAAAATCTCCAATACCTTTATCTGGATGTTGTTAAGACCATTACTGTTCAATCCTTCTTGCATTGCAACAGTCCTAACTGTATCTTCCCATCCATTGTTAGGATACATCAACCTATACATAACACAATAACGAGCAAACTCTAATGCCTTCCTAGGAACTCTAGGATTGTAATCCACAATCATATTGCAAATATGATCAGGAATATCAGTATTAGAATTCTTGACAATCCTAGCAATATCAATTTTACTCAAATACTCCAAACGAATAGGACTAAACCTAGTCCTGAAAGCATCAAATAACTGTCCCTCCTCAGTAGTTGCAATCATCCATGTTGCAGCATAACAATCTAATACTCTACCACTCTCTGTTGCCATACTTGCATCATTAAACTCTGTAGCCTTTAGCAAACCCTGAACAACAGAATTAGGTAATGCGTGTACCTCATCTATAAAAATAACACAAGGCGGCAAACAATAATACTTACTTCTCTGCTCAATCAAACCTATACCGTAACCAACCAAAACATTGTCAATGATAGAAAACAAATCATCCAAACACTTAACAGCTTTAGGACCAACTTCAATAAATGGCAACTCGACAACTTGAGAGTAAATCCTAGCCAATGTAGTCTTGCCCGTTGAGGCAGGACCAAATATAGCAAAGCTTAAATCCCTCATTATGTGACTAGGATCGCTCAATGCTTTGTAGGCTGCGACCTGCAACTTCATAACTGCATTCTCATTGCCCACAAACTTGAAAAAAGGACTATCTTTGTTATTCCTGTCTACCCTGCTAAACCTTTCATCATGGTCGGGCATAGACTTATTCACCAAATCACCAAAAAATACCAAATGCGGCTGCATTCCAATACCTCCATAACCAAAATTAACCACGACCACACACAGCCACTCATCGCAAACCCAAGTACGAAGTTATAAGCAAATTGCAAAACACGCCAAAACCAAATTATCACTATAGTACAAGACTTCAAAACAGTTCCCTATAGTACAAGACTTCAAAACAGTTCCCTATAGTACAAGACTTCAAAAATATGACCACCACCTTGGCATACCTTGGCGCACCTTGGCACACCTTGGCGCAACTTAGACGAAAAATTGATCGCAATTTACTCAATTCACAATTAATTCCAACCATCATCACAAAATCATCATCACAAAATCAATCTAATCACAAAATCAACATCACAAATAACAAAATCAACATCACATAATCAACTCAACATCACAATTCCATCACAAATAAAAAAATCAATATCAAATCAATCACAAATATCATGACAAATAACAAAAACAACTAACAAAAACAACAAACTCACAATTAAAAAACAAAATTAAGCCAATTTCAATATCACAAATAACAAAATACATCGAAAATAACAAAATAAATCAAAATTAAACACAAAATCAAAACAAAAACCCTTCACTAAACAAAAATAAACCACAAAATAACAAATAAAAAACAAAATATCAAAACAAAATATCAAAATAAACAAAATTTACACTTCAAAATCAATAAAAATCACAAAATAACTAATCATCTCAAAATAATCATAACAAAAATATCAAAATTATCAAAATTACACCAAAAATCACAAAATAACACCTCAAAATCACAAAAATATACAAAAATTATCAAAATTTAACCAAAAATCACAAAAATATACACCCATTATAGGGTCTAATATGTGTATATTGGTAAAAAAATAGGGCGGCGGCTAGGCCCTTTTTTCGACCAATTTTCGATCTTTAAACACAAAATATTTTAAACTCTTACTAACAAACAACTTATGACCTGCACACAAATTGAAAAAAAACTTTTAAAATACTACCAAACGCATCTATTTTTTTTATAAAAAGCATATTAGGTGTGTACTATTGTGTTTTATTGTTGTTTTTATTGTTATGGTTTTTATGTTATTGTTTTGATGATGTTTTATGAGATAGTTTGTATGATTTTATGATTGATTTTTCTTTTGATTTTTGTTGTTATTTGATTATAATTTTCTTTTTATTATTTTGTGATGCTTATGGTTTTTGGCATGTGTTTTAGTATTAAGGTTTGAGTATATTTGTTTTTATATGTGTTTAGTTTGTTTTGTTTTTGATTTTGTTGTTATTTGTGATAATTCTCGATATAAGTAGTTATTTTTGGCATTTGTCTTATAATTTATCTTTATATTTTTCTGGTTATGTTTTTTATTAATAGGAGATAATAATCTGAATAAGACTTGGTTATTTGGTTGACATGTTTATTGCTTATGTGGTTTATGTTTTTTACATATGATTATTGATTGTTATTGGTTTTATTAATTGATATACTTGTATAGTTTTTGTTATAATATTTTGATATAATGTGATAGTTTTTTTATTTTTTGTATAGTTGTGAGGATGGTTAGTGTATATTTGTGTAATTGTTGTTATTGGTTTTGTGTGGAATGAATTGTGGAGTTAATTGTGAAGGGAATTGTGAAGGGAATTGTGAAGGGAATTGTGGAGTTAATTGTGATAATTGTGGATGGAATAGTGATGTAGAGTACTCTACGTTGTGTTTTAATTGTTTGATATTTTTGATAATTTTGATTAAAAAAATAAATATATATATGTATAAATATATACTTACTTGTTGATAAATCTGGTAGCCTTTTCATTTTTTTGGTTTTCTGTTGTATATGC
>Ga0214168_1000536_pt1 | contig 15573 bp, 12 predicted proteins | sample LakMenepilimnion_FD_153002 | JGI IMG/M metagenome (GOLD analysis project Ga0214168, IMG submission 153002) | Freshwater microbial communities from Lake Mendota, WI - Practice 29OCT2010 epilimnion v4 | ecosystem: Environmental > Aquatic > Freshwater > Lake > Epilimnion/Euphotic zone | place: Lake...
GCATCTGCCATCTGCTTTGCAAGCTTGCCTGCTGCAGCGTAGTAACCACCGAAGAACACTGCATCAACGCCTGCGTCCTTCGCTGCGGTGATAACTGCTGAGTAGTCAGATGCTTCTGGGTCAATGCTGTTGAGTTCAACTGCCTTGTCACCGAGTGATTCCTGAACGATGTCTGCGAGGCCCTTGCCGTACTCGGCATTGTCATCAATGACGCCAACCTTCATCTTGCCGTCAGCGATGATCTTCTGCGCAGCACCTGGGCCCTGCTTGTCGTCACCTGCAAGTGCACGGTGGAAGATGTCCCAACCGTTGGTGGAGAGTGCTGGGTTAGTTGCCGAAGGAGTAATGATTGGCAATCCTGCTTCTTCAAACTTCGGGTTGACTGCTCCAGACTCACCAGAGAATGCTGGTCCAACGATGCCAACGACGCATGGATCTGCAATTGCCTTGTCAGCAAGAGCAGGTGCCTGGTCGGGGTCACCCTGGGAGTCGTAAGCCTCAACTACGAGTTGGTTGTCTGCGTTCTCGGCGTTGTGTTGTGCAACAGCGAGGTCGAGACCCTTCTTGATGTTTTGGCCAAGGTTTCCGTTATCGCCTGTGAGTGCGCCGAAGAATGCAATCTTCAAGTCGCCTTCACAACCGTTACCGGAAGCGTCGTCACCGCCACCGCAGGCAACGCCTACGAGTGACAGAGCGAGCAATGTTGCGCCAACGCGCAGCACACTCTTCTTCATGTGTTTTCCCCTTTAAGGAATGTGGCGGTTACCCGCCGTTACTGGGTAGTAGAGAAAAACTACCTGTAAATCCATCCCTAACTCAATGGTTGGCCAGGTGTTCTGCCAATTTCACTACATCGGCGTATGAGTTATAGAGGGGTGCAAAGCCGAATCTCATCAGGTCGGGAGGCCGAAAATCGGCAATGACACCCCGTTCGGCCATGGAGTCCACCAATGCCTTACCACCCGCAAACCCAAGCGCCACATGGCTTCCACGCTGTTCTGGGTCCCTAGGGCTACCCATTGTGAAGCCTTTGGCGGCCAAGAACTGGTCGAACAGCTCCACAAAGAATGAGGTGAGAGCCATGCTCTTTTCCCGAATTTGGGCCATGGTGACCTCTGAAAAGACTTCAAGCGATGCCTCAAGCGACTTCATGCTGAGAACATTGGCCGTGCCGGTCAGGAAGCGCGAAATGCCAGGTGCTGGCCGGTAGTCAACTTCGAACTGAAATGGTTCCGCATGACCCCACCACCCCTGAAGAGGTTGACCCGACACCTCAAGGAGCCGCGGTGCCACGTAAATGAAAGCGGGTGCGCCTGGCCCACCGTTCAGATATTTGTATCCGCATCCCACCGCGAAATCCGTATCGAGTTCTTGAGCATCGAAGGGAACTGCACCGGCTGTGTGAGCAAGGTCCCACACCATCAGTGCGCCGTGTTGATGTGCGACACGAGTGATTTCTTCTGCATCAAGGATTCGCGCACTGCGATAGTCAACGTGGGTAGCGGTGACCACTGCAGTGTTCTGAGAGATTGCACCAGCAATTTCATCTGCGGTGACAGCCACAAGAGTGAGCCCGTGCTGAGAGGCGACACTTTGCGCAATGTAAATGTCGGTAGGGAAATTATTGATATCCACCACAATCTCCGTGCGGCCAGGTCGCAGAGCAACTGCTGCATGAAGGGCTTTACTGAGATTGATTGACGTGTTGTCTGCACAAATAACCGTGTTGGTTGCAGCGCCAATAAGTGGAGCAATTGCATTGCCCACCCGCATAGGCATGTCTAACCAGTTTTCATTCCACGAGCGAATCAATCGTTCACGCCATTCGTGTTCAATTGTTTGGTGAAGCACTTCGCGTGATCGAAAAGTGAGTGGCCCCAATGAGTTGCCATCGAAATACAACGTCCCATCGGGGATGTCGAAATGAGCGCGTTGCGCAGCAAGGGGGTCGCGTGCGTCTAACTGAGCAGCTTTTGCGTATGCGGCCTGCAGTGTCATTGCCTCACCCTTTCAATTGTGCGAGTACCCAGTCTCCCACGCACGTGCCCTCGCGTAACAGGTCATACGGAAGATTGAAATGGTCACGGTCGTCCACTACTTCAATGGTCACGCATGCACCGTTGTGTTCCAACAGTTGTCCATACTCGCGGTTCTGTCGAATGAACTCTTCTGATTCAAAACGACCAACCGCAAGCAATGCATCGGCTGGCGAGATAACAAATGGAAGTAGCTGCGGGCTTATCTCTGCTGCGGTTTCAATAGTGAGACCGAGTGGATCATTAGTGGGGGTGCGCACAATGGGTCGCACGTCGTAAATACCGCTCAGCAATGCAACTGCGTGAATACGGCCTTGTAGCGACGTATCTCGCGCGCACATGGCCGCTAGGTGAGCGCCCGCACTACAGCCCGCCAACACAACGCGGGAAGGCTGAAGCATGTCCAGAACACAGCAAACATCGGCAATGCATTCAGTAACAATCTGTGGCACCGTTGCATGTGGAGCCAAGGTGTATTCCACTGCGTGTAGAGAAATACCGTGCTTGATGGCATCGGGGGCGTTAAAGAGAGAATCACCAGCCGACAGTCTCTGCCAGTACCCGCCGTGAATGTAGATGAGAAGTGGTTGACCCGGCGTCGCTAATGATGCGCCGCGAAATGGCTCACTGAGTGTTGCGTACTCGGCGAGATACTCATCTAACGGGCGAAGTGCAAAACGAGAGGGCGAATATTGGAGGTCGACGTCTTCGTCAGATGCTTCACTCCAGGAAAAGTTGCTCACGAAACTGGACGGCTTCCAGCAACCGTGGTGCGATGAAGTTCACGACGAAAACCGGCGTAATCGTTTAGCGCGTAATGCTGTGTTGATCTGTTGTCCCAAATTGCCAAATCGCCAACGGTCCACTTGTGGCGAACGCTGAACTTTGCATCTGTGGTGTGCAGATGTAGCCATTCCATCAGACGAAGTTTTTCTTCATCACTGACACCGACAAGATCTCGCACATACGCACGGTTATAGAACAGAATCTTCTTACCTGTTTCAGGGTGTGTCGTGATGAGAGGGTGAATCTCGGCTTCATTAGCGGTGTCATCACACACAATGTTCATGCTGGACAGACCGGAGTGGATGGGTTGCATCTTTGGCGAATACGCATCTCGCGCGGTGTGCACAGCGTGGATGCCAGCGAATTGTTCTTTCTGTTGGTCAGAAAGAGTGGCGTATGCGGTTGCCATGCACGACCACAACGTGTCTCCCCCATACGGCGGAATATCGAGTGCAAACAAGATGGTGAATGACGGAGGCGTTGCAAGAAAACTGAAGTCGCTATGCCACGCTCCTCCGAAATTGAACGCCTTGCCATCACTGGCTTCTTTCAGAACCTTGATGACTTCCGGGTGGTCAGGACTTGGTTCAATGAACGGCGATTCCGCCGCTGGCCCGAAACGCTGTGAAAGTTCAACCTGCTGCTGAACTGACAATTCTTGATTGGGTAAGAAGACCACGCCATACTCACAGGCCAACGCTCGAAGTTCACGAAACTCAGAATCGGTTAACTGAGCAACGTTGACATCTGTGAGTCGGGCGCCCAGCACCCCTGTTAACCGTTCAACTTTCATCTCCCTACCGTAGAGCACCATCGCCGTGCAGAGAACTGGTGGGGCTCTGTGCCAACATCTAGTTCGTGGGATTTCGAGATGGCGACGGTTGGGTGTTGTGCCAACAATGCAATGCTCGCCATTGGGGCCGGTTCGGGGCCGCTGGCCTTCTACTGGTTCGCACCGACCTCGACCCTGTCTGCGTCTTATTGCAACTTCGCGCCGGTTGGGTACACGGTGGTGGCACCTGGGCGCTTCCTGGCGGCGCACTCGACTCGCACGAAAACCCCGTCATGGCCGCTGCACGTGAGGCCTACGAAGAGGCAGGAATCGACCCGGAGATTCTCGACTTCAAAGCTGTGTTTACTGACGACCACGGCAATTGGCGATACGACACAGTGATTGCTCACGCTCATTCGGACATTGGAGAGTTTGAAGCGAATGCTGAGTCGGAAGATTTGCAATGGGTACCCATTGACAATGTTGGCGGTTTCAACTTGCACCCAGGTTTGCGTGCAACGTGGCCAACTCTTATTGACCAGGTCAAAGCAACGCTCACCGCGTAGACGTCACTGCCATGCAGAAACGACTCGTCACAATTCTTCAGTCTGCAAGCGCGCTTGGTGCTATGAGTTACGGCGTCATGTTCACTGTTCTGGACGACTACAGGGATCAATACGGAATCTCTGAATCAAAACTTGGCCTCATTGTTGCATCGGGATTTATCGCCGGTTTCTTGTCGAATGTTTTCCTGGCACCCATCGCCGATAAAGGGTTCGCTCGTCGATTAGTGATGTTGGGGCTTGTCACTCAGATTCTTGGCTGTCTTGTGATGGCGTTCGGATCGTCATTCCTTGTTCTCTTCTTAGGAAGATTCCTCACGGGTATCGGCGGAGGTGCCGCAGACCCGGCACTTCGCCGCATCATCATCTTGGATAATCCACAAGAGATGGGATCAAATCTTGGTCGCATTGTTTCTGCGGGTGTCGCCGGCTTTGCGCTTGGTCCCGTTATTGCTGCAGTCACGGTTGAACCACTTGGCTTAGCTAGTCCATTCCTCATTGTTGGCGGATGTCTCACAGTTGTGTTCTTGTTTCTGTCGAAAATGAACGTCAACGAAGCCGACGAGCACACTGCACCCTCCCAACGTTTTGCATTCGACCTGTTAAAGATGCGCGCAATTCTTGGAGTCATTGTCATTGGACTTGCGCTGTACATCATGATCGGCACTTTCGATTCCATTTGGTCCGTCATGATGGACGACATCAATGCCCCAGACTGGGTAGCCAGTGTTGGCATCACTGTGTTTGCTTTGCCCATGATCTTTCTTGCCCCGGTTGGCGGACGACTCACTCAAAAGCATGGTCCGTTTCGCGCCAGCATTACTGGGCTTTCCATCGCCGCTGTGTTTATGGCGCTGTACGGAACATTGTCATCTCCGTACATCATGTTGTTTGTGGGAGTTCTTCACGGCGTGGTGGATGGACTCACCATCACCGGTGGTTCCGCGGCGTTGGCATTAGTGGCACCTCCACATCGTCTTGCTTCTGCTCAGGGTGTCTACAACGGACTACTGACGTTGTCCGGTGGATTAGCTGCAGGTGTTGCAGGGGCAACCTATGACCGCATCGGGCAAAGTACATATGTTGTGTGCACTGCCGTCATGTTGTTCTGCATTGCAACGGGCGCGCTCTTGGCAAGACCACACCTGTCTATTCGCGGATCAGACGTTCAGGCTTAACGCGATTTTTGAAGTGCGTTCCAAACGTTCACTGATGTGCAAGGCATATCAATATGTGTGACACCTAAATGACTCACTGCATCAACAACTGCGTTATGAACCGCGGGTGTTGCACCAATGGTTCCCGCTTCACCAATTCCCTTGGCCCCTAACGGATTACGCGGTGTGGGCGTCTCCATTGGAATGCGCTCGAAACTAGGAAGTTCAGCAGCAGAGATAAACCCGTAGTCGGCCAAGTTCGACGTGATGGGGTTTCCGTCAGGGTCATAGGCAACAACTTCAAGAAGTGCTTGCGCAACACCTTGAGCAATTCCACCATGAACCTGGCCATCAACAATGAGCGGGTTAATGATGATGCCAGCATCGTCACACGCAATGTGTCGCATGACGCCCACCGCGCCAGTTTCTACGTCGACTTCAACAACACAGATGTGAGTGCCAAATGGGAAAGTGGCGCCTTCGGGTACATAGTCCACTTCGGCTTCAAGTGGAGCATCTAGACCCACCATCAGTTCGCTCCACGTGCGAAGTGGCGCGGGAGAACCGACAACGTGGAATCCACCGCGAACTGTGTCGATGACTACGTCTTCCACTGCAGCTTCCAAAAGATCTGCGGCGCGTTGACGTGCTTTGTCGATGACCGAATCGGTGGCCAACTTGACGGCACTGCCACCCACTTGCAAGGAACGAGATCCGCCTGTTCCACCGCCACGCGAGATGTCGTCGGTATCACCAAATCGGAATTCAATTTTGTCGAAAGGAATTCCAGTTGCATCTGACACCAACATGGCCCACGCAGTGTGGTGACCTTGTCCGTGAGACGACGAGCCGGTGCGAATAATTGCGCCACCCTCATCGGTGATCTCTACTGCGCCGTAGTCACCTGAACCCATGGGGTTTGTGGTTTCTACATACGACGCAATTCCGATTCCCATCTGCAATGGGTTACCAGAAGCACGACGACGCGCTTGCTCTTCGCGCAATTGCTGATAGCCGGCCGCTTCTAACGCTTTGTCGAGCGCTGCTGCGTACTCGCCAGAGTCATACTTTGCGCCCATTGCTGTGGTGAGTGGGAACGATGACGGCGTTAAGTAGTTCTTGCGACGTACGTCAGCCGGATCTAGTCCACATACGCGAGCAAACTCGTCGATTGTTCGCTCAATTGCTGCAGTTGCTTCGGGGCGACCCGCACCTCTGTATGCAACCGTTGGCGTGGTGTTTGTAACAACGGAGTGTGATTCAAACTGCACATTGGCAATGTCGTACACACCACCAGCCATGAGGCGAGTCATGAATGGAAGAACAGCTCCGGCTTTTGCATACGCACCTGCATCTTGCAACAGGTCGAGCCGATACGCCGTAATGCGCCCTTCGCGAGTGCCGCCCATGCGTGTACGTTGACGTTGCGCGCGACCGTGGCCCATTGACACCATGTTTTCCGTACGAGTTTCCGTCCATCGAACAGGTGTGTTCAATTTGCGCGCCGCCCAGCCCACAAGGATTTCTTCGGCATACACGCCCGACTTTGCACCAAAGCCGCCACCAACATCAGGAGTAATAACGCGAACTTGTGACTTGTCGAGTCCCAACGTTTCGGCCAAACCGTCTCGCGCACCGTGTGCACCTTGACTGCATGCCCATTGGGTGAGACGTTCGCCGTCCCACACTGATGCACATGCACGAACTTCCATTGGTGCAGGAGCAACGCGCTGATTCTCAATGACGAGATCTACAACAACATCGCAATTCGAAAAGATGTCGACGTTACTGTCGCTCGCAAAGGTGAGAACAATGTTCGATTCTGCGTCGGGGTGCAACAGCACTTCCCCGCGAAATGATTCATCCATGTCCAGCACAACGGGAAGCGATTCATAATCAACAATGACCATCTCCGCTGCATCGGTGCCCAATGTCTTGTCGGTGCTGACCACGACTGCAACAATGTCTCCCACGAAACGAACCGTGTCAGAAGCAATAAATGGGAATCGGATTTTCTTGTTCATGAATCCGTGCGCTGGTGGTGCAGGTTCTAGGTCGATATCTGCTGCGGTCCACACAGCAACCACTCCGGGCATGGCCAGTGCATCGTCTGCATCGATAGACACGATTTTCCCGTGCGCCAACGATGATCGAACGAACGTCAGGTGCAATGCACCCGGCAGTTCAAGATTTGCAATATAGGTACCTTCGCCCTTGAGAAAGCGTGGGTCTTCAACGCGAACTACTCGCGTCCCCAGAATGCTCATGCGGACCAACCACCATCAACGATGAATTCTGACCCAGTGGAATACGCACTGTCATCACTTCCGAGATACAACGCAAGACGAGCAACGTGAATAGGTTCAGCTTCGTATCCGAGTGGAATACGAGTACGGACCGCCTCACGCACACCTTCACCCGCAGCATCAAATGTTTGAAGCATTGGAGTATCAATAATTCCAGGGTGTATGGAGTTCACGCGGACACCAAACGGAGCGAGTTCTTTTGCGACACCTTTTGTCATGCCACGCACCGCCCACTTACTGGCGCCGTACGCCAAGAAACCGGGGGTTCCGTTCAAACCGGCAACCGACGAGATGTTGACGATGCTTCCTGTCTTGCGTTGCACCATGTGAGGAGCAACGGTCTTCATTCCAAGAAACACGCCGGTCACATTGATGTCCATTGTTTTTTCAAACATTGCTAACGACGTATCCAGAACTGTGCCGCGCTCAAAGATGCCTGCGTTGTTCACCAAAACGTCAATTTGACCGAATGCTGCCAATGTCTCTTTCAACACGGCGTCCCAATCGGCTTCGTTTGTTACATCGTGGTGCAAGAAGATGCACCGAGAACCATCGGGTGAGAGACGCTCCGCAGTCTTCTTTCCATCTGCATCGAGGATGTCGGTGATGACCACTCGAGCACCCTCATCAATAAACAACTGCGCTTCGGATGCGCCCATTCCTCGTGCTCCACCAGTGATGAGAGCGACTTTGCCTTCGAGACGTGATTTACCCATAGGAGTGTTCTACTCCATGGAGTCAGTTATGGACTACCCCTGCTTTGTCCTCGGCTCGAATTTGTAACACCAACCGAATGGCTACCACCAAGAGCAAAGTGGCGAAAAGTACGTTCGAGACAGTGTCGGACATGCGGGCAGAGATCCATCCGCCGGCCACGGCCGCGAGGATGCCGCCAAGACCCAGTATCCCTGCAGCTTTCATATCTGCATTCTTCTTCTTACGGTTTCGCCAGGTTCCCATGATGGACGTGGGAATAATGACTGCGACCGAAGTTCCTTTTGCCATGGCTGCCGGCATCTGCAACAACATCATCATGGCGGGCACCATGACGACGCCCCCACCTACGCCAAGCAGGCCGGCGAGGATGCCCGTTGCAACACCAATGAATACAAGTGCAGAGATGGTTCCCACCGTGAGCACATCACGAGTGCCACTTTCCAGTGGAAGGAACAAGCGCACGGCAGTCACAACAAGAAGCCCCGCAAACCCAATGGCAAGCGTGCGATGCGGAAGAACGTGCAACAGGCGTGTACCGACCAGTGCACCAGCAAGCGCGCCGGCGGCGAGACAGGCACCTACGCGCCAATCCACATGGTCATGCGACCAATACGACAGTAACGACGATGCAGAAATTGGAAGCACCGCAGCCAACGATGTGCCGTGGGCGATGCGCTGATCCATCTTGGCCACTAAAACGAGTCCCGGAACGATGAGAATTCCCCCACCCACCCCGAACATGCCAGAGAGAAATCCGGCGGCAATACCAACGAGAACAATGGTGCTGGTTGACGCCGAATGGTGGGCGGACGATGGAGAAGTTTCACTCATTGCGTTCCATGGTGACACACACGGCCATCTGTTCCCTATCGTTTGATACATGCGAGCGAAAAAAATCGTTCCGTTCTTAGGGGTAGCGCTGATGTCTCTCAGCGCATGCACTTCCACTTCTGCAACTCCCGCCACTCAACCCAGTGCCTTGGTGGCCCGCGTGATGTCGCACTGCACCGACATTGCCGCTCCTGAACTTGGGCCCGGAACACTGTGTATAGACAACGGCTTCCGAATGAAGCGTGATGACTTCTCTTTTGCAAACTACGGACGTTCGCCGCGAGCTGACGACAATGTCACAGCACAAACATTGATAGACCTCCTCGGATACGACACTGTGTGTATTCCGGGACCAACTAACGAATGTGTTGTGCGGCCAACGGCGGTGCAACTCCTTGAATCATGGAACACAGCGCTTGCTGGCGGCCGCTGTGAAGGCTTAGCAGCACTCAGCGCACGTTTGTATATGTCGCTGGATGAACCTCAACAGTTTTCCCAAGCCGCGAATCGCACCTCCGATCTCTCATCGCGCGATCCCGATGTTGCAGAGGCAGTGGTCTATTGGTGGGCAACGCAATTGATTGATGAAGTGAAACGGGCCGCATCGGATTCACGACTGAAATCACCTCTTCAACTTGTTGACGAACTGATCCAAGGGCTGTCCCACAAACTTGGGTACACACTTGGCCTCTACTTTGAATCGCAGGGTCATGCAGTCACTCCTTTTGCTGTCACGCAACGTGACGACTTCTTTATCATTCACGCATACGACAACAACTTCCCCGGAAAACGGCGAGAAATATTGGTGAGCAAGATCACCAATACCTGGACATATTTGGGCGCGTCCACTGGTGTCGATGGCACGGCAATCGATTGGACGGGAGCAAAAGGATCTTTCGAACTCACGTCCATGTCATCGCGCCAAGGGCCCTTTACATGCCCGTTCTGTCGAGTTCCGAACGAAGACACTCCCACCGTTATCTCACTCGCGTCGCGTGACGCTCAACAACCTGGATTCCTTCGCGTGACCTCCCGCCAAGGAGTTGCAGAAATGACTCCCTCGGGATTTACCGCCACAATTAAGGACGCCGCGTTCTCCGTCAGTAAAGGCGCAGGTGGACTTGCAACACTCACTCTGCCTCCATCCGTCGTTGACTTTGACATTGAAGTCACCCGACGTTCCACAGATGTTCCCTCGGGCGACGTCGTGATGTCGGTGGAAAAGCCTGGCTTCGCCCGATTACAACTCGCGGGCAATTTGGCAACACATGCCTGGAATGAAACTTCGCTTCCCGTGATTTCAGCACGCAAGGCCGACATCACGGTCTTGGCGCCGCCACTTCAATCCATCTCAGTGAGTATCGCGCGAAACGGAACCTTGGCTCGTAAGCAGCTAGATGCGGCAGAAGAATTCCACATTTCGCGCATTTCCGATCAATCCATCACAATCAGCGTGAAGGGAGTGTCGGTTGATTCAACTGCAACCCTTCCCATTTCCGCATCCGATATCAGTGAGCACGTGGATATCGCGATGAACAACAACGAACTTGTTCTCACTTCGGCGACCCCTACATCGGTACGAGCACGAAAAGCACGTACCGCAAACTTCATTCCTCGGCAACGTCAATCCCCGCGTTCCACTACCACTTCCACAACGGTTGCCAGTATTGAGATTTCAGAGCCAGATTAGAGAAGCAGATAGTTTGTAGAGCATCGAATACAAGATTGTTCTGTTCTACAAATTCACTCCACTGGCCGACCCGATTGCCATTCGGCTGTGGCAACGCGCGCTGTGCGAAAAGTTGAATCTCAAGGGCCGCATCATCATTTCTAAAGATGGCATCAACGGCACCGTTGGTGGGCGCCTTATGGATGTGAAGTTGTATGTACGCGAGACACGCGAATTTGAAGCCTTCAAGAACATCGACTTCAAGTGGAGCGAAGGGCTGGGCGATGACTTCCCACGACTCAGCGTTCGCGTTCGCGACGAGATTGTCACGTTCGGCGTTCCAGAAGAACTAAAAGTAGACGAAAACGGCGTCATTGGTGGCGGTACGCATCTCAGCCCTCGCGAAGTGAACGCCCTGGTGGAAGAACGTGGCGACGACGTGGTGTTCTTTGACGGGCGAAATTCTTTTGAGGCACGAATTGGTCGATTCAAGAACGCCGTTGTTCCGGATACTCGTGTCACACCAGATTTTGTTCGCGAACTTGAAAGCGGGAAGTACGACCACCTCAAAGGAAAACCAATTGTTACTTATTGCACGGGCGGAATTCGTTGCGAAGTCCTCTCTGCAATCATGAAGAACCGTGGCTTTCAAGAGGTGTACCAAATTGAAGGCGGAATTGTTCGCTATGCCGAGCAGTACCGCGACAAAGGTTTGTGGGAAGGGTCGCTCTACGTCTTCGACGCGCGACTTCGTGTGGAATACGGCAAAGAGGAAAAGATCTTGGGATCATGTGATTTCTGCGCAGAACCCACAAACGATTTCTATAACTGCCAAGTTCTCTCGTGCAGAATTCGAATCTTGGTGTGTTCCACTTGCATCACAGACGACGAACCGCTGTGCCCAAATTGTCGCTAATTAGCGAAAGTGAACTGCCACTTCATTCCAGAACGTTGTGTAGTTAGCAAGACGTTCTTGCGCCGATTGACCCAAGGTGAAGTCGGGAACACAAATCTCGTCAAAACCAAGTTCTTTGTACTCACCCACAATGTCAACAAGTTGAGACGGGGTGCCAATGACGGAACGATCGGCCGGAACAAGTGAGCGCAACTTTTCTGCAGATGCATCATCAGCAACCAGGAAGAACAGCGGTTGAACTGACTTGCGAACCGTAGAGAAGTCTCGGCCTTCTTTTTCGCATGCAATACGCAAATTCTGTAGAACTGAGCCAGCAACTTCAGGTGTTCCCCAGGTGTTCCATTCCTGTGCAAAGCGAGCAGTAAGGCGCAACATACGCGTTCCGCCAGTGCCTACCAAGATAGGAAGTGGAGACTGCACTGGCTTTGGTTCACACGGCGCATTGGTAATGGTGAAGTGTTCGCCAGCAAACGTGGTGCGATCTTCGCTCAACATGCTGGCGACAATTTCAATGGCTTCCGCAAAACGATCAACACGTGGCTTCGCATCGAAGAGTTCAATTCCGAACGCCTTATGTTCATTGATTTGCCAGCCTGCGCCCATGCCAAGCACGAATCGACCATTGCTGATTTGATCAATGGTTGCAGCACGGTTTGCAATAAGTGCCGGATGATTCATGGTGGTGGGGGTAACGAGAGACCCCAGTCTCACGCGTGATGTTGTTGCGGCGAGCGCTGACAGCACACTGAAGCATTCATGAAAGTTTCCGCCGATGGGTTCACCATCGGGAGTATTTGGCATGTAGTGGTCGGCGTACCAGAAGCCATCCCACCCCATGTCTTCTACTGCACGTACAAAGTCGCGCACCTCGGTCCATGAGTGAGCGCTATTTGCCCATGCGGAGAAATACATGATCAGGCTGGTCCGGAGAACATGCCGCGATACACCTGTGGCTTCGGCGGCGTGGATTCACCTTCGTAACGATTGATCTCGGCACGAGCGACGACTCCCCAGTGCACTTCGTCTGGACCATCGGCAAGACGCAGTGTGCGCTGGCTTGCGTACATACGCGCAAGCGGACTCCACTGAGACACACCAGTTGCACCGTGCATCTGGATTGCTTCGTCGATGATGTGGCAGACGCGAATAGGTACCATCGCCTTTACTGCGCTGACCCAGATGCGAGCTTCGGCGTTACCCATGGTGTCCATGGCCTTTGCTGCACGAAGGACCATGAGACGACATGCCTCAATTTCAATTCGTGCCTTTGCGATGACTTCTGGGTTCTTGCCAAGACGAACAATGGGCTTTCCAAATGCTTCGCGTGTAAGTCCACGACGAATCATGAGTTCAAGCGCACGCTCTGCAGCGCCAATTGATCGCATGCAGTGGTGAATACGACCAGGTCCAAGACGAAGCTGCGAAATTTCAAAACCGCGTCCTTCGCCCAGCAACATGTTGTCTTTGGGAACACGAACATTGTTGAAGCGCAAGTGCATGTGGCCGTGTGGTGCATCGTCTTCGCCGAAGACCTCCATCGGGCCAACAATCTGTACGCCTGGTGTGTCCATGGGGACAAGGATTTGTGAGTGCTTACGACTTGGTGGACCATCGGGGCTAGTGAGCAACATCACGATGAGGATCTTGCAACGTGGGTCGCCAGCGCCCGATGCGTAGTACTTGTCGCCATTGATTACCCATTCATCACCATCGAGATACGCACGGCACTGAAGGTTCTTTGCGTCTGACGAAGCAACGTCGGGTTCGGTCATGACATAGGCCGAACGAATTTCGCCATTCAACAATGGAGTGAGCCACTTGTCTTTCTGTTCGCGGGTACCAACGCGCTCAAGAACTTCCATGTTGCCGGTGTCGGGAGCCGAACAGTTCATGCTCTCCGATGCCAGTGGGTTCTTCCCAAGTTCCACCGCGATGTATGCATAATCCAAGTTGGACAAGCCTTCGCCTGTTTCTGCATTGGGGAGGAAGAAGTTCCACAGACCCTGAGACTTTGCTTTTGCCTTCAGCCCGTCAAGAATTTCCAATTGACCCGGTGCGTAGTCCCAACGGTTTTCGCGTCCGTCGCCAAGTTCATAAAACTTCGCGGCCGCAGGTTCCACTTCTTCAGCAATGAACTTCTTCACTGCGTTGAACAATGGAACTGCCTTTTCAGACATTGCAAGATTCAACGAATCGTCGGTCTCAGATACTGCGTGCATTCCTGGCTTCGGCATCGCGCTCCCCTTTTTTTCGGGGCTCGTGCGGCCCCACGCCCTCACCCTAGTTCTCTACCCCGCCCGCGCACCATGGCGGAAAGTAATGTGGGAAGGTCGCACCAACCAGGGAGGCCCCAAATGGCGAACGCACAGCAGCACAAGCCCGCAACCGTCCATACACAACAGCAGAACGCGATGGTGTCGGTCATTGATGACCAAGGGGATTTTGAGCGGGCCTCACGTGGCTACATTGCCAGCCACCCCACAGGTCACATCGTTGACGAACACGGTCGCACCGTCATCAATGTCAATAACTACGACTTCCTTACGCCCAACTCGCCATCGCCGGCCACGGTGAACCCCAGCCTGTGGCGGCATGCACAGTTGAACCACATTCACGGCCTGTTCGAAGTGCGCCCCGATGTCTACCAAGTTCGCGGATACGACATCTCGAACATCACGTTCATCAAGGGCAATACAGGTTGGATTGTCATCGACCCGCTCACAACAGCGCAAACCGCGCGAGACAGCTACGACCTCATCACCGCACAATTGGGGCACCGCCCCATCACCGCAGTGATCTACACCCACTCACATACCGACCACTTCGGTGGAGTGCTTGGTGTTATTTCCGAAGACGATGTCACCTCTGGCCGATGCATTGTTGTTGCGCCCGAACACTTCATGCACGAGACCGTTGGCGAAAACGTTATTGCTGGCCCCGCAATGGGACGACGTGCGCTGTTCCAGTTCGGACCACTGTTGCCACCAGGGCCTACAGGCCATATTGATGCGGGTCTTGGCACATCTGTACCCGTAGGTCCTCCGGGACTCATTGCACCAACACACGACATCACTCGCACAGGCGAAGAGATGGTCATTGATGGTGTGCGCGTTATTTTCCAACTCACGCCGGAATCTGAAGCACCAGCGGAAATGAACTTCTACTTCCCCGATCTAGGCGCGTTGTGTATGGCAGAGAACTGCAACCACACCATGCACAACCTCATTCCTATTCGCGGTGCACTTGTTCGTAACGCAATGAATTGGTCGAAGTACATCAACGAAGCCATGGAACTGTTCGGAGCACAAGCTGATGTTCTCTTCACATCACACCATTGGCCACGCTGGGGCAACGAAGACTTGAATGACTTCCTCACCAAGCAGCGCGATTTATATAAGTGGATGCACGACCAAACCATGCGTCATGCCAACCACGGACTCGTTGCCGCTGAAATTGCTGAATTGCTTCAGTTACCCAGTGAGTTCTTGGCAAACGAACACACTCGTGGCTTCTATGGAGACTTGGTGCATAACGCTAAGGCTGTGTACCAGCGTTACCTCAGTTGGTATGACGGCAACCCCGCCAACTTGAAGAAGTACCCACCTGTAGAAGCCGGCAAACGATATGTAGATCTTGCTGGTGGTGCCGATGCGTTGCTGACCAAAGCCCACGCTGCGTTCGACACTGGCGACTACCGCTGGGTGGCAGAACTGGTGAACCATCTAGTTTTTGCTGAACCCACAAATACAGCCGCACGAGACTTGCAAGCAGATGCTCTTGAACAACTTGGTTATCAGTCCGAATCGGCCACGTTCCGAAA
>Ga0214168_1000544_pt1 | contig 15491 bp, 15 predicted proteins | sample LakMenepilimnion_FD_153002 | JGI IMG/M metagenome (GOLD analysis project Ga0214168, IMG submission 153002) | Freshwater microbial communities from Lake Mendota, WI - Practice 29OCT2010 epilimnion v4 | ecosystem: Environmental > Aquatic > Freshwater > Lake > Epilimnion/Euphotic zone | place: Lake...
TGCTTAATAGCATCAAGTGCAGCAGTTGGGGAAATCAATTGAACATTTGAACTTAATAGAGGCACTCTTTTGCGCTGCATGTCACCATGTACTTCATCAATATTATTCCAACTAAAGTAGAGACCACCAATAGTCCATAGCATAAATTGAATACCAAGTAGCACTCCTAGTATTCTATGTGATTTTCTGATATAGTATTGTTTACTTTTTGCCATATATATTTTTGTTTTTTAAAACACCACAACCGCTTTTATTACTTTACTATTAGGGTTTAACCAACTTTCAAATTGAGTTGCCACCTCACTAAACGTTACTTTATGTGTAATGTAGTTTGCAGGTTGTACCAAACCATTTTTTATAGCGTCCATTACATGTTCAAAATCCGAAACATTGGCATTTCTGCTACTCATTAAGGTCGCTTCACGTTTATGAAATTCGGGGTGACTAAAACTAATATGCTCTTTTTGTAAACCCACTAGCACATAACGTCCACCATGAGCGAGGTATTGAAATGCATTGTTTATGGCATCCAAATTACCAGTGGCATCCAATATCACAGTAGGCATATTATTATTCGTTATTTGCTTAAGCGACTCCATTACATCTTGTGAGAGCGGATTAATGGTATGCTCAACCCCTACATGACTTGTACAAAATTGTAACCGATCGTCAATTACATCTACAACAACAACGTGAGCACCAGCAATACGTGCAAACTGAGCAATACCAAGCCCAATAGGGCCTGCGCCAATTACAAGCACAAATTCGCCGTTTGCAACAGCGGCTCTTTTCACGGCATGAGCGCCAATAGCAAGTGGTTCTACAAGTGCTAGTTCGTCTAAACTTAAACCTTCACTTTTTAAAAGTGCATGATTTGGGACGGTAACAAATTCGCGCATACCTCCATCTATGTGAACACCAAAAACACGCATGTTTACGCAACAATTATTTTTACCACTATTGCAAGCGGTACAATTTCCACAATGCATGTAGGGTATCACAGTAACCTTATCGCCAGCAGTAAATCCAACTGCTTTTGTTTCTACAATAGTAGCGGCAAGTTCATGTCCTAAAATGCGTGGATAATTAAAATAAGGTTGCGTTCCTTCAAAAGCATGTAAATCCGTTCCGCAAATGCCAATACGTTCTACTTTTAAAAGCGTTTCCCCCTCGGCAGTAACAGGCATTTCGGTGTTGCTGTAATCAAACCGACCAGGCGTTGTACAAACGAGTGCTTTCATACGGCAAAATTACTGCTTAATAAATACCATACAGTGTTGCCATGGCAGATTATCAATATTTTTATCAAATGCAAAGCCTGCGGCTTTAAATTCTTTAATAGCCTGCGCTTCACTCATTTTATGAATGGTTTTAATGGGTACAGCTGGGTCTTCGGCCCTAAATTCTACCAACACTAATTTACCACCCGGTTTTAATGCAGCCCGCATAGATAAAGCCATTTCGTATGGAAAAGAAAACTCATGATATACATCTACTAGTAGCATCATATCAATGGTGTTTTCGGGTAAAGATACTTTTTGTTCTGTACTTAATACAGGTACTATACGATTCAATTTCTCCTGCTTAATTCTTGCGTTTAAATAAGCAATCATTTCTGGTTCCACATCAACTGCAAAAACTTTTCCCGTTCCCACCATTTTTGAAAGTAAGGCACTATGATAACCACTACCCGCTCCTATATCTGCAACAACCATACCTGGCTTTACGGCTAAATTTTTTAATAATAGAGAAGTATTTTCTTCCATTTCTCTTTCCTCTCTTTCGAGCCAATCTATCCCGAAATGACTCATTACATGTGCAATTTGCCTACCCATGTACCACTTATTTATTCCATTTGGATCCCCTGCACGTATTTTATATCGGTCTTGACCGATGGTGCAAAAGCTTACTGTCAAAAAAAGAGTAGATAATAGGGTGGCTTTTATTGAATGCATACTTCAATTTAAACCAAAAAAGGGTTCCCACCAATAATTGAAAAAATGACAGATAGTAGAACCAAATTTCGTAATTTGTAATATGCCTAATAACAAATCAACTCCTATATTTAGGGCGGTTACAATATTGTCATTTTTGACCCTATCAATCATTGCTTCCGGGCAAAAACCCAATATCATTTATATTCTAACCGACGATCTTGGTTATGGCGATGTTAGTGCTTACAATACCAAGTCAAAAATTTCGACTCCATGGATTGATGCGTTAGCAAAAGAAGGCATGATATTTACAGATGCGCATTCTAATTCGTCGGTATGTACGCCTACCAGATATGGAATTCTAACAGGGCGGTATGCTTGGCGAACGAGTTTAAAAAGTGGCGTATTGTGGAGTTATGACAAACCTTTAATTACGCCAGATCAATTAACAGTAGCACAATTGCTAAATAATAATGGATACCAAACAGCATGTATTGGCAAATGGCATTTAGGGTTAGATTGGGCCAAACAAAAAAACGGAGAAATTGATTTTACAAAACCTATTAACGGAGGCCCTACCCAACTAGGCTTTGATTATTTTTTTGGCATTACAGCGTCGCTGGATATTCCACCCTATGTTTATATTGATGGTAAGAAAATTACAGCTACCCGCATAGACAGCATTCAAGAACAAGGTGGGCAAGGATTTTGGAGAGCAGGGCCTATTGGAAACGATTTTAAACATCAAGATGTGCTAGACACTTTTGTAAGCAAGTCTATTCAATACATTGAAAAAGCATCCAAGCAAAAAGACCCATTTTTTTTATACTTAGCACTTGCTTCACCACACACACCCATACTTCCTTCCAATACTCGAACAGGAAAAACAGACACTAATGCCTATGGCGATTTTGTTGAAATGACAGATGAAAAAGTTGGGCAACTGCTTCAGTACCTAAAAGATAAAAACTTGGATAAAAACACCATGATTGTTTTTACCAGTGATAATGGATGTTCGCCCAGTGCTAACTTTAAAGAATTGCGCGAAAAAGGACATGACCCAAGTGGTGGATTTAGAGGAACCAAAGCAGATATTTACGAGGGTGGACACCGTATCCCCTTTATTGTAAAGTGGCCTGTTAATGTAAAAGCAAACAGCATTAACAATACCACAATTTGTCTCACAGATTTTATGGCAACCTGCTCCGATATACTTGGTATGCCTTTGCAAAATAGTACGACTCAGGATGGTTACAGTTTATTGCCTTTATTAACATCATCCCAAAAAAACAATTACCAAAGAACCAGTACTGTTCATCACTCCATAGATGGTTATTTTGCCATTAGAAAAGGAGATTGGAAATTAGCTATTTGCAGAGGTTCCGGGGGATGGAGTGCGCCAACCGAAAATCAAGCGCTAAAAATTAATTTTCCCGAAGTTCAACTATTTAATCTAAAAAAAGATCCTTCAGAACAAAAGAATGTGTTTGCTAAACACCCGGAAATTGTACGTGCACTAACCGAGGAGCTTGAAAAAATAAAAGCAACTAAAAATTAATGCCATGAAACATATTCTAGCACTCTTTCTCTTCACAAACTTTGCATACGGGCAAAACAGTCAAATTAAATGGATGGATCCTACTCAAATGAAAGAGCAATGTATTGATGGCAGAGGATGGAAAGAAGGATACAGCGGCAAAGAAGGCATCAAGGATATTTACGAGCTTACTGCACGTCAAATTGGTTTTGATACCGAGAGTGCACTTGATGGAACACACCCTAACGATATAGGGATGATGCAATATGCAAATGCTTACTACCATTTAATTCGTAATAAAATTGGTTTACTAAAATAATCGATTGTATGAAAAGAAGAAGTTTTATTGGATTAAGTTCATCCATTGGCCTATTGGCTAGCGTCATACCTGCTTCGAGTTTGTCAGCATCCGTTAAAGCGGAAAAAAATGAAAAAAGATTTCAAAATGGAGCAAGCCCATGGCCAATTTGTTTAGATACAGCAACCATTAGGCCTGCATCACTTGTTGAAAAAATAAACATTGCAGCCAAAGCAGGTTATGACGGCATAGAACCCTGGGATGGTGAACTAGAAGAATATGAAAAAAATGGCGGGAATTTAGAAGAGCTAGGGTTACAAATAAAAAAGCTTGGGCTTAAAGTGCCGAGTGTAATAGGACTATGGAATGCGATTCCAGACACCATGGAATTATTTATAAAATCATTGCCAGAAACAAGACGCCGTATGCGCATGGCACATGATATTGGTGCCGAGCATATTCAAACAATACCCAATGAACTTTCTCCAAATTATAATCAAAAATGGGTTGCAGACAGATACAAAGACATAATAGAAATTGGCATCAAGGAGTTTAACATTAAACCAGCGCTTGTTTTTGTAAAGTATTTCACCATAAAAACTTTAGGACAGGCAGCGGGTATTGCCATGGACGCAAATCATCCAAATGCCATGGTTATTCCTGATGTATATCATATGTATATTAGTGATGGCGGGTTTGATGGATTAAAAATGCTACAAGGGAGCGCCATTGCCATATTTCAATTTAATGATGCACCCGCCTCGCCTACATTTAACGACCTACGAGATGAACACCGTGTATATCCAGGTGATGGCATTTTACCTCTAGATTCAATTTTTAAGGATTTAAAAGACATTGGTTATAAAGGATTTATTTCTCTAGAAATGTATAATCCAAATTATCATAAAGAAGATTTGCTAACGGTTGCCAAAACCGGACTTAAAAAAACATTAGAAGTACTAAAAAAAGCTGGCGTATAACTGAGTAAACAGCAACTATGCAAAAGATATTATTCTATACAATCATCCTTCTATTTGTTAATCATATAGTAGGATTCACACAAGAACGTTTCTTATATAAAAAGATAGATACAACTCAATTGTATTTTGAAGTTTACCCTTCTGCAATCAATAATCAAACAAAACCAGCGCCAGCCATGGTTTTCTTTTTTGGTGGTGGATGGAATAATGGAACAGTAAAACAATTTGAACCGCATGCTATTTATTTTAGCCAAAGAGGCATAACCTGCATACTAGTTGATTACCGGGTTAAAGAAAAACATACCTCAACGCCGTTTGAGTCATTAAAAGATGCTAAATCGGCCATCAGATATATTAGAGCACATGCGAATGATTTACGTATAGATCCCTCAAGAATTATAGCATCCGGTGGATCGGCTGGCGGACATTTAGCAGCTGCAACAGCGATCATACAGGACCATAACGAAAACACAGACAACCTTACCATTAGCTGCGTTCCCAATGCGCTGGTATTGTTTAACCCCGTATTTGATAATGGCCCAGGTGGTTATGGCTATGATAGAATTGGTGACGCATATAAAAGCTTTTCACCGCTACACAATATTCAAAGCGGTGCACCTCCCACCCTTGTATTTTTAGGTGATAAAGATCATTTGGTTCCTGTCGAAACTGCCAAGTACTATAAACTAGTTATGGAGAAAGTTAAAAGTAGATGCGATTTATTTATTTACGAAGACCAAGGACATGGCTTTTTCAACTACAAGAATTTAGTGTACTACAAAAAAACTATTTCTGAAACAGATACTTTCTTACAATCTATTGGATTTTTAAATAAAGATCCATTGGTAGAAATAAAATAATAAGAACAATTATCTTAAATAATTAAAATCAACTTCTATGAAAAAAGTATATTACGTAGGCGATTGGGCAATTCTAACAGGCCCTGTTTTTGCAGAAACCCCTTTTCATCACAGTCCTAAGGGCTTAGAAATATTTAATTATGGAGTTTGGCTAAAAGAAGCATTGGAAAAAGATCCGGAATTTGAGGTTAACTCCGTTTCAGCATGGGATTTTTATAACAATTTAGGGCCCGGTGATTACGAGCAAATATTAATTGATTACGATCTCATTATTTTTAGTGACGTAGATGCTAAGCTTTTTCAACTATCCCCAAAATTTTTTGATAGAAGTAAATTTGGAAAAGAAATTCTCACTTTCCCAGATAGAATTAGACTCTCTGTCGAGCATGCCAATGCTGGCGGACGCTACATGTTTTTAGGTGGCTGGTATTCCTTTACTGGCGAACTGGGTAAAGGCGGTTGGGGAAGAACTCGTTTACGTGAAATGCTTCCGGTAAAATGTTTGGATATAGAAGACTTGGTAGAAACAACAGAAGGATTTTCAATGGAAATAACACCGGAAGGAAAAGCGCTATGTCCATCACTCAATTTAGACGGCTGCCCTCCAATACTAGGGTACAATAAAACTATTGAACTTGAAGACTCCATAGTTATTGCGAGGTATAAAGAAACCGGAGATCCAGCTATAATTATCAAAAACACCAGTGCAGGCAAAGTTTTAGCATATACTTCGGACCCTTGCCCACATTGGGGTTGTAATTTTGTTTTCTGGGATGGATATCCAGCTTTCTGGCAAGCACTTGCCAAATTAGTGCTTGCCTAAAATAGATAGGATTTTTAAACCCTACCTATTTTTCAAAAGGAAAAATACGCCCTACTTTCCTCATCATCCTTTCCATTAATAGATTAGCACTAGAAAATGCACCTTCATTCATTTCTTTTGCCATGCGCCACATCATGCCACCATCGTTTGCTCTGTTAATTTGCATCACCAATTGACCTGTGCCGGTATTCGTGGATACCCCTAATAAAAAAACCGTTGCTATTGCAGCTGCTTGTGAACCCGTTTTTTGGTAACTCCAACTCGACTTAATAACGGCATCAACGCCCAAAATTTTACACAAAGAATCGGCTAAAATTTCATTAACTGTTTCAAATACACCTGCCTTTTTTAAAAGGGCATTAGTGCGGTCCACTTCCTGAAATGAAACCGTATAATCTTTAGACTTACGAAGCAAATACGTATACATACCCTCCTGCATCTGAACGCTTTCGGCTTTTTCGTTGTCTTTGATTTGTTCCAGCGAAATAGATTTAGGCGTCCTTTTAAATGAGATTGAAACCTTAAAAGGGATGATTGCAACAGTTTTAGTATTTGCAATCATCCCTTTTAGATCAGGGGATTCAAAGATTTGTTTTGCCACTTGTGTATAACCCAAAAAAGCAAACGAGATTAAGATTGTTGTGATCAAGGACTTTTTCATTATTACATATTTTTAATATGCAACCAATGTAGACTAAAAGCCTGTATAAACCAATTCTTTGATCATTTAGGGTATTTATACGCTATACCGTTAATCTACTTCCCTTTTAAGTATTTATCCAACCAACGCCCTTGTTCATACAATAAATGTAACACGTTTTCTTTACCTCTGTAGCCATGTGCTTCATACGGTAAGTACACAAAACGAACGGTGCCTCCATGGCCCTTAATAGCAGCATATAAACGCTCACTATTAATTGGGAAGGTTCCAGTGTTATCATCCATTTCACCGTGGGTTAATAAAATTGGAGTTTTAATTTTATTGGCATGCGCAAATGGGCTCATGTCGAGATACAATTGAGGCGCTTGCCAAAATGTACGGTCTTCATTTTGAAAACCAAATGGCGTAAGCGTTCTATTATAAGCACCGCTGCGCGCAATTCCTGCTTTAAACAAATTAGAATGCGCTAACAAATTGGCTGTCATAAAAGCACCATAACTGTGTCCGCCAACTGCCATTTTATTTCTGTCACTAACGCCCATACTCACGAGTTTATCAATGGCCGCAGTGGCATTTAAAATCAATTGATTAACAAAATCGTCATTTGGTTTCTTATCGGGAGAAGTAGCAACAATTGGCATTTCGGCATTATCAAAAATTGCATAGCCTTGTGTTACATAAAACACTGGAGAACCCCAGCTTAGTAAAGTAAATTTATGTTGGTTACCTCTAATTTGGCTTGCATCGGCAGCGCTCGTAAACTCGCGCGGATATGCCCAAAGTAAGGTAGGTAATGGTCCGTCTTTTTCCTTGTTATAACCCTTAGGCAAATAAAGGTCACCTGTTAAATCCACCCCATCTGCTCTTTTGTATTTAATTTTTTGTTTACTAACCCCTTCCATACTTGCATATGGATTGCTAAAACTAGTAATTGCAACAGAAGTATTTGCCTGTAATGATTTTAAAAAATAATTAGGCACTTCTTTTTCAGTTTCTCTACGGGTAATAATTTGTAGAGTAGCCGCATCTAAAACCTCTACTACATATTCGAAACAATCTTCTTTGCTACGCCAGATGATCTCATTGACTTTGGTATCCAAATTATAAATAGACAAATACGGTAAATCACCTTTATCAGATGCACCCGTCGTATTGTTCATTAAAACAGAACGACCATTATTTACAGTTGCAATTACGCTTTTACCAAACTTATTTTTTTGGGTTACAGGATTCCCTAAGTTACTATAAGCATCGGTTAAACTTCTCTCGTATAAAGTGGTTAAACTGCCAGCTTTGTGATTGTATACGCTTACTTTATAACGCTGTTTGGTTCTTAAAACTTCTGTAACTAGCGCCAGTGTTTCATCTCCCCAGCTAATATTAGAGAAACGAGCAGCTGTTTTAAATAACTCCAGAGGCGCCTCTGTAAATGGTGCAGCAATAGCCATTACCGCGTCATGAAAAGGAACTGCTTTTTTAATTAAACCACTATCAAGTGGCATGGCATACACTATGGTAGCCGCTTCGTCATCTTTCCATTCAAAACCACGTGGTGCATTTTGTACGTTATCGTAGCCACTGGCCGTTCCTTCGGAAGAAGGTAGCTGGGCAATAGTTTTTACAAGCCTTCCATTTTTATCAAGCACTTGCATTGAAGATGCAAAACCACCAGCAGTTACTAAATAAGAAAATGGTTTATTTAAAGTACGTGTTAGGATATAATTTTTATCAGGAGAAATACTAAAACTATTTATTAAAGCAGGTGTTCCAATTTTTGTTTCTACTCCGCTTTTGTTTTTTACGAGTTGACTTGTTGCCAAAAACTCAAACACATATTCGTCGTACGGTGATTTAATTAAATCTTGATAGGTAACACTTGGTGCCGCTTTACCTAGGTTTTCTTGAATGGTAGGCCCCTTAGGTGTTACAGGCCTTTTAGCCAAATCGTTTGCCTTGTTTACATTTACTTTATACACTAGGGTTGCATCATCTTGCCAAACCAAACCGCCGCCTAAAATTAAGTTGGCAGCTGTTTTATTGATTTTTTGACAAGTTAAAGTTGTTAAATCAATAACATAAACATCTACTGCATTTGCAGACACATTATAAAATGCAATTTTATTTTCTGACGGATTCCACGAAGGACTGAGGGCTGCAATATTTACAGGCAATCCTTTAACCACTAATGCTTTACCAGTAGCAATATCTTTAATGGTCATGCCCTTGATATAGGTTTGACGTGTAGGTGAAAAATTATTTGGATTTAGACGTAAGCCAGCAATTTTAAATTCAGCTTGTCCTAGTTCTTCTACTAATGGATATGAAGGACGCTCCATAATAAGCATGTGTTTTGCTTTACCATCCACGCTAATAGAAGGTGTTGGTGGCGCCAATAATAAATCAGCAATTTGTTGTGGTGGAAGCTGATAAGCAGTAGCCTCTTGTGCAAAGCTTTGTATGCATACTAGTGCAAAAGCTAAAATACTTAGGATTGAACAAGTGATTTTTTTCATTGGATCTAATTTTAGAATAGATATTTTTATTGGGAAATGTTATTTGGTCATTTAGTTTGTTGGTGCAATGGGTCCTTTACGCATTGCTTTAACTTGCTTAGGCCATTTATTGGGTTGGCCAGTTCGCCTATCAATCCCTAAATCTGCTTTATCTCTTGGGAAGATTGTATTGTCTTCACAAGCCATATAAACAAGCATTGCTGTAAGCATCGCATTGTTTTTTACATCCTCAAAAATGATTTTATCGTAGGTATCTCTATTGGTATGCCAAGTATAGTTAAAGTAAGACCAATTTAATGCACCCAATGAAAATCCAGGTGCACCTACTCCAATAAAAGAAGCATGATCACTTCCGCCACCACCAGGCGTACCGGGGAAAGTTGTTTTAATAGAATCTTTTATACTGTTAGGTACAGCAGCCAACCATCTTGTAATAAATTCATCGGCATATTTAAATCCTTGTCCAGAAATATTTACAATTCTTCCTGTTCCATTGTCCTGATTAAATAATGCGTGCAGTTTACCCACCACTTCTGGATGATCCTCAACAAATGCTCTTGATCCGTTTAAACCTTGCTCCTCACTACCCCAATGTCCCACTAAGATGGTACGCTTAGGGTTTGGATACACCAGCTTTAAAATGCGCATCGCTTCCATCATGGTTAACGTTCCAGTTCCATTATCGGTAGCGCCTTGACCAGCATCCCAAGAATCAAAATGCGCAGAAAGCATTACATATTCATCAGGTTTTTCTGTGCCTTTGATTTCAGCTATGGTATTAAAATTAGGAACAGTCCCCAAGTCTTTAGAATCGGTTCTAATACTAATAATTGGATTTGAACCAGACTCTACTAGACGGTACAATGATCCATAATCTTCTAGTGCAATATCAACAGTTGGCACTTTTGAAGTGTATGCATTAAATATTTTATCAACGCCCCAACCATTAGACCAACCATTGGTTAAAATACCTACAGCTCCCGCTTTTTCTAAAATAATAGGAAGCAATCGAGATGAATAGCCTGTTTTACTTAAACGTTTACGCCAAGCTTCTGTTTGCTCGGCACGTTCTTTTTTTAATTTTTCAAATGACACTGCTGTTGCAAATTGTTGCCAGTTATCATCTGGTCTTCCTGTTGGCTGATTCATAGAAATCATTACAAACTTTCCTTTTACATTAGGTAACCAATTAGCAAATGCTGCAGAGTCTGCTAGATCCGGTATAATAATAATTTCGGCTTTTACAGATTTACCTTTTGTAGAAGGGCTCCATGACAACTGCGTTCCTTCCAAACTTTTTACCCTAGGGGAAAGCATATCAATATGTGTGATACCTCGCTCCCAACCTTTCCACTCACCCCACTGTTCATTGCGCGCAGTAATACCCCAGCTGGCATATTTTTCTACTGCCCAATCATTGGCTTTTTTCATTTGCGGTGTGCCTACTAGTCTTGGTCCAATACCATCTAATAATTCATGAGCCAATATTTGTAATTGGGAGTTTTTAGTTTCTTCCTGTACAATTTTTTCAATGACCGTTTGTGCATACAATTGATTCACAGTAAACAAACAGGCCATCATAAAAAGCTTAGCTATACTTCCAGCATAACGTAAGCGAAGAGGTTGCATTTCTTTCATATTTTTAAATTTATGTAAAATCGTGCTAATTTATAGAACCATTTGATTGTTTTTTGAGGTAACTTTAAAAACATGATTAAAATTATTCTAATCCCCCTATGCATTTGGCTCTGTATTTCATGCACCAAACCTAATTGGGATACTAGCAATACCGGTCCAACAACGAGGGTCACCAGTTTTAAAGACTCTGTTCATTATTTGGCACTCGGAGATTCTTATACCATTGGCGCATCGGTAGAAAGAGAGGATAATTTTCCGAATCAAACTTTTCAGTTATTAAAAACTGCTGGTATTAAAACTGGTAGCATTCAAATAATTGCTAAAAATGGATGGACAGCAGAAGATCTAATTACAGCCGTAGCCACCACTAATAAAAGAAATAGCTACCAGGTAGTAACATTATTAATTGGCGTTAACAATCAATACCAAGGAAGGCCCAGCAAAGAATTTGAACCTTCATTTTTATCGTTACTTAAATCAGCCATTGCATTAACTGGGAATAGACCCAAAAGAGTTTTTGTAATTAGTATTCCGGATTGGGGTATAACACCGTTTGCATCAGGGCGTGACAGAAAAGAAATTGCCAACGAAATAGATGCGTATAATTTGGTTTGTGAAAAAAACGCAAAAGCACAGGGTGCCAATTATATCAATATCACTGATGCCTACCGCCTAGATGGATCTAAACCAGATTATTTATCGAGTGATGGTCTCCATCCTTCTAAACTTGAATACACCAAATGGGCGATAAAACTAACCCAGCAAATAGTGAATGTATTGGAAGCGGGCGGGTAGTTAAAATAATTCTTGCTTCTTAATCAACATTTAAAAGGTAGTCTAGTACATGATCCCAATTAGGAAATTTATCACTACCAAAATGTATAAGCTCGCCTTTAAAGTCACCTGCGCCGTTTCTGTGAGGTCTGTCGTCAATGAGAAAATGACCTTCATTTAAATGCTTATTATGAGAAAATATTAGCCTTTTATAAATCGCATCTCCAAGATGCTTTTTAGCCCAACCAACTTTATCTCCGAGAGCAGTTTCATTATGCCAAGGAGCCGTAGATAAAATATAGGTATTGTACTTTTGTGCTAGCTGAACGTAAGCATCAATAGCGCCTTCAATTGGATCCATTTTACTAAAAATATGTGGTGCATTTTTTTCTTGACCCGCATACTTTTCTAATTCTTCTTTGGTTAATTTATCAATGCCAGATTGAAAATTAACCAACACACCATCCATATCAATGTATAATATTTTTTTTACCAACTCCATCTAAAATATATTTATTTAAATTCAAAATTATCACAGGTATGTCTTCTGTTTTCAATATTGTGCTTTGTTAAATCACATTTAAGACCAAGGCCTAAGCCCACCATCCATAACATATGCTTACAGTTGAAACAAACTTTTTCATCAGGTAATGGATTCAAAGAGTTTGATGCACTAGATTTCTCTGGCTTTTTATTATTAGACTGTTCTGACATTGTATTTATTTTTGTAGCGCATTTTACTGCTGCGGTTTAGTGGATAAAATTGATAAAATAACTGAACCAACAAGCACAGATAGTACAATTAATAAAGAAACGAGCGTGTCAATGTGATAAAAAGGCGAAATCACCATCTTCAAACCAATAAAAGTTAAAATAATAGCTAAGCCATATTTTAATTTTGAGAACATGTGAATAAAATTTGATAATAAAAAATACATAGATCTCAAACCCAAAATAGCGAAAATATTTGAAGTGTATAAGATAAACGGGTCATCTGGTGCAATAGAGAAAATTGCAGGAATCGAATCTACTGCAAATAATAAATCTGTAAATTCAATAACACCTACTACAACGAGTAAAGGAGTTGCAACTTTTACACCATTTTCAACAGTAAAGAATTTATCCTTATCAAAATGATCACTCACCTTAAATAGTTTGTGAATAAGACGCGCGCCTCTGCTCTTACTAAAGTCTTGATCCTCGTCATCGTCATCTGCAAACCATGATTTTATTCCTGCATAAATAAGGAATATTCCAAAACCAGTTAAAACTAAATTAATGGATACCACTCTATTGAATAAGTTCATATCAGGCAAATAGGTAAAATTTATTAACCCTACTCCACTAAAAATAAATAGCGCGCGCATAAGTAAAGCACCAATAATACCCCAAAATAATACTTTGTGATGCGACTCCTCTGGTACCTTGAAAAAATTAAACACTAGAATAAATACAAAAAGATTATCGACAGACAATGCTTTTTCTATCCAATAGGCAGATTGAAATTGAGAGAATTTCTCTACAGAAGTTTGCGTTAAAACAAAAACACTAAACAACATAGACAATGATATCCAAACTAAAGTCCAAATAGCAGCTTCTTTGCTAGAAACACGATGGGCGTTTTTATTAAAGACCCCTAAATCTAATACCAACATACCCAAAATAAGTACACTAAAAACAATTAAAATAGCTGGATGATTTCCTAAATTTTCAATCATGTGAATTAATTTTCAACAATTTAAATAATATTTTTAAATCTAATCGATTTTAAATTGGATATATGATTCAACAATTTTAAAATTGATTGGTTTTAATGGCGGGAAACTTGGCATGTTATTGAACATTATAAGTTCAATCGCACCGCATAACATGGCATAGCCATTTTCCTCTGCTAAATATGACCCACCAGAATACCTAGGATTCACTTCCAATAAATATGGCTTATTATTATGATACCTTAATTGGATATTCCACAAATAATTGATGCCGGACTTGGAGATAAAATCGGCAATGAGTGGTCTAAAATATGGTCTATCAATCACATATCGATTGTTTAAATCCTTTACTCTAGGAAAATAACAAACACACTCATTATTGTATGATAAAGTATCTAATGTCACTTCTTCTCCGCTTAAATATTCTGTTACAATGAGATTGGGAAAATGAGCACACTCCTTAAATAAGCTTATGTAATAGTCTAATGAAGCTCGATGACTTGGGAATCCATAAAGTAAATTTCCGGTATTTACAGTGTTATCAACAATTCTAAATCCAGAAGCCCCTTGCGATACATCTGGCTTGAAACAAGGAATGGATCCAATAGATTCAATTTCTTGACATATTGTAATAAAGGCATCAAGCGTGTTGACATTTCTATACAACGGAATGGCAATATCAATTTTATTCTCAGTAAAATATTGATACGTTAAGGTTTTTGATCTTAAAATATTCAATAAATCAGCAGCGCCACTAATCATCAATTTGGAGCCAAGCGAAACAAATTTATCTTCATTTTCTTTGAAAAATACCAAAGAAGACTCCCCGGGTATAATTAAGTTTACCTTAAAATCTAAAACAACAGTTTCATAAAATAAAGCATTTTCCTCAGCATTATAAGTTGGTTCAATAAGCTTAATATCGGCTGCATGCAATGTTAAAGAATTTGTATCTGGATGCGAAACAATAATTGTTGTTTCAATATTCTTTTGCTTAAAATATTTCTTAACAACATGTATCATGTTGTAAGTGGAACCAAACGATCTTGGAAAATAAATGATCATGCAACTACGAATTTAGTTTATTATCAAGCATGCCAATATGAGATATGATTTTAAAATCACAATTATTTAAAAAGTCAATATCACTTACGCTATTGCCAATACCAATGGTCATCTTTGGCTTAAATTTTGTCGTTAGGTACTTAACTACCGAACTCTTATTGTATACCTTAGGCAAAATGGTAATATACTTTTCCTCTTCATATGCTTCTACATCATGATATTTTTTATCAATTAAATCAACAATGAACTTTTTTACTTCCTTGTTTTGTATATCAGATGTAAAATACTTTTGATCCACATTAATGAATTCAACGGTTGGATATCGCTTTTTAACCCTATTTATCAGTTCACTTAAATGAGCAAAGCTGTTTGCTGAATCAGCATTTACTTTTTTAGTGTAGGGCGCATATTCCCGGTTATCCAAATAAAGTGTTGATCCATAATAAATGGAGTACATCGAAGCCTGATTGTTTTTAAAAATCTTTGTTCTTTGAAACTGCTCTTTCGTTCTGGCTGTTAATGGGATAAAAACAATTTCATGATTCGCCAAAATAAAATTCAATAAGTTATATTGAGCCTTAGTATAAAAAGAAGTTTTTAGAACATTTTTAGGGTAGGTTGCTTTATACTTGCCACTTTTGTCTTTTCTAATTGTTTGAAATAGTGAGTCATCTAAATCTGCAAAAAAGAATA
>Ga0214168_1000552_pt1 | contig 15399 bp, 19 predicted proteins | sample LakMenepilimnion_FD_153002 | JGI IMG/M metagenome (GOLD analysis project Ga0214168, IMG submission 153002) | Freshwater microbial communities from Lake Mendota, WI - Practice 29OCT2010 epilimnion v4 | ecosystem: Environmental > Aquatic > Freshwater > Lake > Epilimnion/Euphotic zone | place: Lake...
TTAATGCCAACTTTATTCGTCAATTTTCGGGCGCATATTTTGTATAAGATACCCTTAATCTCCCTTATTTTGCATAAATTCTATATAATATTAAGTTACCTCGCCGTGCAAACGCTGAGGATTTTATTTATTTATTAAAAAGGAAAACCAACATGACAACAGTGACTATTGATGACAAAGAATACGATTTAGACCAGCTTTCAGATGAAGCGAAAAATCAACTCGTGAGCTTACAATTTGTTGATCAAGAGCTGCAAAGATTGAACGCTCAAGCCGCTGTATTGCAAACTGCAAGATTGGCATACGCAAATGCACTCAAAGAAGCGCTACCTCCCGTTCAGAATGATCTGTTAACGCATTAAGAAAAAACGCTTATCTTGGCGCATTTTTTAATGCCTACCATTACCATTCTGTCGGTAAAATAAAAAAGCCGTTTCGAGCACTTTTGCATCGAAACGGCTTTTTTGTGACTAATAAGACAAAAAATCGTAAATTAAAGCACGAAATCTGTAGGTAATAGTGTATTCACACCGTTTAATGTAATAGCAAATTCAGGTGCGCTATCGGCATCGGTGCTGCCATATAAAATATGCGTTTTAGTATCAAAATAAAGTTGACCCGTTGCATCTGCTAAAAAAGCACTCACTAATTTAAATGCTTGATCACCGGCCACATTTGCATTGCTATCAATAGCGGATAAATCAATTTTATCGCCCTGCGATTTTTTGAAATCGGTAATGATATCCATACTCCAAAATGTCGATTCATTGGCTGAGGCAAACTTAAATGTATCCGCACCTGCACCACCAGTCAGTTTATCTTTCCCTGCACCACCAATTAACACGTCATTACCCACGTCACCGTTTAACACATCATCACCCGACGCGCCATCTAACGTGTCGTTGCCTGCCAATCCTAATAATTTATCATTACTTTCTTTACCTGTAATGACATCATTCCCGCTTGTTGGATTTTTATTTTGTGCAATAACAAAAGGCGTTGTTGTGTCGTTAGCTGCAATGACTGTAGGTGTTGCTAGATCAGATATATTCGTATGTAATAATAACTGACTACGTAAACCAGTTTCAGGATTATCAATATATAAACCACTGCCACCGGGTTCTAAAACCCACTGTGGTAAATCAATTGTTAGGTTCACCCCTCTTAACCAACTATCTGGAATGCTGTAATTCACATTTTCTTGTGCGTCAATTTGCGCTGTTGTCGTAGGCCAAGGCAAAACATCATCACCTTCACCAATAAATTCAACCATTTGGTCGATTGTTTCATTTATATCATCAGGAAGAATAAGACCTAAAGCATTATCAACATTTTCTTCCGCGTCAATTTGCGCTGTTGTCATAGGCCAAGGCAGAACATCATCACCTTCACCAATAAATTCAATAACTTGATCTAACATTTCATTTATATCATCTGGAAGAACAAGACCTAAAGCATTATCAACATTTTCTGGTGCATCGATTTGCGCTGTTGTCATAAAAAAAGGTTTTAACCAACTTTCTGGAATGCCAACTAAAGCATTATCAACATTTTCTTGTGCATCAATTTGCTCCGTTGTTTCATTAGGAAAAATAGCTAAATCTGCAGGCAAAATTGCACCTGTATAAAATTCATGACTCCCTTCTTTGCTATGATTTTTTTCGCTGTGTAAAATATTATCTTTCATGATAGAATCCTCTTGCCGTTAGTTAGTGAGTAAATAAAACAGGTTCTTATCATTTGTTCGAGGAAAGCGAGGAAATTGAGAACCTGTTTTAAATTCTACAAGCTATTTTTTTTTTGGCAAAAAGTTTAGATGGGATTTGTGACGTGGTTCTCAAATCTTCTGAAAACTGCCATTAAACTGACGTTTTTATGTAATTTTTTACTTGATAAAAAAACAATCATCGCCAATTATTGACGAATTACATTTTTTTGATGATTTATTGCTGACAATGCGCGCAGAAGAAAGTACTTCGATTCGCTAATCGAATTTCTTGAATGGGTTTTGTGCAATGTGTACAGGGTTTTTTACCACGCCCATAGACGTGTAATTCCTGCTGAAAATACCCTGCCTTGCCTTGCGCATTCACAAAATCGCGAAGTGTCGTCCCGCCCTGCTCTATAGCATTGACTAAAACAGTCTGAATACAACTCACGATTTTTTCACACGCTTGCAAGGATAATTCACCTGCATGACGCATAGGTAAAATACCCGCCATAAATAAGGCTTCATTTGCGTAAATATTCCCTACGCCAACGACAATGTGACTATTCATTAAGAAGGTTTTAATGGGAACGCGCCGCTTTTGTGCGAGTTGACATAAATACTCGCCCGTAAATTCTGAAGATAAAGGCTCAACACCTAAATGTGACAGTAACGCATGAGACGAAGCGTCACCGGTTGTCCAAATCAACGCACCAAATCGACGTTGATCGTTAAATCGCAAAATGGTCTGCTCATCAAAAACAATATCAACGTGATCATGTTTTTTGACAGGCGCGGATTCATCGACAATACGCAAATTCCCTGACATACCCAAATGCGCAATAAGTGTCCCTGTTGGCGTTTTAATCAATAGATATTTCGCGCGGCGCGTCACGGATTCAATGCACTCACCAAGCAAATTTGCTTCAAAATTTGGCTCGATAAACCAACGCAATTGTCGATGACGAACGACAACATGTTCAATTTTTTTACCCAAAATATGCGGAGAAATACCACGTCCTGTGGTTTCCACTTCGGGTAATTCAGGCATCCGACTTATTCACTATGATTCACGACTGAACCTTCGCCACCAGCCTGTTCAGGTGCATTGGATTCATGATGCGCCCCCGATTCATGTCCACCATGCCCTCCATGACTACCAAAGAAAAAATGCGCCAAACCAAAGATATCCACCGTTAAAATGACCACCATCAACACCTGCGTCATCGTATTGATTTTTTCTAATAACGTTTTTTTGGCTTCATAACGTGCATACACGGAGGGTAATAAATGCTGTGTAAACTCGTATTTAAAAAAATTCTTCGGGATAGAAGTAATTGTAATGGTAAGCGGAATAAAGAAAATCGTCGTCACTAATAGATAAGGTTCTAAGAATTCAACTAGCTCAAAAAGCAGCTCAAAAAAAAGCTCAAAAAAATGTAACATGGTAAGTCTCAATAGCAAATAACGGAAAATGAATTCTACACAACAAAACGCGCCATCAACTGGCGCGTCAATTTATCTCAATAGCTAAACTAATACGACTTCAAAAAAACGATCAACTTATTTTACAATATCAAAAAATTCGTCTTCGTTCGTATCTGAGCCATCGTTCACTAGATAGTCACGTTGTTGATAAAACGAATTTTTTACAAAATTATACCGATCTTCGGTCGCTTCATTAAGTACTTTTTCAGCACCTAAATGGTCTGCTCGCGTATCAATGACTTTAAGTGCCGAACTACCACTGCTAATAGCTGTTGCCGTTGCACCGGTGCTCAATCCCATCACACCAAAACCAACGTAGTTAACCGGATTCATCGCAGCATCGCCTAAACGACCTATAATACCGCGCGGTGAACTTGGGCCAAAAAATGGAATGACAACATAAGGCTCATTGGAAACACCCCAAAACCCTAATGTTTGATCAAAATCTTCTTTATGTTTAGGCAAACCAATCATATCGGCTACATCAATAAAACCACCTAAACCTGCAACCGTGTTCACTAAGAAACGGGATGTATCTTGTCCGCTTTGTGTAAATTTTAACTGAAGTAAATCATTAACACTCACGCCAATGTCACTGACGTTATCAAATAAATTACTAACCTCTTCATTAGCAAATGATGGCATTGCCCAGCGATACGCTGACGCAACAGGCTCCATAACATATTTATCTGCTTTTTCGTTGAAAGATTGAACATCACGATTCCAATTTTCAATAGGATCCCGTGCATCTTTTACTGGTGAACCTGTACAAGCAGTCAAAGACCCGAGTAAACTCAGTACAACAAATCGAGTAAATGGTTTTTTCATTGTATTCATAAATTCTCCAATAGTATTATTATTTTTTTCTCACCGTTTTTTCGCGTAACATAGCACAGATAGCAACTTGCATCGAGTAGCAGGACTTTTTTTATTCATCATAACGAGATACAACCTTACATGGAAACGTCATTTATTCCTTTAGAAAAACGCTTTCGCGGATACCTTCCCGTTGTGATTGATATTGAAACCGCCGGTTTTAATCCTAAAAAAAATGCACTGCTCGAAATCGCCGCTGTCATTGTTGAACTCAATGCTGAGCATAATCTCGCCATAACAGAGCGTTATAGCACGCATGTGATGCCTTTTAAAAATGCCGAATTAGACGCTGCGGCACTCAAATTTAACGGCATTGATCCGTTTCACCCTTTTCGCATGGCCATTGAAGAAAAAGCCGCCTTAGAGCTTATTTTCAATCCTGTTAAAGAAGCCATGAAACGCAACAAATGCACCAAAGCGATTTTAGTGGGACACAATCCCGCTTTCGATATTAGCTTTCTCAATGCGGCAATTCATCGCACACAAATCAAGCGCAGTCCTTTTCACCCGTTTAGCACTTTTGACACCGCCACACTTGGCGGCCTTGCTTATCGACAAACGGTACTCGCCAAAGTAGCCCACGCGGCAGGCTTGCATTGGGAAAATGACAAGGCTCACTCTGCTTTATATGATGCTGAAAAAACCGCTGAATTATTTTGTATGATTATCAATCGTTGGAAACATCTCGAAACGCTTGATGATCAACCAACTTCCCCATCTATCGAACTTTAATTTTTATTACGGAGGGTTTATGACCGTCAAAAAAGTCCCTTTAAACAAAGATAAACTCAATCAAATCGTCACCGACGCGCGAAAAAATCAAACTGAACGTGAACAGTCCTATCGTGGCCAAGCGCTCAAAATGTATCCGTGGATTTGCGGACGCTGCGCGCGAGAATTTACACCCGCTAATCTTCAAGAGCTCACTGTTCACCATCGCAATCACAATCATGATGATAATCCAGCCGATGGCAGCAATTGGGAACTCCTGTGCCTTTATTGCCACGATAACGAACATCAGCGTTTTGAAGAAACGCGCTTTGGCTCGTTGGATAATGGATCCTCTAACGCCCCCATAGGCTCACACAATCCCTTTGCAAATTTAAAAAGCTTAATTGACGCTAAAAAGTAAACCTCACGCTTTCTCGTCAGTTTCTTCTATTGCGGCAATACAACAGCGATTGCGACCTTGGCTTTTTGCATCTTGCAACGCCGTTTGCACACGCTCAAAGACACTTTCTGGCGTGTCATTTTCATTTACTTGTGTCACGCCACAGGAAATGGTTAATGACACGGCTTTGCGATTAACGTTAAAGCACGCTTTAGCCACCAAATCTCGCAGCAACTCCATCGTGTTGAGTCCGACATGCTCATCGGTATTGGGAAGCAACATAACAAATTCTTTACCACCAAAACGCGCGATAAAATCAGGACTTTCGATATTGTCTGTCAATAATTTCGCCATTAACGCAATGGCTTTATCACCCGCTTCATGACCTAATGTCATATTCACTGATTTAATATTATCAATCGAAAATAACGCCATACTGAGCGGCATGTCGTAGCGTGTATAGCGACAAAATTCATCTTTTAAACGCTGATGAAATGCCACGCGATTCGCGAGTCCCGTTAACGTATCATTTAGCGACTGTGCATGAATAACTTTTAATTCTTTTTTGATTTGCTCAGCTTCCACCTCAAATTCAATCAATTGATTCACTAATTCAGCTAATTCATCTTTAAACTTTAAAAAATGCTCGCGCTCTTGCGTGTTGTTGACTTTAATTTTGTCCGTGACGCTTTTAAAACAGACATTGACATTTTCTTTGAGGTCATCAACCTCATCGGCGTTAATAGCCTGCACTTGCAATTCACGAATTTGAGAAAAGACGGATTTATCCAGTGTATTTCGCTCTTTCACCCACTCCATCAATAAGGTTTCAGCCTGCGTTACACTCACATTAAAATGCGATAATTGCGCAACCGTTTGCAATAAAAATGTGTCGATATCTTGTTGTTCTGTGTCGCTGAATTCTTTAATTTTGAGTAACAATTGCACTAACGCATCTAAAACTTCTTCAAACGACATGAGTGATTGTTGTGGCGCGAGCAATGAATCTCTAACGGTCGTAAATTGGGCATCAAACGTAGGTGGAACAGGCACTATCGCTAAATATTTTAGCAATTGTTCACACACCGCCCCAACACTAACCGTTGCATTAATGACATCACGTTCATTAATTTTTATTTCAACAAGTTGATCTTCTGGTTCAACGATTTTTAGAATCGCCAAGAAAAAGTCACTGGTATGCTCAAACGCATTATCTTGCTTGGCTACTTTTTCTTGCAATGCCCGCAGAGCAGTTTGTTTATCAAAATCATTATATTGGCGAAAAAGAAAATCAAATAACAACCCTACGTTCAAATTTTTTTTTGAGGGCATATTTTTTATGGAATCGTTAAATATTTTTAACTCATTGCGTAGCATGTCAGTATCAATGTCATTTTTGACGTTTTCACGCAACCGCTGCACGATGGGATCTAAATACTTATCGCTACCTTCATTGATTAAGCTAAGCTGAATAATCAGCTGACGGAGTGTCTTTTCTTTTTCAATATAATCGTGTTCAATTTTATTTTGCGCGTCGAAAAGATTGAGGTATCTTTTACGCCATTCTTCACTTAAATCAGCGTTATGCGAATTAAAAAATGCCATAATATTGTCCTATACTCTCTCTTTTCGACGACGGTAATGTTTAAGTTAATACGTTTACTTTTGCGCGGCTGTTTCTTGCGCAATTAAACGATCTAACACTTCAATGATTTTTTCATGCGAACCAGCAACTGGGCCGCTAGTTTTATATTTTCCGTTAATAATAATCGCAGGGACACCTGTGACACCATAACGAGCCGCTGTAGTGGCCGCCTGACGCACTTTCATGTCAACGGGAAACGAATTATAGGTGGCTTTAAAATCGGCCGCACTAACACCATGTGCAACGAAAAATTTACTTAACTGGTCTTCAGTTTCTAAATGCTCTTTTTTCACCTGTAGCGCGGTGAAAAAATCAGCATGAATTTTATCGACCACACCTAAAGCTTCAGCAGTGTAATAAGCCTTTGCATGCTTACCCCATAAATCGCTAAACACAGCGGGTTGGCGAATAAATTCAACATTTTTGGGCATGGTTTTGAGCCATTTTGCAAGCGTTGGTTCAAAATCAAAACAATGTGGGCAACCATACCAAAAGAACTCAATCACTTCGATTTTATTCACATCATGCGTCGGTTGCGCGGGTGATACTAATTCATAACCCACAGGCTCAGACGCAGCATAAGCAGTATTTAATGCGCCCGCAATCGCCAAAGATAAGGCAAATAGGCTACGACGTGTCAATTTTTTTAACATGCTATTTTCTCTTTTTTATTAAAAATGAACTAAATTCACTACATGAAAAGTATTATTTCATAGTCGAGATACGAAGTGCGACTGCTTTAATTTCAGCATCGCTCATTTTGCCGGCAATCATGTGCATCATATTTAGATTATTATTACTGCGTTTACCTGATTTAAAATCATTGAGCGATTTGACTAAATAATCAGAATGTTGCGATTTAAGCGACGGGAACGACGCAGGTTTATTACCATCAGCATAAGGACCATGACACGCAATACACGCCGATACTTCACGTTTTAGATCCCCATTACGATATAAATCCGCGCCTTGTGCAATCAGTGCGTCACGCTGTTTCAATTCGTCTGCATCATCTTCCTCTGCAAGGGGTTCAGCCGTAATTTTTTGATCTGAGTAATAATTGGCAATATTGGTCATGTCCTCGTCTGTTAACGTCATTGCAATTGCGCCCATCATCGGATCTTGACGCACACCCGACTTAAATGCCTGCAACTGTTGCACCAAATAAGTCGCGTGCTGACCAGCAAGTTTTGGGAACATAGGCATTGTGCTGTTACCATGTTCACCGTGACAACTCTCGCAGGAAGCTGATTTTTGTTTGCCGGCGTTTGCACTGTCAGCGTGTGTCATTTGCGCTTGAACCGGCGCCACACCGCTACTGAAAAGGACGGTTAAAGCAAAGACAAGACTTTTTTTCTGCATCGATTTTTTCCTTGGAAAACATTAAAAGTAAAGCGCGTTAGCTATACACAAACTCGCGTGTGTGCTTAAATTCTACTCCAAATTATTCCATGACGCGAGACGCTATGAATCCACTGTATTACCAAGCTAAATTTATTAACAGCTCACCTCACCTGCGTGACACCCCCGCAGACGTAGGACTTGAAATCGCTTTTGCAGGGCGCTCAAACGCGGGAAAATCCAGCGCTATCAATACACTCACACGCCAAACTGGCCTTGCACGAACCAGTAAAACCCCCGGACGCACGCAAATGCTGAACTTTTTTGAAATTGCCGAAAATCAACGATTTGTGGATTTACCCGGATACGGTTATGCCAAAGTGCCGTTGCCCGTCAAAAAGAAATGGCATGAGCTCATGGAAACGTATTTAACCAAGCGTAAATCTTTATGTGGCATGGTACTGGTGATGGATGTACGTCATCCGCTAACGGAATTTGATTGGCAAATGGTAGAGTGGTGTCAACATACACAGTTGCCCCTGCATGTTATTTTAACGAAGGCCGATAAACTCAATTTTGGCGCGGCTAAAACGACAATGCTTGAAGTACAACGCGAACTTAGCGTACTGCCAAGTCCTCTGACGCTACAGCTTTTTTCTTCGCTCAAAAAAACAGGTATTGACGAGATTCATGCCGCACTCAATCGTTTATTTACAATGCGTCAACACACAAACGACCCGATTTAATTTATTCATACTCACTTCTTAAAACTTCAAAGGAAACATTGCATGACGACACACGCAGACCAATTATTTGACAGGGCCAAACACGTTATCCCCGGCGGTGTAAATTCGCCTGTACGCTCATTTAGTGGTGTAGGTGGTACACCCGTTTTTGTTGACCACGCTTGCGGTGCTTACATTTATGATGCAGATGGCCGTGGTTATGTGGATTATGTCGGCTCATGGGGGCCCATGATTTTAGGTCATGCGCACCCTGAAGTCATTGACTGCGTAAAAAAAGCTGCTGAAAAAGGCTTAAGTTTTGGTGCGCCCACGGAAATTGAAACACAAATGGCACAGCGCGTCTGCGAGTTGATGCCATCGATTGAACTTGTGCGCATGGTTAGTTCGGGAACAGAAGCCACCATGAGCGCCATTCGCCTTGCAAAAGGCTATACCCATCGCGCAAAAATCGTCAAATTTGAAGGATGCTATCATGGTCACAGTGACGCGCTACTCGTGAAAGCAGGTTCGGGCGCATTAACCTTTGGTGTCCCTAGTTCATCAGGTGTCACAGAAGCCGTTGCTCGTGACACACTCACGCTACCTTATAACGATTCACAAGCTGTTCATGATTTGTTTAAACACATTGGCGACCAAATTGCCTGCATTATTGTTGAACCTGTCGCAGGAAATATGAATTGCGTTCCGCCCGCCGAAGGCTTTTTAGAAACATTACGCGAAATCTGCGATCAATACGGTGCCGTGTTGATTTTCGATGAAGTGATGACCGGTTTTCGTATCAGTTTGCAAGGCGCACAGGGCTATTACCATGTTAAACCTGATTTAACGACTTTAGGCAAAGTCATTGGCGGCGGGATGCCTGTGGGGGCTTTTGGTGGTCGCCGCGACATTATGACGCATTTAGCACCGCTAGGCTCAGTCTATCAAGCAGGTACGCTTTCAGGCAATCCTGTCGCCATGGCCGCAGGTCTTAAAACATTGGAATTGATTACTAAACCGAATTTTTATGATGAGTTATCTGCTAAAACCGCGCAATTAACCGAAGGATTGAAATCCGTTGCCAAAGGCATGGACGTGCCACTCACAACGAATCAAGTGGGCGGCATGTTTGGTTTATTTTTTACGCAAGAAGAAAAAGTCAGTACATTCGCTCAAGTGATGGCGTGTGATCAAGCCTATTTCAAACGCTTTTTCCATGGGATGCTCGACGAAGGCATTTATTTAGCGCCTTCTGCATTTGAGGCAGGATTCGTATCAGCCGCGCATGATGCGCATACGCTTGAAAAAACCTTAGCGGCAGCTGAAATTGTGTTTGCGCAGTTACGGAATTAATTAAAGCTCTGAGCGAATCGCGTTGTCATTTTTTACTATTTGGCAACGCCTTGCTATCAATGCTTTTTTCAATGCATTGAGTTTGCATTTTATGTTAGTTTGATTGATAATCCCACTGAGTCTAAAAGCATGAGACCCTCTCTAATTCTAAGAGGGCAGGGGTTTAAAAACCTATGGTGGAGTGTGGGGTTGAAGTCCACACCATGATTTAAGGCTAATCTTTCATTTCTCTGTAAATTTTCATTTTCAAAGTAGACGCTTCTATTACGCCAGACGTTACAATAGAGTTGTTGGTTAGCTTTTTCTTTTTTGCGAAATTTATTTTAATCGCTCCCTTTCCAATATCATTTTCCATTTCTGACAAAATATCAAAAGTAGCAATTAAGTTGTTATGACTTGAATCATAAAACCAACTTGCAATCTCCAATTTTGATGGTAATAGTTTCAAATCTTCCAATGACAATGGAACGCTTTTTTCTGATCGTTGCGAATGCCGTAATTGATAATCACTCACATGAATTTCATTACTCATTGGCGCTAATGCAACAATAGCAGCATCTGCCATCACATAATGAGGCAATGTCCCCACGTAGACAAATTCATGTCTTGCCTTGTAATCATTAGCTGTCACTTTATCAACAAAATCCACAAAAGCTGTTTTATAACAAATTTGTTGCAACACTCCCTCGCGCAAAAAAATCTGTCGGGATTCAAGGTTGAATCCCGACAATAGCAGATAAATTAAACGTTATTCATCGGTTAATATCGTTAAAACAGACTGTATTTTCTCAGCCACTTCAACGCCTAAATGCGTTAAATAACCACCGTCTTCTTGCGATACTAATCCTTTGTGAAATAATCGTGCTGTCGCTGAAATGACTTCAGGATCCGCATCATGATGAACTTTAATGCCCTCTTGTAAACTCGTTAAGTTATAACGCGCTAAAATGTTCATCTCTTGAACTAATTCTTGTTTTAATAACATGAAACTGCCTCTCTATCCATTGAAAAAAACTAACTCAAATACGGTTTCTTAACCGCATTTACTCTCACCACAATTCAAACACGTCATGCAACCATCCATCACAATCGTCGCTTTTACATGACATTTACCGCATAAAGTTGCTTGTTCTGGAAAACCTTCAGCTGATTGTGAATGTGCGGCAACTTGCGTTGCTTGCGTTTTCACTTCAAATTCTCTGCGTTTTAAATCCAAAAACGCTTTATGATTATGCTCCATTTCGTGGCCTTTCATAATGCCCATGCGCTTTAAATGTGTTTCCACTGCGCAACCGATTTCAGCCACAAGCGATGGCATATAAACACCGCCTTTTTTGAAATAACCCCCTTTGGGATCAAATACGCCTTTAAGCTCATCCACTAAGAAACACGCATCCCCCCCTTTACGCCAAACCGCTGAAATGAGGCGTGTCAAGGCTAAAACCCATTGAAAATGCTCCATATTTTTTGAATTAATAAAAATTTCATACGGATGACGCTCTTCAAATTCTGTCCCTGCATTGAGCACCATATCGTTGATAGTGATATACATAGCATGCTCGGATTGAGGCGTTTTAATTTTATAAGTGGTTCCAAATAACACGTCAGGACGCTTTAGCGTTTCGTGCATGGACTCTAAATCTTGCTTTTCTGCATCCGCTTCAAGCTGCATTTGCGCTTCGTATTGCGCTTGCTGCTCTTCTTTATTGACCACTTTATAGCCAACAATTTTGTGCGTAATTTTGTGTGACATGGCTTTTCCCCTTTTCAATTATTTTTGATAATTTTGCAGCGCTTCTAACTGTTTTGCCAATAAAACATCAATGCCGCTACTGGCTAATTCAAGCATTAAATCCAATTCTTCGCGACGAAACGCATGCCCTTCAGCTGTTCCTTGAATTTCAATAAACGCGCCAGCATCGTTCATCACCACATTCATATCCGTTTCCGCGCTACTGTCTTCAAGATAATCTAAATCCAGCACGGGAACACCATTGCAAATCCCAACAGAAACAGCGGCAATTTGACCATGTATTGGATTAAATTTAATTTGTTTACGCGCTAAAAGTGTTTGAACCGCAAGCATCAGCGCCACATAACCGCCTGTAATGGCCGCTGTACGCGTACCGCCGTCCGCTTGAAGGACATCACAATCAATTGTTATGGTTTGCTCACCTAAAGCTTTTAAATCCATTACAGCGCGAAGTGAGCGCCCAATCAGACGCTGAATTTCAAGCGTGCGTCCACTTTGCTTGCCTTGACTGGCCTCACGTCCCATTCGCGTATGCGTTGAGCGTGGCAACATGCCGTATTCTGCCGTGACCCAGCCTTCGCCTTTTCCTTTTAAAAAACGCGGTACACTTTTATCTACACTCGCATTACACAACACTTTAGTCTCACCAAATTCGATTAAAACAGAACCTTCCGCATGTTTGGTATAACCGCAAGTGAGTTTTATTTCTCGTAATTGTGCAACATCGCGCCCGCTGGGTCTCATAAAAATTTATTCCTAAAGTAAAGTTGTCGTGCATTATAACGCATAAAGCCTAAAGCCCCCAACGCGACGCAACGCTAATAGTGCAGAAGATAAAGTTAAAGAGTGCATGCCCTCCCTTGTGCAAGGTAGAATGAGCGTATTATTCATCAACATGAGAAAGAGATACCATGATTAAGAGTATGACTGCTTTTGCGAGTAGCGAAGCTGAAATTGGTGATTTAATTATTAATTGCGAACTGCGCACCGTTAATCATCGCTATTGTGACGTGAGTGTCAAAATTCCAGAAAGACTCCGTTTTATCGAAAGTGATGCACGAACCTTAATTAGCGCAAAACTCAATCGCGGCAAAATTGAATGTGGACTTAGCTACCGAAAACAAAATCGTGAAGGCCAAGGCTTCAATGTCAATTTAGAAGCGGTTGCCGCATTACTGAAAATCACACAACAAATCGAACATTTAATGCCCGCACCAGCGCGTTTTTCTGCGCTTGATATTTTGGCACTTCCAGCCATTCAACAAGAAGCGCCAATTGATCGTGAAACGCTCCACAATGGCTTAGTTGAACTGATTGAAAATACGCTGGCACAGTTAATTACCACGCGTGAGCGTGAAGGCAGACAACTCGCGGGACTGATTGAAGAACGCTGTTATAAAATGCAAGGGTTTGTCACGCAAGCCACGCAGCGTATGCCTGAAGTGTTATCGAATATTCGCCTCAAACTGCAAGAGCGCGTCAATGAACTCGTCAGCAATCCCGATGTGGATCGCCTTGAGCAAGAACTCGTCCATTTAACGCAAAAACTCGATATTGCCGAAGAACTTGATCGTTTAAATACGCACATTCATGAAGTGCTACGTATTATTAAACAATCTGAACCCGTTGGACGACGCCTTGATTTCTTAATGCAAGAACTCAATCGAGAAGCCAATACCCTTGGCTCAAAAGCCGCCGACATTGAAATGACACAAATCGCCATTGAACTTAAAGTCTTAATCGAACAAATGCGCGAGCAAATCCAAAATATAGAATAGATTTTTTTCCGTGCAAAATACGTTATACACTCAAGTTGCTAGCCAATGTGATATTCAAAAAAACAGTAGTTATTAGAAGTGATTGCGGGGCAAAAGTCCCTGCCAATCACTAAACCGACTATTCTTGTAGGATGCAAATGCGTTCAAAAACATTCGTCAAAAATTTTTAGTTATAATCAAAACACGATAAAGATGGATACAAAAGGAAAGCACGAAAATTATGAAGTTTTGAATCTAATTGGCTATGGACTCGCTAAATTTGATAATCGATTTATTGAATTTTTTGGATTTAAAACAAAAACAGATTTCTATAAATATATTGTTCAAATTGACATAGCAGAAACCGTTGGAACAGTTAAAAACCGGCAAGATTTATTTGACCCGTTCTTTGAAAATAATCGAAGGGGTTGGTGGCAAAAGGGCGATTCTTACATCCATCGTAAAATTTTAATCGATTCACTTTTTGGTTCACTTGATGCGAATGCTTACGCAGATATTGTAAAACTCTATATCAAAAATAACTCCATTTCTGATAAATTAGTCAGTGAAGAATTATCAATAAGTCCGATTATAAAAAGTAAATTCAAACAATTGCAATTCACCGGACAGGAAGCAGAGACTTTTTTCATTGCAAATTATGAAAAAATTGATTCATTTGCAAGTGGCGTACTTGAAGATGCAAGAATGTTTGGTGATGGTTATGATTTTCAAATTGAAGTGGAAAATCACTTCTTTTTAACTGAAGTAAAAGGGCTACGAACAAACTACGGAAGTATTAGAATGACAAAAAATGAATTTAATAAAGCACAAGAATACACTGACGATTACGCTTTAATCGTCATCAGCAATTTAGATGAACATCCTAATATGAATGTTATTTTTAATCCAGTTACACACATTAACCTAACGCCCAAAACAATTACATCGACGCAACTAAATTATCATAGCGATTCAATTTCATGGAAAAATTTGAGCTAAACGCTGATTATCTCAACAAAAATTTAATTTCACTTCCATCGAAACGTTGGAAAACTGATTTTTTTCTTGAGTACGATTGGCATTTTGCTGTTCTAACGGATGACAATGAAATTATTTTTTTCACAAGAGCACAAGCAAACGACAAGGCAATCCATACACCACATAACAACAGTTTACTTGGCGAATACTTTAGAAAAAGGTTAGGTGTTCCACTTGGCGAACCTGTAAAAATGGAACATTTGTTGAAATATGGAAGAACCGATATAGATTTTTATAAAATCGACGACGAAAACTATTACATGGATTTTTCAGTTTAAATTCCCCACGCGCCACAAAAAAACACCGCCGAAATTGAAATCAGCGGTGGTTTTTTGTTAATGATGAATAAACACCACAAACACTCCATTAACATTGATGATTTAGACCACCGCATATACACTGCTTTACATTAAAGGCTTTTAATTACAAAGCGATTTTTAAGAATTTGTAACTATATCTCATTAATTTGTTAAATTTATTAAGGTATAGCCCTGTTACATAACAAGTAAATCCAAAATATAGAGTAATCATGACACCACACTCGTTTTCCAACTATTTTAACGCCCCCCTTTTCACTTTAGGTTTTCGCGTTTTTTTCTTACTT
>Ga0214168_1000554_pt1 | contig 15376 bp, 16 predicted proteins | sample LakMenepilimnion_FD_153002 | JGI IMG/M metagenome (GOLD analysis project Ga0214168, IMG submission 153002) | Freshwater microbial communities from Lake Mendota, WI - Practice 29OCT2010 epilimnion v4 | ecosystem: Environmental > Aquatic > Freshwater > Lake > Epilimnion/Euphotic zone | place: Lake...
ACGAGGTCGTCCACCATGACGCCGAGGTAGGCCTCGTCGCGCCCCAAAACAAATTCCGGCTCGCCTTTGACCTTCAACGCAGCGTTCGCCCCAGCGATCAGCCCCTGCCCGGCGGCCTCTTCATAGCCGGAGGTGCCATTGATCTGCCCCGCAAAGTACAGACCTTCGATCTGCTTCGTTTCGAGGGTCGGGCGCAGCTGAGTCGGCGGGCAATAATCGTACTCGACCGCGTAGCCAGGGCGCAAAATTTCGCAGCGCTCGAGACCGGCGATCGATCGGAGAAACTCCAGCTGCACCTCGTAGGGCAGCGAGGTGGAAACGCCATTCACATAATACTCGAGGGTGTGCCGACCTTCGGGTTCGAGGAAAACCTGGTGCCGCTCCTTTTCTGCGAAGCGGACGACTTTGTCCTCGATCGACGGGCAATAACGCGGGCCCACCCCCTCGATCACGCCGCAGTACATCGGCGATTGGTGCAAATTTGCGCGGATCGCGTCGTGGGTGCGGGCATTGGTGTAAGTGATCCAACAAGGCAACTGTTCCACGTGGAACGAGGGGTCACCCCAAGGGTTCAGCGTGAAAAGATCGTCGAGCCCACGCGTGATGGTGTCGGCCATGAAGCTGAATTTTGGCGGTGGCTCATCTCCATCCTGACGCTCGCATCGGGAAAAATCAATGGATCGGCCATTGAGTCGGCACGGGGTGCCGGTCTTGAAGCGCTCAACCGCGAAGCCCAGGCGCTTCAGCGCCTCGGACACCTGTGAGGTGGCATCCCCCATGCGCCCACCCTTTTCATTCCGCAGGCCGACATGCATCAGGCCGCCCATGAAAGTCCCGGCACTCAGAATCACCGACTTGGCGGAAATTTCCAAACCCAGCGAAGTCGTGATGCCGACCACCCGATCCCCCTTCACGAGGATGTCGGCGACATTTCCCTGATGAATTTCCAAACCAGCCGTGCCCTCAAGCTCGCGCTTGATTCGAAACTGATAGGCTTTCTTGTCGCATTGCGCGCGGGGGGCGCGGACCGATGGGCCCTTGGAGGCGTTGAGCATCCGCCACTGGATCGCGGTGGCATCGGTGTTGATCCCCATGATCCCGCCCAAGGCATCGATCTCACGGACCATGTGACCTTTGCCGAGTCCGCCAATCGCCGGGTTGCAGGACATCTGGCCGATGGTATCGAGGTTCTGGGTCAGCACCGCCACCTCGCAGCCAAGCCGCGCCGCCGCCAAGGCGGCTTCCACACCAGCATGACCCGCCCCGATCACCAGTACATCATAAGTTTTCGGATAACGAAACATCGAAGGGCGGGGACCATAAGGTCTGCCCGCCACCCCCTCAAGCCCGGAAAATTACGAAACGTCCGTGTTCCACGTGGAACCCTGATTGGTTTTGTTCAAGATCCCAACAAAATTAGAAAGTATTGCCATACGGCTAACATTCCCCCCCTCGGATGAAATCCAAAAAACCTTGACGCAAATGGCATTTTCATCTAGCCGCGTGCGGGAAAATCCTCAATCCTCCGCGCGCCATGCATCGCCACCTGCCCTTGTGCCTCTCCGTGCTTCTGCTCATCGCGTTTCGCGTGATCGGTGCCGCCTACCCAATGGCGCTGCCGAATTTCCAACCACTCGCCGCCCTGTTCTTCTGCGGCGCGCTGATCGCTCCCGCCTGGCGCGGCTTCACGCTGCCGCTCGGCATTTGGATCCTGACCTTTCAGCTCGGCAGCGGTCATCCGGACGGACCCTCGCTTTTCCTCACCACCCTCGCTGCGCTGACCCTGACATTTTTCCTCGGCAAATGGCTTTCGAAAAAAGGCTGGGCCAGCATGCTGCTGGGTTCGGTCGCCGCGACGCTTGTATTTCATTTGATCACCAACTCCGCCGCCTGGCTCGCTGATCCCCGCTACGCGAAATCGCTTGTCGGCCTCTGGCAATCGCTTTGGACTGGCGCGCCCGGCGATGTGTTGCCCTCATGGGTGTTCCTTCGCAACCTCGGCGTCGCCAACCTGATCTTTACCGGAGCCCACCTCCTCGCCATGTTGCGCGCCCCGCAAGTTTACCCATCGCTCGCCGCACCGCAGGCCGCGAAGTCCCACTGAAAAATTTCCTCCAGATCCGCCCCACGACGAACATGACAGCCACCGCATCTCCCGCGCTCGATTTCGCCAGCTCACCGATCAACCAATCGCTCAGCGCCGAGCAAAAAATCGGCCTGCTCACCCAAATGATCCGCATCCGGCGCTTCGAGCAAGCCGCGCTCAAATATTATCAAGGCGGAAAAATTGGCGGATTCCTCCACCTCTACATCGGCCAAGAAGCGGTCGCCGTCGGCACGATTTCACTCGGTGGCGCGGACGATCATTTCATCACCGCCTATCGCGACCACGGTCACGCGCTGGCGGTCGGCATGGGCATGAATGAGTGCATGGCGGAAATGTACGGCAAGCAAAGTGGATGCTCGAAGGGCAAGGGTGGCTCGATGCACTTCTTCGCGCCCGATAAAAATTTCTGGGGCGGCCACGGCATTGTTGCGGGTCAGACCCCGCTCGGGCTTGGCCTCGCCTACGGCCTCAAGTACCTCGGCCGCGAAGGCTGCTGCCTCTGCTACCTCGGCGATGGCGCGGTCAACCAAGGCGCCTTCCACGAATCGCTCAACCTCGCCGCGCTGTTTGATATCCCGGTCGTTTATGTGATCGAAAACAACGGCTACTCGATGGGTACCTCGCAGGCCCGTTCCTCGGCCTTCCGCGGTTGCCTTGCGCAACGCGCCGAAGCCTATGACATGGATTGGGATGTGATCGACGGTTCCGACCTCTACGAAGTGCGCGCCAAAACCCACATCGCCATGGAGCGCGCGCGCAAGCAACACAAGCCGAGCATCCTCGAGATCAGCACCTACCGCTACTATGGACATAGTATTGCGGATGCGAACCACAAGAAATACCGCACGCCCGAGGAGATCGAAAATTACAAGCAACACCACGATCCGATCTCGGTGTTCCGCCGCAAGCTCATCGCCGAAGGCATTCTCACCGAAGACCAAGCCGCAGAGATCAACAAAGCCGCTGCCGACGAAGCCGCTGCCGCTGTGAAGTTTGCCGACGAGGCACCGGCACCAACCATCGCCGACATCAGCACCGATGTGTACTGGGAAAGCGACAACCAAACGCCCGCCTCAAAAATCGGCCGCCATTTCTTCAACGACTGATCCTCCGTCACCACCTTTCATTTTCACCCATTTCCGCACATCATGTCCCGCATCATCACCTACCGTGAAGCCCTCCGCGAAGGCCTCGACGAGGAGCTCGCCCGCGATCCGAATGTCGTCCTCATGGGCGAGGAGGTCGCTCAGTACAACGGCGCTTACAAGGTCACCGAAGGCCTCTGGAAAAAATGGGGCGACAAGCGCGTGGTCGACACTCCGATCTCAGAAGCTGGCTTCATTGGCATGGGCATCGGCGCCTCAATGCTTGGTGTGCGCCCGGTGATGGAGTTGATGTTCTGGTCCTTTCACTCGGTTGCCTTCGACCAACTCGTCAACAACGCCGCCTGCGTGCGCTACATGTCGGGCGGTCTCTGCCACTGCCCGATCGTTGTGCGCGGCCCGGCCAATGGCGGCACGAATGTCGGAGCCACCCACTCGCACATCCCCGAAGGCCTCTTCGCCGCTTTTCCCGGGCTCAAGGTCTGCGCCCCTGCCACGCCTGCTGATGTCAAAGGCCTCATCAAGGCTGCGATCCGCGACAACGACCCAGTCTATGTGATGGAAAACACTTTGCTGTACGGCACCTCCGGCGAAGTGCCTGATCCCGCCGATGGTGATTTTGTCGTGCCCCTCGGCGTCGCCGACATCAAACGCGAAGGCAGCGACCTTTCGATCATCGCCCACGGTCGCTCGGTCATCCACGCACTCGCCGCAGCCGAAACCCTCAAGGCCGAGCACGGCATCAACGCCGAAGTCCTCGACCTCCGCTCGATCCGCCCGCTCGACCAAGACGCGATTCTCAAGACAGTCATGAAGACCAACCGCGTGCTGCTCGTCGATGAATCGAAGCCCTTCGGTGGCGTTTCGGCGATGGTCGCCATGCTGATCCAGGAACACGCCTTCGATTACCTCGACGCCCCGATCCAGCGCGTTTGCTCGATCGACGCACCGGCAATCTACTCGCCGCACATCGAGAACGAACAACTGCCGAATCCACGCCGCATCGTGGAAAAGGTGCTCGCGATGGGCTGAAAACGAGCTCCGGCTTCCCAAAAAGCCGACTGGCCTTCGTTATTACATGGGTTATAATCGACCCATGATCAGCACCGTCAAAGTCATTACCGTCGGCAATTCCGCGGGCATCATCCTTTCCAAGGAAATCCTCGAGCGCCTCCGCGTGTCCAAGGGCGACACCCTCACCGTCACCGAAACCCCGGATGGCGTGCAACTCTCCACCTACGAGGACAAAGTAGCGCGCCAACTGGAAATATCGGAGCGCATCATGAAGGATAACCGCAACATGCTGCGCAAACTTGCCCAATGAGCGCGGAGCCGGAATGGATTGTGGAAAAAGTCGTAAGGCTTTTTCATCAAAGACAACTTGCTGAACACGGCGGGCTCGAAGGCATCCGCGACGAGCGCCTTTTGCTCTCAGCTCTGTCCCGCCCGCAACAGCTATGGCACTATGGAAATCCGGAGCCTGACCTGTGCGCGCTCGCCACGGCCTATGCCCACGACATCGCCAAAAACCATCCGTTCTTCGATGGCAGCAAACGCACAGCCGCGATTGCCTGCGAAATGTTTCTCAACCTGAACGGCGTCGAATTTACCGTAGGCGAGGAAATCAAGTATCCGAATTACCTCGCCCTAGCCGCAGGTGATCACGATGAGGAAAGCTTTGCCGATTGGCTACGCAGCGTCACGGCCGCGGCCAAATATGCCCTCCTGGCCCGCCCGCAGAGGACTTTTTCTCATTGCCACGAATCATCAAAACCCTAATATCAACTACATGATTCGTCGCTTGATTCTGCCTCTGGTCGCTGGAATTCTTGCCCTTGCCTGCAGCGCGTGCTGCTGCCTTTTTTAACACCAATCCTCCCAACTTTCCCCTCCCATGAAAAAATTCCTCATGCTCCTGTCACTGGCCGCCGTTTCACTTGGCATCACATCCTGCTGCTCCTTGTTCGGCAACCACGGCCAGACCGCCGGCTACCGCACCGAGACACGCAAGGTGAAAGCCTGCGGCTATGACATCGTCACCAAGCAAGTCGTCACCCCCGGCGATTCCAAAAGCGGCAAGGGCGGCATGGTCCAGACGATCGAAGAAAAAGTTCCACGCTACAAAACCGTCACCAAGAAAACCCGGGTTTCCTGCGGATCCTGCGTACGCTTTTTTTGCCCGAAAAAAGATTGCTGCGGCACCACCTCCGAATCGACCCGCCAATTGGCTAGTGCTCAAGGCCCGGTCGGCAGCCCGCACATCGGTCTCGTGCCAACCATGAAGCCAATCGCTCCCTGAGCGCCTGATTTCTAACACGATTTGCAAGCGCGGCTTGGTAAAACCCATGCCGCGCTTTTTCATGAATGCGACCCAGTTGTAAAAAGACTGGAAATCCAAACTATTTCTCCCATTCTTCCCGCCACTTCCAAATTATCCCCCATGGCCATCAATATTGAAATGCCCAAGCTCTCGGACACCATGACCGAAGGCACCGTGATCAAATGGCACAAGCAAGTCGGCGACAACGTCGAAGTTGGCGATCTGCTTGCCGAAATCGAAACCGACAAGGCAACGATGGAAATGGAAGCATTCGACGATGGCAAGATCACCGAAATCCTCGTCGCAGAGGGCCAAAAGGCAGCGATCGGCGGCATTCTTGCCGTTCTCGACGGCGATTCGGCAGCCGCCCCAGCAGCCAGCGCGCCAGCCACACCCACAGCCCCCAAAAGCGCTCCTACACCCAGCAAAGCCAAGGCGCCTGCCACCCCTGCTTCCAGCGATGGCGATCGCATCAAGGCATCACCGCTGGCTCGTAAAATCGCCGAAGAAAAAGGCGTCGACCTTCAAGGCATCAGTGGCACGGGCCCTGCGGGCCGTATCGTCAAAAACGATGTCGAAGCGGCAAGCGCTTCACCGAGAAAATCTGGCGCATCCGCCGATGCTCTTGCTGCATCCGCCCTTGCTGCATCGGTAAAATCCAAGGCCGCCGCACCGAGCGCCCCGGCCGCGGCTCCAGCTCAAGCCATTCTCCCAATTGCTAAGGACGGCGATGAACGCATGGAGCTTAGCTCCATGCGAAAAATCATCGCATCTCGCCTGCTCACCTCGAAGGTGACCATCCCGCATTTCTACCTTCATGTCGAAGCCGACGCTGCGCCGCTGATGACGCTGCGCCAACAGGTTAACGAACAAGCGGAAAAAACCCATGGCAACAAATACTCGGTCAACGACTTCATCCTCAAAGCCGTCATCAACGCCGCGCAGACAGTCCCTGCGATCAATGCCTCATTCGCCGGCGATCACATCGTGAAGTTCAAACACATCGGTCTCTCGGTCGCCATCGCCGTCGAGGATGGCCTGGTCACGCCTGTCATCAAACAGGCCGAAACCCAATCGCTGCTAAGCATCTCCAAAGCCGTCAAAGATTTCGCTGCCCGCGCAAAAGACAAAAAACTCAAGCCCGATGAATTCGATGGTGGCACGATCACCGTGTCGAACCTCGGCGCCTGGGGCATAGAGTCCTTCGACGCGATCGTCAACCCACCCCAAGCGGCGATCCTCTCTGTTGGCGCTGCGATCGAAAAACCGGTCGTCAAAAACGGACAGATTGTTCCGGGCCTACGCATGAACCTCGGCCTCTCTGCCGACCACCGCGTGGTCGATGGTGCCGTGGCCGCGCAGTTCCTTTCGGAGGTGAAGAAGCTTATCGAGCAACCCGCGATGATGCTTCTCTGATTCGAGCCCATCCATTTCATTCCAAAAAATCAGCCCCATGAGCTTCCAAACTCATGGGGTTATTCTTTTCCTCTTAGAAGAATCTATTTTTTGACCCTATAAGATCATCTTCTTAATGGTGTGAACAAGTGTGCAATAGGCTTGTTCCCCTTGATCAATGCTGGTGTTCCACGCGAATAACAAGTTGTGGATTCAACCCCAAAACAACAACGGCATTTGCATCTGGAACGAAAAACAAAGCGGATAATCGCAAAGCCCTCACACTTGTTCACAGGCTACTGGCATCTTCTCAGGACAAAAAAAGACCGGGAAATTTCCCGGCTCTTTCAGATGCGTGGATTGCTCCATCGCCTCAGCGCCTCTTTTTGACCGGTGGCACAAAGTTCTTTGCAGCAGTCACCGCACGATTGGCATTCACGCGACCACTCCCGTAGTAGACATCTTTGCCGAGCGCGCCGATGTCATCGGAATTTTTGATCAACAAATCCACCAGTTGCACATTGGTGAGCGTCGAATTGGCGGCAGCCATGAGAGCGACCACACCGGATGCTACCGGGCTGGAAAAGGACGTTCCGTTCCACGCGGCATATTGATCCGTGCCGTAGACCGAGAGAATGTCGACCCCTGGGGCGGAGACATCGACATAACTTCCGAAGTTCGACCAGGTCGGGCGAGTGTCCGATGCATTAGTCGCAGAAACAGCGACGACATTCGTGCAAGCCGCCGGATAGAAAGCCACATTGCTGCCGTTGTTGCCGGCGGCAGCCACGATCACGCATTGCTTATTCCAGGCATAATTGATCGCATCCTGAAGCGCGCGCGATGAGGATGTACCTCCGAGGCTGAGGTTGATCACCTTGGCGCCACGATCGGCGGCATAAATGATGCCATTGGCGATCGCGGAATAATTGCCCGAGCCGTTGGCATCGAGTACTCGCACCGGAAGAATTGGGTTGGCCCATGCCACGCCGCAGACACCGATTTGGTTATTCGATCCAGGAGAAAGCGTACCTGCCACGCCGGTGCCGTGACCATTTTCGTCGTTAGCGTCGTTGTCGTTGGCAACGAAATCATAGCCGACCATTACCTTGCCCACGAGGTCGGGATGCGAGGCCCTTACACCCGAATCGATCACGGCCACAACTTGGGTCGATGAACCGGTGGTGGTGTCCCACGCAGTCGGTGCTTGGATTTTGGAAAGGTGCCACTGAGAACCCTGAACGAAATATGGGTCGTTGCTGGTACCCAAGGCCTGCGCGATGAAGTCCGGCTCAACATATTCGATGTTTGCATCGCGTGCGAGTTCGCCTTTCAGCAAATCTGCCGAGGCTTTGGGCGCGCGAATCACACGGGCAGCGATCCCACGAATTTCGCTCCGCTGGGTGGCGCCACGCGCATTCAACTTGCCCTTGAAAACCGCTTCCGGCATCGACGGCTTCATTTTGACGATGAGTTGAACCTCTCCCGTATCGACGCGTTGGGCAAGGGTGTGGGAACCCAGCGCGGCAAGCGCGGCCGCAAGCAGGAGGGACAAACTGCGGAACGATGAACGGATAAGGGGGGTGGTTTTCATAGGATTTCAGGGAATTAGATTGGTTCCACGATATCCCGTCTTTCAGCTCACGCAAGAAAACATCTCCTCCTCCGATCGCATCCATTCAATCCGGACGCAAATTTTGCATTTCAGCCCCGCCCAGCGCCTAACGCTTGAATGCCGCCATCAGCGAGGAAAGGTCTGCCGGTGCCGCTTTGTCAGCCGTGAGAATTGCGGCCTTTTGCAACGAAACAATTTCGTTCACCCCCTTGCGGCAAAGGTCGAGCATCGCGCTCATTTGATCGCCGGAAAAAACCGCCTCTTCGCCGCTGCCCTGGACCTCGACAAACTCCTGGGTCTCGGTCATCACGACATTGAAGTCGACCGTCGCGCCCTTGTCTTCGACATAGTTGAGATCAAGTACCGGGGTGCCTTCGTGAATGCCGGCCGAAACGGCCGCCACCAGCTTGCGAATCGGAAAATCCTTGAGCTTGCCCTCATTCATCAGCTTGTTGAACGCGATCGCCATCGCGACACAACCACCAGTGATCGCTGCCGTGCGCGTGCCGCCGTCGGCCTGCAAGACATCGCAGTCGATCCAGATCGTGCGTTGGCCGACCTTTTTCAAGTCGACCACTGCGCGCAGCGAGCGGCCGATGAGGCGTTGGATCTCTGATGAGCGGCCATCGAGTTTACCGCGTGAAATGTCGCGAGGTTTGCGCTCAATCGTCGAATACGGAAGCATCGAATATTCTGCGGTGAGCCATCCGCCTTCAACTTTTTGCGCGCGCATCCAGCGCGGCACATCATCTTCGATGGTTGCACTGCAAATAACTCGCGTGTCACCAAATGAAACCAGCACCGAACCGGTGGCATGAGGGGCAACATTCGGGATGAATGAAATCGAGCGAAGTTGATCGGCTTGGCGTCCGTCGGGGCGTGACATGCGTCGAGTGAAGCGCAGCTTGTCACCTGCGGCAAGTCCGCATCAAGCCTCGCGGATGGCGCAGATCGCGGCCGCCATGTCGGGCGCGCGGAAGGTCGAGGATCCGGCCACCATCACATTTGCACCTGCCGCTGCGCAAGCCGCCGCGGTGGTGGCATCAATCCCGCCATCAACCTCGATGTGAAATGCATGACCGCCTTGATCGCGAAGTGATGCCGCCGCGGATATTTTTTCCAAAACCTCACTCATGAAGGCCTGACCCCCAAAGCCCGGTACCACGGTCATGCAAAGCAGCAGGTCGATCTGATCAAAAAACGGCACAGCCTTTTCAATCGGTGTGGCTGGATTGAGCGCGAGCCCGGCCTGCAGACCGGCGTTGCGGATTCTTTGCAAGGTTTCGCTCACATCGTGATCAGCTTCCACATGAACCGTGATGAGATCGGCCCCGGCATCGATGAATCTTTGCAGGTAATGATCCGGCCTCGAAATCATAAGATGCGTGTCGAGAAAGATGTCGTTCGACTGGTTCACGGTTTCCACCATCGCCGGACCAAACGAAATGTTGTCGACGAAGTGGCCGTCCATCACATCGAGGTGCAACCAATCCGCGCCCGCCGCAGTCATGCGCACGACTTCCTCGCCGACCCGCGAAAAATCCGCGGCAAGCAAGGATGGGGCAATGATGCGTTGATGAAAATTTGCCTTAGTCACGCAGCCGATACGAACCACCGATTGGCACGCATGGCACGCAAAAAACTCAATCTACGGCCGCTTTTTCCGTTGAGGAGGCAGACTCCTTGAGTTTTGGAATGCGGATCAACAACATGCCCCGCTTGCGTTCGGTCACGACACGACCGGCGTTCACTGGGCCAGGAAGGCTGATCGATTGCGAGTACTGGCTCATGTGGTGAATCATCATTTTGCCATCTTTCTTAAGGCAGCAATTTTCCGCCACCGCATCAATTATCAGCTTTTGATCCCGCACAGCGACCTTGACCTCCTCCATGCTCCGCTCGGGCATGTAGACGCGTACGACATATTGTTCACCTTCATCCCGCAGATCGTATGCCGAGTCAAAAGACCGACGATCAAACCAATGTCGACTGTCGTGACGATGAGGAGTTTCATCCGCTTTCTCGTGAAACATGTCGTCCATTTCACGACCCATGCGACGCATGTGCTCGATCATTCGCACATCCCACGGGTCGGTTGATTCGGGCAAGTCTTTGGCGGAAGGAGTGGCCTCCTCAGGCGTGGGTTTTTTCTCCGAAGGGGTTTTTGCAATGCGAATGATCACAAGGCCCTCGTCCGGTCGTTTTTCAATTTCTGGCTTCGCGCCGGGAACCAACATATCAAGCGTAAGGCTTTGCTCGTAAGACCCTACCGTATCGCTCGCAGGAGCGGTCACCCGCAAAACCCGTCCGTCGGTGATGTTCGCATCCACGGATTTGATGTCGCGCTCCGGCAGGTGCAGGCGCATGACATAGCTGTCGTTTTGTTCGCGCAAATCCATTGACGCATCGGCTAGCTCCGCACCCTTGCTGCCTGGCATCGCTTCCTTCATGCCGCTCCACGCTTTGTGAAAATGCTGCGACATTTTTTCCTGCATTTGCCGCGATTGATCCCGCATGCGCTCGGGCATCGATGGCTCGTCCTGCGCCGCGCATGGCATTAGCGTGAGTCCAAGTGCGGCGGAGAAAATCATGCAGCAAAGCTTAAACCTACAGACAGATGTGAAATATTGGCGTATCATGATGCTTTAGCGACAGGGGATTGATCCGAAGCGTGATGAAACTTTCTCTCGGGACTGGTATTTGGCCATTGCGGGAATCACGCGATGCGGATCGGTGATTTTGACGGCAGGCATCTGCTCAATCCGCGTGCATGGCCGGCTGAGATGTGCTAGCCTCCGCGCATGATTGACGAAGCACCGATCATTGATCTCCACAGCGATGCCTATTTCATGGGTCAGGCGCTGCGCGAGGCGCACAAAGCCCGCGCCGCCGGTGAGGTGCCTGTCGGCGCAGTTGTTACCTATGAAGGTCGCATCATTGCGCGCGCATGGAATCAAGTCGAGACGCTCAAAGACGCCACGGCGCATGCCGAGATGCTTGCGCTCACCGCCGCGCAGCAGAGCCTCGGCGATTGGCGGCTGGAAAAGTGCGCGCTTTATGTGACCAAAGAGCCATGCCCGATGTGTGCCGGCGCGATCGTCCATTGCCGGCCCGAGCGTGTGGTTTTCGGCTGCCCCGATCCGAAGGCCGGCGCGGCTGGTGGCTGGATCAATCTGCTGGAATCCAATCCGCCGCTCAACCACCGCTGCGATGTGGTGCCCGGAATCATGGGCGATGAATGCCTTGAGCTGCTTCAATCATTTTTTCGAGAAGCTAGAGAACGCAAAAAATCCGCAATCACACCAATCGACGAGTGAGGTAATGTCCGCTTGTCAAAGTGCCGCATCTTCGGAATCGTCGTGGGCATGAGACTGTTGTCATGGAATGTGAACGGCATCCGCGCGGTGATCGGCAAGGGCTTTGGTGATTTTGTCGCAACGGAAAATCCCGACATTCTTTGTCTGCAGGAAACCAAGGCGCGGCCTGAGCAAGTACAACTCCCGCTCGAGCTTGCGGGTTATCATGATTTCTGGAACTCCGCGGAAAAACCCGGCTATTCCGGCGTGGCGGTGTTCACGCGCGAAAAACCGCTCGATGTGAAAATCGGCCTCGGCGTCGATCGCCACGACCGCGAAGGTCGCGTGCTGACGCTTGAGTATGCGGACTTCATCCTCGTGAATGTTTACACGCCCAACGCGCAGGATGAGCTCCGCCGCCTCGATTACCGCCTTGATTGGGATGAGGCATTTCGCGAGCACCTGGTGAAAGAGGCCACCCGCAAGCCGGTGATTTTTTGCGGCGACCTGAATGTCGCGCATCACGAAATCGACCTTGCCCGCCCGAATGACAACCGCCGCAGCCCGGGATTTTCCGATGAGGAGCGGCAAAGCTTCGGCAAGCTGCTCGACGTGGGATTTTGTGACACTTTTCGCCATCATCACCCGGAAAAATCTGCGGCTTATTCATGGTGGTCGTACCGCGCCGGCGCGCGTGAACGCAATGTCGGGTGGCGCATCGACTATTTCGGCGTTTCGAACGCGTTTGTTTCAAATGTCGCCAGCGCCGATATCCTCCCGCATGTGCATGGCTCCGACCACTGCCCGGTCGGCATCACGCTGGGTTGATGCAGTTTGCTACAACGTATAGCCGGTGGGGCGAGAAGATTTGAACCACTCATTTCTTGAGGCGTTTAATAATGCTGAATGAGGAGCGAGTAGTTGTCCGCATTGCGCACGCGCTTGGCCATGTCGAGGTGGACATTGCGGCCATAGGCGAAGTCGTCGGTGCCGGCAGCATTATGGCTCAGTTCATGGGCGATCACCCCTTTGGCGAGAAATCCGCCTTTGAGCTGAGTCTTGTTGAGGCCGATTGCAGGAGCTCGCAAGATCGCGGTATGGGCGGCGATCGACATCCTTCCTTCAAACCCTGGAACACTTCCCTCGAAGAGGCTGACCGTGTATCTACAGCGGTGAGCCTTGTTGTCCATGAGGCTGATGCGTTTGAGAACTTCTCGGCGGCAGGTTTCGTCACTGGAGCCGAAGACATAAGTAAGGTTGCGTTGCGCTTTGGCATCATTGGCCTCGAGGCTCCGCTTGGCGCGTGAGATTGCTTGCAGGGTATCGGCCCAGAGCCTTTGGGTTTGCGCCGCCTCGGAGGGGCTGGCTTTGAGTACGGTCGGCTCCATGCTCGGCGTGGTGGACGTCTCACCGCCGCATTGATTTTGGCAAGAAGTGAATGATGAGCTGAGAGAAGCGACTAAAACGAGCGTGGAAATTCTCGAAAATCCCGAATCGCTACGAAAAATCTGATTCAATAATGAGTGCTGTAAAAAGCGATTCGATCGCATTGAGATATGTGCTGTTAGCAAGATGTGAGTTCTGTTGTTTGAACAGAAACCTTAACGATGGCTCACCCTCATCGGGCTATGCGCATTGCGCAGATTTATCCCCGACGCAAAAAGTACCCGGCTGAATATATACAAAAAGAGCAACGCTCTCACATGAGGGTTCTGTTAGTGCAGTTTGCGAAAAGGCATAGTCGTAAATTTCCAACCACCCCATCCCTGCCATTGGCTATAAATTTAAGCAAAATGCCCTTATCCCAGCTCTTGTCGCGCCGCTTCCTTGCCCTTAAGCTGATGCGGATGAAAGACGAAGCGACTGGCTCGAAACGCTCCCGGTGGCGTCATGTGGCCTTCACGCAGATGGTCGCCACGATTCGCGCGGTTTTTCTCATCGGCATCCGCCTCGTTTATCGTGTGCGTGCCGTGCATGCCGAACGCGTTCCCGCTAGTGGCGGCGTTTTGCTGCTGCCGAATCATGTGACCTTTGCCGACGCGTTTTTTCTCTCTGCCGCATGCCCGCGTCCGATTCGCTTTGTGATGGATGAGGCCTTCATCGCCAGCTCCGTGATCCGTTGGTTCACCGGCATATTTGGCACGGTCAACATCCGCCGCGATCAGCCGCTCGAAGCGATCCGCGAAGTGATCAAGGCCTTGAAAAAAGGCGATGTAGTCTGCCTTTTTCCCGAAGGCCAACTCACCCGCACCGGCACACTTTGCACGCTGCAGCGCGGCTTCGAATTGATCGCCAGCAAGGCCGGTCATCCGCTCATTCCCGTATGGAGCGATGGATCATGGGGCTCGATTTTTTCCTACGAGCGCAATCGCTATTTCAAAAAACTTCCGCGCCGCAACATCGGCGGCATCCGCATCGCCTTTGGCGAAACGCTTGTCGCCAAGGACGCCAACGCGCAAAGCGTCCGCGATGGCATCATGGCGGCCTCAACCGAGGCAATCGCTCAACGCTTTGCCCGTCAAAATTTTCCGCAGCGCCGCACATCGATCAACGGCCACCAGATCGGCATGATCAATGCCCTGCAACGCCGTAAGCCATTTCAAATGCTCAAAGGCGACCCGCTCATTGATGAACTTTCGAGTCTCACGCAGGGGTTTGCCAAACGCTTCCGCGCAAAGCTTCGCATCCTCGATCACTTCGATGCCAGCGATGGCATGCCATGGGTCGGCGGCGATTTCCTGCGCGAAAAAATCCGTAGCGCGCCCGCATCACCGCAGGCATTTGCATTTTACGATTTCGGTTCACAGGCGCTTGTGCCGTTCGAACGCAACGACTGCTCCCATTACCCCTGCCTCGCGGTTGATGGCGTGGTGGTGGCCATGTCGATGCCGGATCCTACACCGGGCATTGGCGTCGACCCGCAATACGGCCGCCGCGCAAACTCATGGGGCAAACTTTTGCCGGGATGGAAAGTTTCATCATCCGCGCCGCGCCGCGTCTTCGGCCCCGCCGCCGATGCAGCCGGCCTCGCGCTCCCGCAAGGATGCGCTCCCGATGACGAAGGTTTTTTGATTCAGGGCTGATCCCGCTATCGTGCTTTTTTGGGCAGGATTTTGCAAAAACCTTGACATCAGCCCCCAAAACAGGCTCATTTCCCGCCCCGCGCAACGCGCAATGCACCCGTAGCTCAATTGGATAGAGCGTCTGACTACGAATCAGAAGGTTAGGGGTTCGAGTCCCTTCGGGTGTACCACTCTTCACAGTGGTTTTTCAAAGTTGCCCCAGTTTTCAAGTGGGGCACGGGCACCTCGCCTGTGAACTTTGTTGATCAAATCGAAACGCGAACGCGCGTAGAGCGCAGAGGACTTCGCGGAGAGAACCATGTATTTTTGATGAGTAATGATCAGCCCCGAAGGCAACCTTTTCTCTCCAATCAGTTCATCAGTGAAATCAGTGGTCAAATTCATCCTACCGCAAACTCTGCGTTTCGATGAAACAACCCATATTTTCTCTTCTCTGGTTTCTTGAATCTTGCCTCTT
>Ga0214168_1000557_pt1 | contig 15327 bp, 18 predicted proteins | sample LakMenepilimnion_FD_153002 | JGI IMG/M metagenome (GOLD analysis project Ga0214168, IMG submission 153002) | Freshwater microbial communities from Lake Mendota, WI - Practice 29OCT2010 epilimnion v4 | ecosystem: Environmental > Aquatic > Freshwater > Lake > Epilimnion/Euphotic zone | place: Lake...
GGAACCTGCGGGCCCTGTTGCCGATGTACAAGTTGATGTTTGGGACGGTTCGTCGCTGGAACCGATTCACTATCGCTTGGCCGAGGTGGGATACCACGGACAAAACATGAACTGGTTGGCTTAGAAGTCTCGCGACAAAGCAGCCTTCAAGGAGTCTGGAACTGGAGCCGGAGTGTGCGTTCCGGGCGTGACACTGACATACGTAATGGTGCAATCAAAGATGGGAACATCTTTCACCGTCATTGACACCGATACATCAAACGAAGTGTTTCCCCATCGAGTGGCTTCACATCGCGCATCAATTGTGTCGCCGTAGGTTGCACCTTTATGCCACGTTGCCGTTGTGGTCTTCAACATGAAATCGAATCCGATATCAGCCCATGAAACAAGATTGTCGGGGCTGGCACCATTCATTTTGTTGACGCTGTGTCGCATCCACTGAGCGACAGCATCATCTGCGTACATGAAATAGTTGGCATTAAAGACCACGTTCTGCATATCGCACTCGTTGTAACGAACGCGAATGTGCTCTACATAGCTCATGACAACTTGGCCTTCGCAGAGGCAATCTCAGCAAGAAGCAACTGACGTTGTTGAGGTGCGGCATCTGGCCCAGCAGCGCCCGGTGATTTCCGGCGTTGCAGCGCAACTCCAGAACCGAACAACTGGGCAGCCTCTTCACCCAGTTCCGAATGAGCACGAACAAGTTCGACCATAGGGGTATGTGTTGCCAACGATTCGCGCACCACAGAGCCAACGACTCCGTGAGCCTGTCTGAACGGCATGCCACGCTGCACTAACCATTCTGCAAGGTCGGTGGCAACAAGTGCTTCGGCGTCAGCCGCAACTGACATGCGGTCAGAATTGAACGTTGCCGTAGAAATCATTCCGCCAAGTGCGATAAGTGCACGGCGAACCTGATCTACCGAATCAAACAATGGTTCTTTGTCTTCTTGCAGATCGCGGTTGTAGGCCAACGGGAGACCCTTCAACATTGCAAGAACCGAAGTGAGATTTCCAATGAGACGTCCCGCCTTCCCTCGCGCAAGCTCTGCGATGTCGGCGTTCTTCTTTTGCGGCAACATGGACGAGCCGGTGGCGTAGGCATCGTCTAATGACGCGAACCCAAACTCGGCACTTGTCCATAACACCCACTCTTCACCGATTCGTGAGAGGTGAACCCCTAGCAAGGCAATGGTGAAAAGAATCTCGGCCACATAATCGCGATCTGATACGGCATCGAGCGAGTTTGCGAACGGGCGCGCGAAGCCAAGCTGATCAGCGGTCATCTGCGGATTCAGCGGAAGAGATGACCCGGCTAATGCACCCGCTCCAAGCGGCGAGACATCGAGACGTTCAAGTGCATCGGCCAAACGGTCCGCATCGCGTAACAAAGCCCATGCGTGCGCGCGCAAGTGGTGCGAGAGCAACACTGGCTGAGCATGCTGAACATGGGTGTACCCAGGCAATCGCAGCGCGGGCGTTGCAGCGTCGGCTTCTGATGCGCGTGCTTCAAGAACTTCAACAAGTGCCACGACATAGTTGCGAACAGTGCGCACTTCCCTCTTGCACCACAAGCGCAAGTCGGTAGCCACCTGATCGTTACGACTACGACCAGTGTGAATGCGCGCACCAGCGTCACCGGCAATTTGCGTCACCCTGCGTTCCACCGCCGTATGAATATCTTCATCTGTCGGCTCAAACGAGAAGGTGCCGTTGGCGAACTCTGACTCAACAGCATCGAGTGCCGAGTGAATGGCCTGCCCATCAGTGGCAGACAAGATGCCCACGCTGACCAGCATAGAAACATGTGCCCGTGACCCAACGATGTCGTCGGCCCACAGACGCTTATCGAATGACAGGCTTTCGGTGTACGCCATCAATTCATCCGCAGGACCGGACTCAAATCGACCGTGCCACAGTGCAGCACCCTCAGACACGTTCTTCTCAGACATGAGCATTTCCCTTTCTGCGAGGAATGCCACCCGTGGAGTCACTCACGCCCGACAATGTGCGAAGTTGTTCGGCCAGACCACATCCACCTATGGACTCTGCAGCAACACAGAAAATGGTGTCGTCTCCCGCAACTGTTCCCAGTAACCCATCGAGACCACTTCTATCGAGTGCCGATGCAACAACGTGGGCACATCCGGGTGGCGTACGCACCACGACCAGATTTCCACTGGAGGTCACTTCGGCTACCCATTCGGCCATGACTCGACGCAGTTGGTCGCTGGGCGCGATGCGTGCAGGCGCGTATTCCGCAATTGCATACGCCGTATCGCCACCAGGAATACGAATCTTCACTGCACCAAGTTCTTCTAGGTCGCGAGAAATAGTTGCCTGCGTTGCCTCAATACCATGCTCTTTGAGTAACTCTTGGAGCTGTGGCTGACTTGAAATTGTCTCTTGTCCAATAAGGCGAGAAATGATTTGTTGACGTTGCTGTTTTGTGCTCATCTCATTCTCCGATGACCCATGCGATTGCGCCGCGTGCAGATGTAAGGCGATGATGCCCTTGCTGAATAACAAGACTTGATGTGCTGTCGAACACCTCGGCGGTTACTTCTTCGCCACGGTGTGCCGGCATGCAGTGCATGAACTTTGCGTTGGGTTGCGCAGATGCCATCACCGACGATGTAACGCAGTAGGGAGAAAAGATTGCGCGACGCGCCGCAGCTTCGCTTTCTTGCCCCATTGAGATCCAGGTGTCGGTATGAACGACATGTGCGCCGGCCACTGCTTCGACTGGGTCGAGTGATTGCCTGACAGTGCCACCCAATGACGAGAGTCGCTTCAGTTCAGCATCGCTGGCGTTATACCCCTCAGGACATGCAAACGACATAGTTCCGCCGAGCAAGCACACAGCTTCGGCAAGTGAACGGGCAACATTGTTGTAGTCGCCCAACCATGCCACTGTGAGTCCGCCCACGGGCCCGCAGTGTTCTTCCATTGTGAGTACGTCGGCAAGCGCTTGAAGCGGATGTGCTTCGTCACTCAACATGTTCACCACAGGAACCACATTGCAGGCAGCCATGCGCTGGACGACGGAATGCGAGAAGACTCGTGCGGCCAGCACGGCGTGATAGCCCGCCATGATGCGCGTGATGTCTTCCACTGTTTCGCGTACGTCGAAACCGACTTCTTCACCGCGTGTATACACAGGATGTCCGCCTAATTGAACGACTGCCATCTCCATGGAGTGACGAGTTCTGTTCGATGGCTTCTCAAAAATGAGAGCTGCTCCCCTGCCCGATAATGGGCGAACAGAGGCAACCGCCGGATCGTTCGACATTGTGAGAATTGTGCGCAACGTGTCCGCACCCAATGAGGAGATGTCAACAAGGTGGCGGTATGTCATGACAACACCTTTCCAAGAAGGGCTAATGCTTCGTCGATTTCTTCATAGGTGGTGGTAATTGGTGGCGCCAAACGCAAGGTTGTGGCATTCACACCATTCACGATGAGACCCATGTCGAGCAATGCAGGCACAACGTCTTTCGTTTCCACACCAGCAACAAGTTGTGCGCCCAACAGAAGACCTTGTCCGCGAACATGATCGACTTTGGAGAGTGCCAGCAAACCCTTAGACAGATGTGCACCTTTTTCACGCGCCAAACGTGGCGCGTCGATTCGCTTCATCTCATCGATCACAGCAAGTACTGCAGACGTAGCCAATGCTGTGCCGCTATATGTAGACCCGTGATCGCCAGGCTGAAGTACTGACGCAATATCGCGTCTGGCCCACAGAGCGCCTACCGGCATTCCGTTGCCCATTCCCTTAGCGAATGTGACGGCGTCTGGCTGTACACCAGCGTGCTGAAAACCGAACCACTCTCCAGTGCGCGAGAAACCAGTCTGCACTTCATCCATGATGAATAGAACTCCGCGCTCGTTGCACAATTTTTGTACAGCACGCAAATACTCGCCATCTGCGGGAATTACGCCGCCTTCGCCTTGAATAGGCTCCAACATCACTGCGGAAACTGTTGCATCAATCTGGTTGGCGAGCGATGTGATGTCACCGTATTCGCAGTACCGAAAACCATCAGGCATGGGTTGGAACACTTCATGCTTTGCTGGCTGTCCGGTGAGAGCAAGCGCGCCCAAAGTACGTCCGTGGAAACTGCCCAATGCGCTGATCATCACATGACGGCCACGACCACCGAATTTGCGCGCAAGTTTGATAGCTGCTTCGTTTGCTTCAGCACCAGAATTACAGAAGAACACCTGTCCGCGACCTGCTCCTGCTTCGGCCATCAATTCAGAGAGAGCAACAGCCGCTTTTGTTGCCGTGGTGTTGGCAAAGAAGTTAGACACATGAAGAAGAGTCGATGCTTGCTGTGAAATGGCTTCCGCAATAGCCGGATTTGCATGACCGAGTGACACAACTGCGATGCCTGAGAGAAAGTCGAGATAACGCTTCCCCGATACGTCCCACAGTTCTGTTCCAGCCCCGCGTTCGAACATGACCGCTGGTGCACCAAACACAGGAATGAACGGACAGTAATCATGTCCGTGATTTGCCTTTTGCGCAGTGTTGTTGTCAAGAAATGAATGGCTCATGAGACTCCCCCAGTGATCATGGTTCCCGCTCCCTGGTCGGTGAATAACTCCAACAAAAGAACGTGAGCGATGCGTCCATCAAGAATGTGCGCGCTCTTCACCCCGCCGCGCACGGCTTGTATACAGCTCTCTACTTTCGGAATCATTCCGCCAGACACAGTGCCGTTATCAATAAGTGCGCTGAGTTCATTCACTGTGATTCGTTGAATGAGCGAAGACGCATCGTCAATGTTTGAGCGAAGACCTGCAATGTCTGTGAGATAGATGATCTTCTCGGCGCCTAAGGCTTCTGCAATGGCGCCTGCTGCCGTATCGGCGTTGATGTTGTAAGGCTGCCCCTGAGAGTCAACTCCAACAGTGGACAACACGGGAACAAATCCGTCGTGAAGCAATCCTTCAATCACGTGCGGACGAACTTTCTCAATGTCCCCCACAAACCCCAGCGATGGGTCACGCGGCGTCACCTGCAATGTGCGCCCGTCTTCACCGGATAGACCCACTGCGACATTTCCATGCGTGTTGATGGCGCTCACAATCTGTGGATTGACCTGGCCGTTCAACACCATTTGAACAACTTGCATCGTTGGCGCGTCCGTCACGCGAAGACCATTAGAGAACGAAGACTCAATGTTGAGACGAGCCAACATATCGTTGATCTGTGGTCCACCACCGTGTACCACCACAGGGCGAATGCCCACGGTATGCATTAACACGATGTCTTCGGCGAAGAGAGCAAGTGCGTCGTGGTCGGATGTACCAGCAAGAGCGTTACCGCCGTACTTCACCACTACGGTTCGACCAGCGAACCGACGAATGTATGGCAATGCTTCAACAAGAACCTGAGCTGTAGATAGTTCGCTCATGGGTACATACCTACTGAGTTCAATCCGAGATTTTCCGCGAGACCAAGAGCAACGTTCATTGACTGGACTGCCCCGCCTGATGCACCTTTGGCAATGTTGTCGAGCGCAGCGAGAACCATGACATAACCCGTCCGTTCGTCGTAGCGCGCTGTGATGTGAACACAGTTTGTACCAAGAGTTGCCTTGGTAGATGGGATTTGCGGACGAACAACAATGAATGGCTCGTCCTTGTAGAAAGTGGCAAGCGACGCAAGTAGCGACGCAGTAGTGGGAGCTGCGCCAGCAGGACGCGCGTAACACGTTGCGAGAATTCCTCGGTTCATCGGAGCTAGATGTGGTGTAAACAACACTTGAGCTCCGGTGACTTGCTCAATTTCTGGTGTGTGACGATGATCTAACAGTCCATAGGCAGTGAAGTCTTCATCAACCGTGGAAAACAGTGAGGTGTGTTTCAACGCACGACCCGCACCACTGACACCCGATGCAGCATCAACGATGACCCCGGTCTGCTGAACGATTCCTGAACGCACCAATGGAGTAAGCGCAAGTGATGCGGCCGTGACATAACACCCTGGCGTTGCAATAAGAGACGCGCCGACCAATTCACTGCGATACAGCTCGGGTAATCCGTACACGGCCTTCGCCAATAGTTCGGGTTGCGTGTGCGTAAAGCCGTACCACGTGGGATACAGAGATGCGTCTTTCAATCTGTAGGCCGCAGACAAGTCGATAATGCATCCGACCTTTCCCGTGAGTTGTGGAGCAATTTCCAGCGCCGCTTCGTGCGGGATACCCAAGAAAACGACATCGAGTCCAGTGAAGCGTTCGACGGAGAACTCCTCGAATACAAGATTCGGATAGGCCGCTGCCACCGATGGGTATAGGTGGCTGGCCAGAGTGCCGGCCTGGGAATCCCCCGTTGCCGCGACGACCTCTACCTCTGGATGTTGGGCACAGAGGCGCAACAGTTCTGCCCCCGTGTATCCAGATGCCCCAATGATTCCGACTTTCACCATAGATGCATTACTATACGACTCAGTGAATGATAATGCAATCATCTCCCCGCAGTCAGGGGCCCTCCTGGTGGCTCATCCCCTCATGGATGACCCCAACTTCCTGCGAACGGTCATCTTGTTGATCGCCCACGACGACTCGGAAGGGTCGATGGGGGTGGTCCTGAATCGGCCAGACCTGAAATCTCACCACGACTCTGACTCGCCGCTTCAACGGTGGATCCACTCGGCAGCACCGCCCTATTTCGACTTCATCGGTGGCCCCGTTGAAGAAACCGGGTTCATTTGCCTTCGACGCGATACGTCGACGACATCGGGTGTCGCATCTGTAGACATCGTGAGCGATTCACCCGTATCGAGTGAACCGCATCGTGTGTTTCGTGGATACTCCGGATGGGGTCCACACCAACTTGCTGGCGAAGTGACGCAACAGGGCTGGTTTGTTGTTCCGTCGTTTCCAGACGATGCCTTCGACAGCGAGCCCGACACATTGTGGTCGCGCGTGATTGCACGCCAGTTAGGCGACGTGAAGAAACTGTCGCGATTCCCTCACGACCCGACGATGAACTAACCGCGCAGAGTTGCGCCAGCTTTTTCAGCGGCACCAACGCAGGCCTTTTGCACTTCTGCCAACACAGCTTCGGTGAGTGTGCCGTTGTCTTCTTGCAAGCGAAGACGAAAAGCAAGGCTTCGGGAACCTTCGACGACACCCTTACCTCTGTACACATCGAACAAGTCAAGTGACACCAGGCGCTTACCCGCCGCTTGACGAAGTGCGCGCTGCAGTGTTGATGCCGTAACAGATTCGGGAAGAACAAACGCGAGATCGATGTCGCTTGATGGGAAGCGATTGATGTCGCGTGCTTGCACGGGCTTTGGATCTTCGGCGAGCACAGTAGACAGGTCCACTTCAAGAATGCTGACGCGGCCTTCAATTCCTAAAGCATCGAGAACTACAGGGTCGATCTCGCCGACAACGCCCACAACCTTCTTGCCGCGAGCAAGAGTTGCAGAACGCGTGGGGTGTAGACCTGCAGGAACACGAGACTGATCTAGTTGTGCGCCTACCGATAATGCATCACACAATGCGTTCCATTGCGCGAGAGAAGTTTCTGCTGTTCCACCCACAACCAGAACTGCCAACTGTTCTGATTCGTCAGGCAATTGCTGTCCCGATGAGGGATACACATGCCCAATTTCCCACAGACCAATCTTTGGGGCGCGATGCGACTGGTTATAACGCAATGACTTCAATAAACCGGGGCGCAATGATGTGCGCAAAATTGATTCGTCTGCCACCAATGGGTTCGCCAATCGCAATGCCGACTCTTCAGATAATCCAACCGCAGGCAAATCTCCGATAGCAAGAAAGGGAGACGGCATTGCTTCGTCGAGGCCAAGCCCCACAAGAACCCTGCGCACAATACGACGACGTTGCTGCAACGAAGACAAACGCCCATGCACCGTGGACTTAGGGACCGTTTTGCCGATGTTGTCGTATCCGAAGTGACGCGCAACTTCTTCAATAATGTCCACCGACTGCGCACAGTCGGGCCGCCACGTAGGAACAGTTGTTGTGAGGATGTCACCTGCGACAGTCGGTGCGAAACCGATTGCTTCAAGAATGGAGACTGCAGTATCTACTGGAATGTGTACGCCCAGCAGGTTGTTCATGTGATCAAGCGACACTGTGACCTGCGCAGGCTGAGGGCATGAGGCGGTCTGTACCAAAGTTGCGCCGCTGTGCAGAGTTGCATTCGGACTTGTTTCACGAAGAATAGTGACAAAGCGCTCTGCTCCTGCCAACCAACCATGTGGATTCACTCCACGCTCAAAACGAATTGACGCTTCGGAGCGAAGTCCGTGACGTTGCGCAGCGAAACGAATGGGGTCGGGAGCAAACCATGCGCTCTCTAAAGCCAACGTTGTTGTTAAATCTGTAATTTCCGAGTGCAGGTCACCCATTACTCCGGCTAGACCAACACCGACATTGGATTCACCATTGCAAATAAGCAGATCGTCAACATGCAATGTGCGCTCTTGGCCGTCGAGAGTGGTGAGGGTCTCCCCTGCTTGAGCAAAACGAATACGGAATGACGACACCTTCTCGGCGTCGTATGCATGGTTTGGTTGGTTCAATTCCAACATGACCAGGTTTGATGCGTCGACCACATTATTGATGGAGCGCATTCCTAAGTGGGCAAGACGAGCCGAGACCCACCGCGGTGACGGACCAACAACAACATTGCTGAGATACGACAACGAGAATGATCCGCAATTGTCTGGAGCATCGATAACCACCGAAAGTGAAGTGTCAGAGCCTTCTGAACCAATGTCTAGACGAGGTCCACGCAATGCGACACCAAAGTGAGCGGCCAAATCGCGCGCGACACCAAGGTGACCCCAGCAGTCTGCGCGATTACGTGTGAGATCAAGATCGAACACCACATCGTGTTCGATACCAAGCGCGTCAAATGGACTCACGCCCAACTGAACATCACTTGGCAAGATGAGAAGACCTGATGACTCGTCGCTCATTCCCAGTTCAACTTCTGAGCACAACATGCCTTCGGAGTCGATTCCCAAGATTCCGCGACGGGCAATTTCCATGCCGTTCGGCATGGTGGTACCAAGCGTTGCCAAGGGGACGATGTCCCCTTCTTTCATGTTGGTGGCGCCGCACCACACGTGTCGTTCTTGGCCATCGCCAGCGTCAACGAAACAACGGGTCACCTTTGCGGCGTCGGGGTGCTTCTCCATACGAAGAATTCGTGCAGTGACGACACCAGGTACCGGTGCGCCAACAATAATCATCTCTTCGACAGCGAGACCCAATGAGTTCAATGCGAGAGCGACAGCATCGGGATCGGCAGGAATATCTGCCATCTCGCGAAGAATGGACAATAAGACTTTCACGAGAACTGCTCCGTGAATCTGATGTCGTCCGAGTACATATCGCGAAGATCGTTCACACCGTGACGTTCCTTGGCCATGCGGTCAATTCCGAATCCGAAAGCAAAGCCACTCCACTCGTTCGGGTCTAGTCCGCCAGCACGCAACACGTGTGGGTGCACCATTCCACAGCCGCCCAACTCAATCCACGAACCATCGGGGCGACGAATGTCGAATTCAGCACTGGGTTCGGTAAACGGGAAATACGACGGGCGAAGACGACTGGTGAAACCAGAACCAAAGAATGCCTTGGTAAACGACTCAATCGTTCCGGCGAGATCGGCGAATGTAATTCCACGATCGATGACAAGACCTTCGATTTGATGAAACACGGGCATGTGCGTTGCGTCAGGTGTCTCTTTGCGGAACACTCGACCCGGCATGACGGCGTAAATGGGCGGTGGCCACTCTTGCATAACGCGAATTTGTACGGGAGATGTGTGCGTACGCAACACCACACTTCCCTCAACATCGCTCTCAATGAAGAGTGTGTCCCACATACTGCGAGCTGGGTGGCTTGGCGGCATGTTGAGTGCTTCGAAGTTGTAAAAGTCAGTCTCTACTTCTGGTCCTTCAGCAATTTGAAATCCAAGCCCAATGAAAACATCTTCTAAACGCTCTGTTGCCTGAGTAACAAGATGCATTCGCCCACGACGCTGCGTCGCTTGCGCAGACAAGGCCACTTCGGTCATGTCGACGCGCTCGGCTTCTACTTGCGATGCAAATTCAGCAGTGCGCAATTCACGGCTTCGCACGTCGGCTGCAGACTGCAGTTCGTTCATTGCGTCGTTCACAGCAGAACCAAGAGCTTTTCGCGCTTCAATGTCGGTGACCCTGCCCAACGAGGACTTCACGGTTGCAATGGCGCCCTTCTTCCCTGTGAGCGCAGACATGAGAGATCGAAGGTCGTCGCTTGATGTACACGATCCAATGCTGGCAACTCCCTCTGCAAGGGCCGATGCCAGTTGTTGCATTTCAGGAGAAGAAGAAGTTGACATGCCGATGAAACGCTACTCCGATGCCCGTTGCATACGCGGGAGGATTAGCCCTGTTCCCCTTCATTTCGAGTGCGACTGATGTGCATAGCCATGACGGTTCCTGCCATTGCCACGTTCATGCTCTCGGAGCGACCCACGTGATGAATGGTGACCCACATGTCGACATCTGCATCTGGCGCAAGGCCATGAGCCTCGTTGCCAAGAACTATTCCCACACATCCAGAAAGGTCGGCGTCGTACAACGATTCAGGCTGTGATGCACCCAGCGAGTCGTGAGAGGTGGTGCCCAGCAGTCGTACACCAGCTTCACGAAGAACCGAGAGAGAGTCGACCTGCCAGACCGGCACATGAAACACGGCACCGGCAGATGCCCGAACAACTTTTGGCGACCACGGATCGACGGTTGCACCCACCAAGACAACCCCACGGGCGCCAGCCGCTTCGGCAGTGCGCGTCAGTGTTCCGAGATTTCCCGGATCGGAGACTTCATGCAGCACCAGAAGCCAATCATGAGGGGTGAAACTCATTGGGCCAGCGTCGGGCATGGCACAGACAACCAAGATGCCTCGCGGTGATTCTGTGTCGCTGACCGAATTAAAGGTTCGCGAGTCCAGTTCATACACATCGATTGGTGCCACGTAGTCGTCGTAATCGTCACGCACATACTGCTCGACAATGCGAAGACCCGCCGCAACTGCTTCGCGCACGAGCGTGGGACCTTCGACAACGAACTCACTTTCCTCATAACGGAAACTGCGGCGCCCAATAAGGCGCCGCAGAGTCTGAACCCGAGGGTTCGAAGATGACAGTGGTGTCCGGCTCAGGCCAGTGCAGCCTTTGCCGACTGAACCAAAGCGGTGAATGCTTCAGCATCGTGAACTGCGAGATCGGCAAGGATCTTGCGGTCCACCTCAATACCTGCTGCGTTAAGTCCTGCAATGAAGCGGCTGTACGAGATGTCGTTCAAGCGGCATGCAGCGTTAATGCGCTGAATCCACAGACGACGGAACTCGCCTTTCTTTGCGCGACGGTCGCGGAATGCGTATTGACCAGAGTGCAAGACCTGTTCGTTAGCGGCGCGGAATGAACGGCTCTTATTTCCGTAGTAACCCTTTGCCTTTTCCAGTACTGCGCGGTGCTTCTTGCGAGCGTGAACGGCTCTTTTGACGCGTGCCATGTGATTCTCCTAACTCTTCTTCTGTGGCCTAGCGCTCACCAAGGAGGCGCTTGATCTTGCGGGCATCACCAGGATGAACGTCGACATCGCCTGCAAGGCGACGCGTACGAACGCTGGACTTCTTTTCGAAGAGGTGCTGGCGATTCGCCTGTTGGCGACGCAGCTTGCCAGAGCCGGTCTTCTTGAACCGCTTTGCCGCGGTCTTGCTTGTCTTCATCTTTGGCATGTTCTGTTCCTCTTACTCGTTGTCGTTCTCTTCGGTTGGAGCAGGCGCTGGGCTTTCGGCCTGTGGTGCGTCTGTTCCGTCCTTATCGGTCTTCTTGGCGGGTGCCTTCTTGTCTGGAGAGAGAACCATGGTCATGTTGCGCCCCTCGAGACGAGCCTGGGTTTCCACCTTTGCAAGTGGCCCAAGTTGTTCGAGTGCCGCATCGAGAATTTTTGCTCCCAACTCTGGGTGAGCCACCTCTCGTCCACGGAACTGCAAGGTGACTTTTACCTTGTGTCCGTCTTCGAGGAAGTCGCGCATGTGGCGAACCTTCGTATCGAAGTCACCCTTTCCGATCTTTGGTCGGAACTTCACCTCTTTGATGGTGACGTGTGTGGTCTTCTTACGGGATTCTTTTGCCTTCTGCGCCTCTTCGTATCGGAACTTTCCGTAGTCCATGATTCGACACACTGGCGGGTTTGCGAGTGGTGCAACCTCGACAAGATCGAGATCGAGTTCGCGGGCCAACGTGAGTGCGTCTGCAGTGGAGCGAATGCCCACTTGACTTCCATCGGGTCCGATCAGGCGTACTTCGCGCGCACGGATGCGCTCGTTGTACCTGGGCTCGTTATTCTGCGGCGTAGCTATGACTGTCTCTCTTGTGCAATGGGCCTCGCCCTCCTCTGTGTGGAACCACTTTCGTGGTTCGTTCGTGCCAGTGCACGAAGCAGAACACAGAGCAACAAGAGTTGCTCGCAATCTCGACCCGACGCACTCCTGAAACCAGGGTGGACAGGTGGGGGCGGAACCCCACTTCGCTCAGTTGACGCAGATTAGGGTATCGCCCAATGAGCGCAGACGACACCATGCCCCCCACAGAACCTCTCCTCGACGACCAGACAGCCGAGGCCCTCGAGGCAGTTGCCGAGACCCGGCGACGTCTTTCTGAGGTCCCTGCCTCAGTTGTCGTCACCAATCACGCCATGGGGCTCTTCGAATTGGCAGCGATCCACCTCTCATCTGAGCCTCCCCGCCTCGATGATGCCCAACTGGCTATCGATGCTTTGGGGTCTCTTGTTGACACCTTGGGCGACCGTTTGGGTGAGCATGCAGAGACTTTGGCAGCAGCACTCGGAAACATCCGACTGGTCTTTGTCCAGAAGGTGAATGGCTCTACAGAGAGCTGATTTCGAAGGCCTCATCACGAATCACGTGAAACTGAGGCCGAAACTGCACAGCTGTGCCTAGTTCAATCATGCGAGAGCCATCGGTCAACATGGCGCAGTGGAATGGCCACACGCGACCTTCACCGTCGGTGATTTCACCGAGACCAATTCGACGATCGAATTGAGTGACGCGACCGGTCAGAAAGTCCGTCTGAGCCATTGGTCAGTGAATGATCTTTGAGATCGGAATCTCAAGAAGGTCAGATGCACCTGCATCAATCAATGCAGGAATCAACGTATTGATGCCACGCTTAGCAACAACGGTTTCAATCGCATAATCACCAGAGGCAAGATGCGCGATGGTGGGTGACTTCGCTGATGGCAACAAGGCAACAACTTTTTCCATCGCTTCTTTGGAAACGTTCAACTTCAACAAAACCTTGTCGCGAGCCTCAAGTGTTCCCGTGAGAAGCGTCATGATTTGCTCCATTGCGTGACGCTTCGCTGGATCTTCAAATGACTTCTTATTCGCAATAAGTTCTGTATAACTCACGAGGATTGTGTCGATAATGCGCAGACCAGCCGCACGCAATGCACGTCCTGTTTCTGTGATGTCGACAACACAATCAGCAATATCAGGAATCTTTGCTTCACTAGCTCCGTAGCTCAAACGGATGTCAGCCTTCACCCCTTGCGCTGCAAAGAAGCGACGGGTCATCTCTGGATACTCGGTCGTGACACGCACACCTTCACCAAGATCTTTCACTGACTGAGCGGGTGACGAATCAGCAACAGCAACGATGACGCGAATAGGAAGTGCTGTGGCCTTCGAGTACTTCAACTGACCAAGACTGACGACATCGCTATTGGTTTCTTCAATCCAGTCACGACCAGTGATACCAATATCAAACAGACCTTCTTGCACGTATGAAGCAATTTCCTGTGGACGAAGAATGCGGACCGAGTCAACGCGAGGGTCATCAATAGAGGCCTTGTAGTCAACAGAGGAAGAGCGGACCACGGAGAGATCGGCAGCTTCGAAGAGATCGAAGGTTGCCTTCTCAAGAGAACCTTTGGGGAGTACGAACTTAAGCACGGCATGAGGTTATCTAGGCACCCTCTGCCATAACCCCTGAATTACGAGTGTTTACAAAAATTGAGTCGGGGCGAGAGTCGCGCGGCCACGCATCCAATCGGCTGCAGGCATGGGGCCTTTGCCTTCTGGCTGCACTCGCACGAGAAGAAGATCGCCTTGTCCTGTACCCACATAGCAATCAGACTCGACTTCACCTGGAGCCAATGTTGCATCACCATCAACGAGCGCCACTTCAAGAATCTTGATTCGGGAGCCGCCCACAACTGCATAAGACCGCAACGCCCTCACCTGACGGTGAATCTGGACTGCACTTAAAGACCAGTCAATACGTTGCTCTTCAACGGAAATCTTTTTGGCATACGTCTCGCCATCACCTTGAGCTATCGGAGTTCCTAAGCCAGCTTTCAATGTGCGCACCAAGAGGTCTGCGCCTGAGTGTGCCAATTCGTTCGTCAAAGACACTGAGGTCGACACGTCTGAGATCGCGACTTCTTCTCGGGCATAGACAGCACCAGTATCGAGTGTCTCCTCGATGTCCATGATGCACACACCTGTTGTGGTGTCCCCCGCCAAGATGGCGCGTTCGACGGGCGCTGCACCACGCCATCGTGGAAGCAACGAGAAGTGAATATTGATCATGGGTGTGTGAGCCAGAATCGACGCGGGAATGATTCGGCCATACGCCACAACGATGCCCAACAAGTTCTCTTCCCGATGAGCGACGACCCACTCAAGACCATGGCTCACGGGAATGCCTAAACGCAGTGCCACTTCTTTCACTGGGCTGGGAGACAATGACGACCCGCGACCACGCTTTGCATCGGGCCGTGTCACGACATGAGCAATCTCAAAGCCGGCATCGACCAGACGCTCGAGAACAACTGCTGCGGCAGGAGGCGTACCAAGAAACACGAGAGGTCGAGCCTCCGCTGCCATGGCTACTTCAATCCGATATGACGAGTTTCGCCTTCGTACGAACCACCATCTGCGATTCGTGCGTATTCACGCAAAGCTTCTTCGCGCTGTTCGGGCGTCATGCGCTCAAACATGAGAACGCCATTGAGGTGATCAAGTTCATGTTGGAACAAGCGAGCAAGCAAGTCATCGGCTTCTACCTGAATGGTGTTGCCGTTGAGATCAACTGCCTCGAGGAGAACTTCTTTAGGCCGAAGCATCTCAACGTAGAGACCAGGGATAGAGAGGCAACCTTCGTCGTAGACCCATTCGCCACGTGATTCAACGATGCGTGGGTTGATCAATGTTGTTGGCTCACCATCAATGTCGTACACAA
>Ga0214168_1000561_pt1 | contig 15265 bp, 10 predicted proteins | sample LakMenepilimnion_FD_153002 | JGI IMG/M metagenome (GOLD analysis project Ga0214168, IMG submission 153002) | Freshwater microbial communities from Lake Mendota, WI - Practice 29OCT2010 epilimnion v4 | ecosystem: Environmental > Aquatic > Freshwater > Lake > Epilimnion/Euphotic zone | place: Lake...
TTAGTGAGCATAGGCCATACTATATCAGCAGGTGCATCCTCGCGAGCAATAACCTCTCCCACGAAATTGGTGTGGATATTGAGAGTGTTATTGACTCCCGCTACACCAGAGAATGTGAGGGATGCAGAAGCAGGGCGGCCCCGGCCAGTAACTCGTACTAAGGCAATGTTAGCATCATCTTGATTAGCGAATTGATCATATACAGCCTGGTACTGTAATGAACCTGGACTAGTGTCGGAGCCATAGCGATACGCAAAGTCCGAGAAGTTACCAATGTAGGTCAGGATGTTAGCCGGCCCTCGATTAAATCGGTCTATGATGGCGATCCGATTCAATACGTTCGGCCGCGGCAAGGCAAAACCTACATTAGTATCTTGAAATTCTATAAAGGGGGCGCGAGCCATTTATCTATATATCCGTAGGGACTTAGTAGTCTTATCAGTTATTAGATAGACTCAAGTAGGATCTAGTATAGTAAATCTCTCTAGGGGTTGTCTTAATCTATCCCGCCAGCCCTTGCTGACGTAACTATCTAGAGCTATTAATAGACTACCCTGATGAAAGTAAACGTTACCACTGTCCTCCCATTTACTAGTTGAGTAATTACTACTCAATACCTGTATATTATCACCTGGTAGCGCTATGCTGTGTTCATTATCGTATAATGCAAGGCGCGTTAACTCCATGTAGTTACTGATAATAGCTAGTGGAGGACTAATAGCCAGTCTAGCAGTAGATACTATGGGTTCTTGTAGGCGTGGCTCTAAATTATCAGTTATAAGTACAGGACACTCCTCTATATCGAGATCATCGAAGCTAACCTCTTGCATAGAGAATCGTATTATGAAGTTAAAGCAGGCCTGTTCATAGCCCCCCATTCCTCCCATAGTATGGGGTTTATATACACTACTAACCTCATAACCTATAGAGCTATGAGGTGTGCTAGTCTCCGCTTCATTATTAGGGAATATAGAACAAACGAGGCCCGGCTGTGTAGCTAGTCCCGCTGCCTGTCTCCAGTACTCTATATTCACTACGGCTCCAGTGACAGGGTGCTTTACTAATGGGTAGTAGAGTAGAGGGTGATTAGATAAATATGTGAATAGACAGCGGCTGATGTCGTATAGTGAGTTCTCTATCCTGAGATCTGTCATTTTAATCTCCTGAGACGGTCAAATACATCCTGGAGGCGTGGGCTCATATCTCCTGTAGTTACTCTAACTACCTTACCGCCCTTCTTATTAGAGTCTAGTATGGCGGCCCTATTCTCATTTAAGTTATCTTGCTTCTTAGCCATTATAATTAGAGAGCGGGGGTTCGTTGTATAGGCTGATCTATTGGCTACCTCATCCCCTACTCCTACCTCGAGTTTGCTAGGGAAGCCACCATCTCCTGCTAGTAGATCGATTATCTCTCTTATCTCAAGAGCTGATTCTCTGAAAGACGTGAAGGTTATGCCCGGCACGCCATCTCTATCAATATGTATAGCGCCTAGTACCCCAGTGTAAGGGCTTATAGAGTATGTAGCCTGTAGTAGAGTCTCTACTAGTGCCATAGGTGTTAAACCATTTACCTCTATGAGTAATGTATCGTCCGTATCTAAGAATGTATAACTCTCTTCTGTAGGCTGACTACTACTAATACGAAGTCGTACGGTTCCTTCTAATGGGCCCGTAGTTCTGAAGTAAAACGTATTGAGCTCATAATCGGTAGTCGGTGTGGGCTCCATAGCCTTATAATTACCCTCCTTGACCTCGAGTATAAGAGAACGACTCCCCCATTCCCCCATAGAACTAAAGTCGGGTTCCGTACTATGGAGTAGCCCTGGGATGTGATACTCACTAGAGGCACGGGCTGCTATAGCCATGGCAGGTGTTATAGTAACAACTTCCCACCGTGCGTTGGGAGGGGCTGGATTTAGACCTGCTACTAGCGCTCGGTAGAATAGACTATTATATCTGACTACATTACCAATAGCGTATGTAGTGCCTGCGGTCCACTCGCCTAGATAGCCTGGTAATATAGCGCTTAGTGCTATAGTATGGGCCGACATTATCACCAGCTCTTTACCAATAGTGGCATCGTGGCGCCGTACTCCCAGACTCATACCTACCGCCTCGAACCATACAGAGGCCCTCGTGCGCTTAGGTAATTCATTCGGGAAATAACTCTTACTATCTATGTCCAGTTGCACAGAGCGGGGCCTCTTACTATTAGGGCCCACCAATAGGTTGGTGCAGTCTAGTGCGCCTAGCGTAGCATTATTAATAGCCATAGTGACACTAGATATGACGTCGTGAATAGTATAGCCATTTACCATAGGCACTATGACTTCTACTGCACTAGAGTTACTTACTACGTATCCGTCGGTGGGGCCCGTTTTATTAGATAAGTAGAGATATACATAGCTATAGTTATCGCTATCTATATGTAGTGTCTCTAACTGTCGTATTGGTGAGTTGGGCCGGCTCGTATCTAGATTGATAGATGTGAAATCAGTATAGGACAGTGAGTCTAGGTTGAGGTTAAGTGCAAAGTAGAAAGTACGTTCCTTATCAGTATCTAGCTCTCGTGTCCCGTCTCCTGATACTAAACCATCCTTATAGAGAGTTATGATACGCTCTAGATCGGTTATAGCCGCCTTCTCTAGATTTTCCGCTAGCGTTATATTCTTAACATTAGCATCAATAGGAATGGAGGCTATTAGACGACTAGCAGTGAGAGTAGCTGCTATGGCCAGTAGACCCTCTTGGAATGGTCCGCTAGAATCACTGAGTATCTCGACTACTCGCTGGAATACTATGGGATACGTATCGCCGAATAGATATGTGTTATCCAGAGCGCGGGCTGCGCTCAGTATCAAGCCCATGCGCGGATAGGCCTGTTGCAGCGCTACAGCCACTACCTCATCCTGCCGTCGTCTATAGGCTGATAATAGAACACTGTGAGAGACTACCATATCGAGGAATGCTTCGCGGTTAGTCTCTATATAGGTGCGGATGGGACCACTCTGGCCAAAACTGTTCAATGTAACCTCCGGTTACTCAAGGTTCATTAGAGCATCAATAGTACGCGCCTTACCGATGAAACGAATACCCTTTTCTACAGCTATATCCTTGATTTTGTCAGATGTCAGTTTTTCTAACTGGGCTCGTCTATCTAAATTAGCAGCATTAATGAGGGTAGGGCTGTTAACGGTGCTAACCTCAATCTCCTTTCCATCTGCTGTCAGGAAGACCGTAGTATCGTCATCATCTTCATTGTAGATCTCAGGCTCTACGGGAGGCATACCGGACTCTCCTAACTCAGGAGCCTTTTCTTCAATAGGTACTAGAGGCTCTCCTGGTAAACCCACTGGGATATCATATACTTCGTAACTGATGAAACTCTCTTCTTGAGTAGAGACGCCGTGGGTAACCTCGCCTTCAATGTAATCGTAGTTAGCGCCCTCGCGGTTTACTTCATCCATTAATTCCTTATAGCCCTGTTGATACTCATCGAGATAGAAGTAATCTAGATGAATAGACTGCGGGCTAACTAGAAACTTGAGCTCCTCTTTCGCCTGTACATCATTAAGGTCGAAGTGAGGTCTATCTCCTGTGAAGTAAGCGCGATTTTTGCCCCCGAACTCATAGTCAAAGGGACTTAGAATGGTCAGTACTAATGTAGTCATATATTTGGAAAATGGATATCATATACAATTTAACACATTCCATAATATAAAACGCTAGGAGAAATCCTAGCGTTTTATATAAGCATCGCACTACTAGATTAAGCTTCTGTAGATAGTGCGGGAGATAGTGAGAGCATCAGATGGGCCTACAGTCACTTCAACTAGGTCAGTGGGATCAGCCCATTTAGTCAGGCGAGAGTCACCTGGTTTTCCGACCTTACGCATAGGAGCCTCATTCGCTAAGTAGATAGGATTGATGCGACCTAGTAATGCAGAGTCAGAACGAGTTAATACGCGCTGGATAGCTGGTTCGTTACCAGTCTGAGCAGACGCAGTAGTGCTGGGCATGTAATACTCAAACACAGAGACATGAGTACCAGACACAGCGTTGATGTTATTGATGTCAGCAACAACAGTACCCGCAGTGCCAGAGTTAGCGTTGCCAATGTTGGCGTAATGGAACGCAGTGCCGGGCTTAATTAAGAAGGATTTACCAGCAGTGTTATAGCGGGCTACAGCCTCAGCCTTAGTAAATACCTTACGGACTGCAGGGAACTCAGGTACCTGAGCGCTCAACTCGAGAAATGCAGTAGAGGTGATGTTCTCTAAGAGATTCTGGGATGCTGCATTGGTCTGGGGAATTACTTCCTTGAGAACTAGGCGCACGCCAGAAGGAACGAGAGGATAAGGAGCATAAGGACGGCTGGTACTCTTAGCTCGCTCTTCTTCGTAATTGTTGAAGGCTACAATATCAGCTGCGCTAGCCGATCCCTTGAATACGCGGTTACGCACATTATCGATACCACCAAGAGCAGCTACAGCAGCCTCGGCAGCGGGGCTGATGAATACCTCAGCGTAGGCCTCAAGATTAGCATCGTAGTTAACGAAGTAATTGACGCCAGCAGCAGCAGCAGCAGTTTTATCAATAGGTTCTAAGTAACTGGGTACTGCGCTAATTACAAAGCGCTGTCCTTGTGCTACAAGAGAACCAAGAGCGCCGAAATCAAGAGATAAGCCATTGAGAGAAATAGGAATACCATCGAACTCGATGGTTCCACCAGTGAAGTTAATCGTGTCCTCGTTAGGAGAGGCCTGTACAGCTGCGGTGGGGGCGGTAGTTACCCCACCCAGCACATACAGCGTATCGTAGATCGGCTTACGCGCTCCAGGGAGAGCCTGCCAAACATTCTGGATAGACATAGTTTAAAGATATGTGGGGGGTGAGGAATTATAAACCAGGGAAGAATAGGTCTCCTTGGATACCTAGACGCTCATTGATTTGCTGTACGGTACAGGGAGTTACATGGCAGACGCGATAGGGGAACTTGAAGTAGGGAAGACCCGCATTACCCATCTGAACCGCGATACCAGGTGCTGCCGGAGGAGGAACATCAGTAACAGTACGAGTCCATAAGCCGGGGCTATCAATGCTGTTTTCACTAGAGCAATACTGAGTTCTACCCGGTGCTTCTACGTTACCATTGCTATCGCGGAAGCTGACAGCTACAATTTTGTTCTTAGGCCATACGCGCTTCTCAACGCCATCAACTGGGTCCTTGTAGATAGTATCTACTACGTGAACGTTGATTCCCGCAATAGAGAGGATCTCGCCGCGGGTACCTAATACTAGGCCCATGCCAGTTCCTAATCCACCAGGAGGGAGGGGACCAAAGGACCCACCACTGCCGCTGGAGTCAATTGTACTGTCTCCAAACACTGCGCCGAGCCTAGGGATAATACCGCCTTGTGCGAGACGAGCTTCTTCACACATGAGGATAACGTCACGCATCTCGGGACCCATATACATATCGGTGATATCCGATTTATTGGTATCCTTAAACCAACGGTTTAGTCGACGTGCAAAGTTAGAGAGAGCAAACTGAGGATCAGTGATAGGGATGCCTGAACTGGGAGTACCGCCTGCGTTTAAATCAACGAGGTTACGGAATAAACGGGCCTCATTACGGCCACGGTAACCTTGGGTAGTGTTGAAGTTAAAGAAGTTACGCGCGGGGATGTACGCAGGGGCCTTAACACGAACTCCAGAACGAGGATCAGTGTAATTGATGCCGCCGAGCATCATAGCAGCCTGGAACACGTTCCAGGTTAATTGATGCTTCTGCATTTGACGGGTGAGTTTCTTCTCAATCTGTTCAGCAGCAGTAGCGCGTTCATTAGTAGTACCCTCTCTCACAGTGTTATTGAGTTGGGCATAACTCATGTACATCGATTGACGGATAGGAAGGGGTTGGTAGGATTGGCGATACACTGTATAGCCATCGTCATCAACGAATAGGTCAGGTGCACCCCATTCAACCACAGGGAAAATAGTATCGACGCCTTCAATGACGTGTTCAGCAATGACAATACGCTCAGCAATAGTCTCATCGGGGAATACAGTGCTGAGAGGGGTCGCAGGTAACTTAGCGAGAATAGAGCGGGCTAACTCAGTGTATACAGGCTCCCGAGGGAACGTAGTGTTGTCTACTAAGTAGGGGCTGCTGATAAGCGCTTGAAAGTTGGGGCTCGGAATATCTGCCATATTAGTGGGAAGTTAGTAAATTAGGACTAGACCTTGGATTTCTTAGCTGAATCCCAGTTCTTCTGGGCTAGCTCGCGGAGCTGGGCTTCTAGACCAGATGGGCGGGTGGCTGCGCTCTGGCCATACTGTTGCACTACTACGGGCTTACTGTTAACAGCAATATTTAATAGCTCTTCTAATTCATCGGTTACATCACGCTCGCCGCCAGCCTCTGTAGAAAGCTTAATAACACGAGAACCACCGTGGAGTGCATCGGCTAATAAACTGAAACGCTCAATTAACGCAGGGGGTACACCTCTGCTTTGTAAGCGCTTAGTACGGTTGGCCTTCTCTCTAACACTCACCTCAGTAGAATAGGCCTGAGCTACAGATTGGGTCATCGATAGCTTTTCCTCGATAGCCTCTAACTGTTTAGTGAGGGTAGCTATTACATCAGACTGAGCCTTAGTCATAGCTGCTAGCTTCTCTTCGTATACCGCCTCTAAATTAAGGCGCATACTCTCAAGGGCATCTTTAGCCACTGCTAGTGAGGGCTCCGTTGCCGGGACAGTATCGATCTCGGTCTCGGGAGTTTCCATAATAATCTCATCCGACATAGTTGTTTGATTAGAAATTGTTTGTTCAGGTATAACTGCGCTTAATTTAAACACTGCTCCGGCTATTGTTTGTGGGCTCTGGCTAAGTGCCACTACCTTCTCTCTATGAGGAATGAATGGGGCATTAGTTAATGCAGTTCTAACTAATACAGTTCCTCGATTAACTCCTGTATTCTTATCAGTGAAATTAGTCAGGAATTCGCCTGAGCTGTATTCGTACTCTCCCCTGCTAACTGCATCATAGGCTTCTGACTTAGGTGTGTAGTATCCCACCAGCATGTCGCCCTCAATGCGTAATTGCTCGAGGTCCCCACGCTTACGCTGGCCATCAAGTGCTTCTGCAGTCTCTATAAATTCATCGTAGCTATTAACGTCGGAGCTCTCAATAGGGTGGCCGAATGTAAGGTATGGCTCAAAGCCTAGTACATCATTCTCGAAGTTAGTGATGGCCTCTGTGAATTTCTCCATGGTGAAGGTTACTTCACCGTAGGTGTTGTGCTTCCAGGTGCCTATCTTGGCCTGCGGTACTCTTAGTTTACCCTTTAATAACTCTATACTGGCGTCTCCTACAGCAGCTGAGCTGAATAGTCTGGGGCCGTTATGCTCTATGTTGACTGGACAGAAGTCATCAGTGCACTCTCTGGCCGCTTCAACCTCGATAAGCGTAGTCTCAACCAATGGGGCTTCGGCTGCGCTAGGTGGGGTCTCTGATATCTCGAAGGTAGGGTTATCTATACTTAAATTATCCTCTACAATAGAGGTATCAATAGTCTCGGGCATAAGCGTAATTGCTGGTGGCTTCATTAGTTTGTATTAATTGACATCACTAAAGGTAGGAAATATGCAATTAGAAAGATTATTGGCTTTAGAGGCTCTAGAGCGACTTCTCGTTCGCCGTATTCGTAATGCGACTATTAAAGATACCTCTCTGGTATTCAACCTCGATGAGGGGTTGAGTACCAAGCCTTATAAAATAGATATAGCTTCCCTACTACAAGGTACGCTCGAGTCTACATATTATAATTACCTGGCCGGCCGCATGCTAACTGAGGGCTACACTTATACTGCAGTTGAGGGAGGTGAGATAGTAGAGTCACCTCGTGGTGATATCTATCAAATACATGGCACAGACTGTAGTTGCCCTCAGCGAGGTTACTGTAAACATCTCATACTGCGAGACTGGCACCTAACATACCGAGCGCGGCAGAATGATCTACGTCATCGCGTAAAACCTAGGTAGAGCTAATGGCATCGGGTAATCCAGTAATGGAACGTATGTGATCCTTATCTCCATCTACTAGGAAGCCCATGTCATGCATCTGCTTAATGGCATCTATCAGTGCTGCTAGATCAGTGGCCCTCCCCGGTAAACGAGTTATATAGCCCGTGTTGTTAGCCAGTGGGTATAGTGCAGGATCGAAGTTCAACCTGATTAGATTGCCTATGACCTGCTCAGTGAAGGCGTGTATCACTGTATCGAATATACTGTTGATCTTACCATCGAAGAGTTCTAGTTGAATCTCACTGGCCCGGCCTGTACCAAAGGTAGTCTCTCTATTCTGCATCAGTAGGTTAGGAATACCCATACCCATTAGCATATTGTTATCGCAGAGTGATATAGCTCTTTCGAATGAGTCGCTGAAGTTATTACCTGTAGTTAGGGCCCCCACCTGTACCGGCTGCTCCTTACTGAGCTGTGTTAATACTAAGCCAGAGTCGGTGCTTAGACGACGGAGTGCGTCCTCTGCCTGCTCCGCTATAGTAGTGGTTATCTCTGTACCATCGGGGGCCTCCTCTACTACGCCCGTATTACCGGGTGGCACTATTACGTATATGAGAGGGGTACCATAGCGGTCTAGAGCTATGAGCATCATATCTCGGAAGGCCCGCTTAAAGATAGAGTAGTCTAGCACGCTAGTGAGGCAACTGGTACCCCAGGGATTATTACCCTTAGTGTTGTAATTAATGAATAGCCGTTTGTGACTAGGGAGTCGTACATGACTACCTACCACGTCTACTCTCTTAGGGGGGTCTCCTATTCTATAGGGAGGCAGAGGCACCCAGTAGCCCGACTTGTATTGACTAGCTGTTACTGTATCACCATCTACTATACGGCCATTGTCGTTAGTGATGAGCATGACCTGTAGTGGGTGATAATTAACTATGTCATCTAATACCGTAGCCGGCATACTATCTCGCGTGCCGTGGGCGTATATCTGCTCGCTTAGACTGAAGCCATACGTCATAATAGACTTCACGCAATGAGATATCCATGTCTTGGCTCTATTGCGTAGTTGGTCATCTATGAAGTTCTTAATGCGCTTATCCCCGTGTTGATAGGGCCCGACCTTATTAAGCACGCTCAGTGCTATAGAGTCGAGGCCCTGCGCTATGATAGGCTCCGCCTGCGCTGCCTCATCCCAGGCACTCAGCTGCTGATAGGTAGGCTTGCCTGCTCGTTTATAGCCACCATCCTCAGATAGATAACTAGTGGCTAGGCCTAGGTGCTCCATAGCGTAGATAGTGCGCCGGCGTATTGCTGGCGTGGTGGTATTACGTACTTCCATATTCACCAGAATGAGGGTCTCTTAATATCAGATAGTGGGTTAGAGTTCATATTCTCTAAAGATTTAGTCATTTCTTCTAGGGATTGCTGTTGTTTCTTATTCTGATTCTGAATATAGTTGGACGCCGCTTGATAAGCGGCCTCCTGCATATATTCGTCTTGCTGAATGAACTCCTGCAATCCTATACCAGTGACGCTAGCTATTATAACCCACTTCTCTAGCTGATAGTACTTGGTATAGTTCTGCGCCACCTGAACTACATAGTTATGTTTAATAACGGGTAGATAGGGGTCAGGTGGCGGCGATACTATAAACCTAGCACTAGGGAATATACTACCAGCAATTTGTAGCAGAGGGTCGGCTATACGCTGGAGCGCGGCATTCTTACAGAATAACTCAGTGTTTATTAGGTGGAAGTACGTTAGATGAATGTTTAGGTGGCTTGCTTCGATTTTGTAGTCGTAGCTCGCGTGGAAACACCCATAAGCTTTTTTGCCTCCGCTTGGGCCTTCTCACGCCCTTTATCGTCAATGAGATATAGGGTACTGAATACCTCCATGAAGTATTGTTGGTCCTCGACACACCAGTCGTCGGTGATACCATCGGGTTCGTAGTCGTAGGCATCGCTATCCAGGACCCGGCCATTGATGTTAACAATACAACGGATAGCTAGTACTTCTTCAGGTAATAGGCCGCACTCCTTATTATAATGCTTGATCATCTCGCGACGGTCGTGAACCAGGGGCGGCTTGAAGCTAACCTCGAATTGGCCCTTCGGTAATGTGATAGTGTGCATAACGTCTCTCCATGTATGTGCTATAAGATATCAGATAAGCTGATTGATATAATCCTATGAGGCCACTGCCCGCTAAAGTAGGCAGTTTTTCAGCTATAGCTCTATTTAATAGGTTTTGTACTCTACTGATGGATATCAATAGCTCACTATTCTCTAGTAATCGATTTAATGACAGTGCTCGTTGGAATGCTCTCTACCGTATTCCTGAGGATACGCGCAGTAGATTATTACAGGGCTATAATCCTCTAGAAGTATTAATGGACCCTAACTTTATACCGCCTGGTACCGACGCCTCTATGGAGATGGTGCTAGCTGATGCTTTCTATGATAGGGTAGTTGATACTAGTAGTAGTCGAGCTGCTATCTCGAGTCTGTGGGATAGTATGGAGGGCCCCGCTCGTCAGGAGTACTTCGAATACATGACAGGTATGGGGGGTACAGCTACTCCTGCCCGTACCCAGACTGATGATATGCTTAATTGGATGGCCCAGCGAGATCAGCTCACTATGCGGTCTAACCTAGAGGGCATAGACGATGAACGCCGCCTACTACTAGAGAATCGCTCTAGCATGTTGGATCTACTATCTGATGATGGTTATAATGTACGGCCCGGCTTACTACCTATTGCCGCGCTAGTAGATACAGCAGAGAGAGAACTGCGTATAGACATTTATCAGTTCCAGAATGAGCGCGCTATAGATATGGTGGGTGAAGCTGTAGAGAGAATGGCTGGTAGTGGCCAGGGCGGCCGTGTGGTAGTTCGTATGGCTGCTCCATCTGAGACTGATGGAGACTCTCGTAAGAATTATGATATCCTGGGCCCCAACATTATGTTTTATAAGCGGCTGTCTTATCTACGGGACCGCTTCGGGAGTAATGTAGATATAGATATCCAATGGGCTGATAGACGTAATCACCCTAAGTTCTTCGTTAGTGATAGGGCCGCTCTCATAGGTACGATGAACGTGACGCGGCCACTAGGACAATCGCTAGAACAGGCGGGCTCTAATGTAGAGTTCACGCGGACTATACGCACTAACCTGACCTATAGCCAAATACAGGATGCCGATAGGGGTATACTGCCTGACATTATAACGCGAGCTGATAAGTTATACCTACAGGCCCGTGATGTTATGGATAGATTAGATGGTGGCGATAGAGTTCTATTCACGGGGCAGGATAGTATAGGTGGTGCTGGTGATGTTAATACTGCTCTACGCCGCCATATAGGTGAGCTCATTAATAGGCCTACTATCGATGGTAAGACAGGCCGCCTCCATATGGTACTCAATCAGGTGTTCCTGCTCAAGCACGATAAGACCCTGATGGCAAGCCAGCTTAAGGGAGAGATGGGAGAGAATCCTAAGCACGAGAGAACACTATCGGGTTACCAGGCATACATGCAAGCCAGAGAGCAGGAATACTCTAAGCTCCAGGCTAATGTATTAGATCTGGTTATAGAGGGTCGCGCTCGTATAGGAGTAGATGTACATACCTATCGAGAGGATGTGCAGGACCCTATGAGCCGCTTACTACTGAGCAACCAGAAACTAGCTGCTGAGTTATCTCAATCTAATTATGACGTGGCCCGCTGGATTAAGGAAAGCCGGGGTACTGATGTTAGTGATATGGCTAACGTGCTGAGCACGTATGGCTTCTATAGTGGAGATCTCGAAGGCCGTCAGCGTATGGCCCGACAATTATTAGCTATAGCTAGCGGTAATATAGAGCCGACCGCAGTACCGCGCAGCCACGTTAAGGCATACCTGGCAACCTACGAGAATGATGTCATAAATCAAGGGGCCGGGCCTGGCATGCAGAATATAAACAATCGCCAGGCCTTCGATATCCTGGGTGGTAGCCAGGGATCTAGTAACTATGGCCTTAATTCTCTGGCAGATAATGATGATCCCCTGAGCCGCCGACTCGTTAACCAGGAGATCAATATAATTTACGATAGGGTGGGTGGGACAAGCCTTCTCAGTCTCTCTGATGAGGAGCGTGATGAGGAGAATAGGGAATACGCGCGGGCCTTCTATAAATTACAGAGCTCCCTGGGAATACAACGAATAGGTGAGACTCCTTATATTGGTCGGGACCGTAGGTCTATGTATGGTAATAGGGTAGATAGAGGAGCCATACTGGACCTAATCAGCGAAATAGAGAGAGTTAATGCGGCTGTCGGCTCTGAGATTATAGGCGTACAGCGAGACTACGATGGTCTTAACCTAGAGGGCGCTACTCTAACACTCAATAAGGGCCTACCTACTCAGCGTGTATATAGATGGGGTGCCTATAAGAACGCTAGTGGGCAGGGGCCCGCCGCCTTCATAGATATAAGCGGGGGTCGTCAGATAGAGTCAGCTGAGCTGTTCAATACTGGCACAATGCGTATGGAGCTGGCTATGGAACGTGATGGTCTTGGTGTGGGTCTAGATCCTCGTAGACGCCTGCGCCTTAATCCACTGGATGTAGTAGTGGGTCTTATGAGCTCTATTGCGTTAGAGAGTGAGACTACTCGTTTAGTGCGGGCCCCACTTATGGAGTACCAGAGGTACTATAGCCCTGATAATATACGCGCCGCCCAGGCCGTACAGCGCGACCCCGGCGCTCAGTATCAGAGTGCCATAAACTTCTTCGAGAAGCTATTGGGTGTGAGTGGTCTTGACCTAACCACAGACGAGGGTACTAGTAGAGTACAGCAGGGCCTCAGTAACCTGACCTCCTTGTTCTACTCTAGTGACCCTGATCTAGATCGTATACGAGACCTAGCGAGTATATCTCGTATTGATAGCCGCCGTAGAGTGGCCTTCGAGGAACTATCTAACATATTTCTTACCTATGCGCGGTCTATAGATGAGAGAGGCCTGCCCATAATAGACCTAGAGGCACACCGCAGAGGGGCCCTTAATCTTGCCGCTAATAAGCTATATGAGATTATGGATCAGGGCCCTATGTTCGCTGATGTGTTATTCAAGTTTATCGAATCCCAGAATGATAGCCGTTATAAGACTGATGTGCGCGAGAGGTTAAAGGAGATACATGATAGTGCATTCGCCGCGTTCCTTACTCCCACACAGGCTCGTAATTATGGTTCTACACAAGCAAGTAATCGTTTACTGGCCTATGGCTTTGGTCAGGGTAGGCAGCCCGCTGGTATATCTATAGTTAATGCTGCACTACGTCGTATTAAGGCTAATGAGACTGCCTTTAGTAATCTGAGTGCCTTTGCTTATACTGCTAGCCCACTGCCTATAGGTCCGGTATCTGACCTTGGTGTAGGCGATGACTTCCTCTTTGTACGAGTTGCTGAAGGTAATATAGACTCTACGGCTACTGATGAGAGCCAGTACTTTACTGGCTATAGTAATGTGCTACCTCTATCTCGCCGTGCCACTGCCAGTGAGGTCTTCGACCTATCCATCATACGCAGTACTGGTGTGGGGGATATCATACGGCGAGATGAGCTGAGCGAATACATGAAGGCAGTGAGTCATTTGGGTATAGACCGCTCCCTGCTAGAGGCAGAGTTTGATGCCCGCGGCGATAACCTACTCCGGTTCTTCTTTGATCCTAATAAGCCGGATCAGGTGCCTCAGCGTCTCAAGAACGTGATTGGTATGCGCCCGCTCATGGATATAAGCGAGGGTTATACCCAGGTATTGGAGTTAGTTAGTCCCACTAATACTGGTAAGGTCATACCTGAGTTGACCCCCGTTAGGTATCAAGCCCGTTACGGAGGTAGCGATGTAGATGTACTGCAGAGCAGCATGTATCAGGACGCATACCTAGCTGACCTGCGCGCGGGGTTAGAGGCACGTGGACTAGATAGTAGTATCGTAGATGATAGCTATCGCTATGGTGCTATATTCAGTGGTAGAATATCTCGCTTTATGAGTAATGAGGCGGCTGTAGAATTAGAGGCTATACGGTATGAATTAGCCGACCGCCTGGGTATCGATAGTGAGGATATACCCACTGAGGATGATAGCGTACTGGCCGAGCTATTCCGCGCTACTATAGTGCAATCTCAACTCTTCGCTAGTAGAGAGCGTGGATTGATAGGCTCTGGACGGGCCCGCCCTACTGTTATGATTATGGCACTGGAGGGAGCCTATAGTGACTACGCGTATGCTAACCCACTACATAGGGTAAGACGCGGCTTCCTAGATCAGGCTACTAAGAGTAGTAAGGCTAGTCTATTAGGGCGGGACTGGACATTCGATAATATACTAGTGAGTAGCGATGACCGTATTGTATTCGATGAGAGAGAGCAGCGCTACTACCTACTAGATAGAGAGGGGCGCCGTAAACAGGCTATCACTAGTCGTAGTGAGATGCGCGTGTTCCTAGACCAGATAGAGAGTACATCTCGTAATCCTAATATGGGGGCCGCTATGGCTACTAGTGCCGCAGCCGGTATACGCGGCGAGTACGCTATTGAGCAGCTACTACAGGTTAGTAGGCTGATTGGTAGCGATGCTACTAATGAAGTGCAGGTGCAGATACAATTCCTACGCACTCTACTTGAGGGTGGCTCTCGACGGGTAGAGGCAGAGCGCGGTCTGGCTAAGATAGTCCCTGTGTTCCTGAGCGAGGATATTATGCGTAGTGAGGTGTTCCCCACTATACAGCAGGGGGGCTATCATAGTGCCCTCGAGATAGAGGACATCCAGTATATAATCAGCCCTACTAACCTGAAGAGCTACGCATTCAACCACGGGGCTACTCTACTTACTTATAATGGCGGGGAGCTATTCCGTCGGGGGGTACTAGAACGGAATGATCAGCAGATAGCGGCCGCTCTCCTTTCCATAACTGATTCGCGTCTCTTTAGTAATAATAGCAATATCAATATAGACAGTGTCTATATAGAGATAGCACAATTGGCAGCGCAGGGGCGGCTCGGTAATTACTATCGTGACCTCTATATGTCTACTATGCTGGAACTTATGCGGAGTGATAAGCTAGGAGATGGCTCCCCTCATCTCGAAATAGGTAAGAAGCTAGTACGCGGGAGCGACGGCGCTATTAATAGACTACAGAGTCCTGTTCTAGGGGCCATTGATATATCAGAGATAATGACAGCCC
>Ga0214168_1000564_pt1 | contig 15250 bp, 4 predicted proteins | sample LakMenepilimnion_FD_153002 | JGI IMG/M metagenome (GOLD analysis project Ga0214168, IMG submission 153002) | Freshwater microbial communities from Lake Mendota, WI - Practice 29OCT2010 epilimnion v4 | ecosystem: Environmental > Aquatic > Freshwater > Lake > Epilimnion/Euphotic zone | place: Lake...
TTGGTGATTTTATATCTGGACCTGGTGCAGTTTTAGCTACTGCGGTTCTTGTAAAATTATTTGCTACGTTATCTAAATTTGCTGCCGGATCAGCAAAGGAGTTATTAGGAACCAATAAAGCTGCTCAGCAACAAGCCGCAATAGAGCAAAGTATTCTGTCGATATTGCAAAAAAATAGTCAATTTACTAGTCAAATTTTAAGTGGCAAAATAACTACCATTCAGGCTGAAAAGCAAATGCTTGATTACTTGACTGCTCAATCAAATATTTTAAGAGAGCAAGAGAGATTAAGTAAAGTAATAGGGGCTAACTTGTCCAAGGCTGGCGTTAGCATAGGTGCAAGTGGCGTACCAATGGTTGCGGCAGCAAAAGGTAAAAAAGCTGCGTCTTCTGGTTTTATACCAAACTTTGCATCGGATCAGGCGATTGGTCAGGCCATGGAGAATTCTGGAGCTAAACAGCATGGGTATAAGGCTGGAAAAGCTAAAAAAACAACTATTCATGATGGTAATGGCAAATCTTTTAAATCTTTTGTAAACAGCAAAGAAGACGTAAAAACATTTACTAATGCAGCTGGCAAAAAAGCTACCGTGGTTCGTCCGCCTAATGGATTTGGTGAAAATACCCAATATGCGGCAAATGGTTTTATTCCTAACTTTGTCTTGATAAAAGGATTAGCTGGAAAAGAGCAGAGATATAATGCTAAAGCTCAAGTAAAAAAAACTTATCAAAAAAGCTTAATCCCGGATTCGACTCAGCCAACTTTTTTAGCAGGCAGAGTTTTTGAGGCGGTTTCCCAGGGAGAAAAAAGTTTATCTTTAACTGAAAGCATAGTTCGTGCAGATATACAAAAGGGCAAATATGCAGTTGCCGAAGCCAAAATGTCTGGAGAATCTGCGTATAAAGATTCTAATTTTGGACTAGGAAAACCAAAGGGAAATAGGCTTCTTTTGCCAAGTTCTGCTGCTGATTCGTACGACGATAAGTTAGTAAAAAATCGTGGAGCTAAAATAATAAGATCTAAAGAATATTCTCATCCAAAGCTATTTGCTATTGCAAGAAGAATGATAGAAATGGACAAAGCTGGGAAATATGAAAAATATTCAGCTAAGAGTATTCCTATCCCCTTGTCGTCTGGATTTGTTCCAAATTTTGCAAAAATGCAAGATCTTTATAAAAACACTAAGATGCGCGAAGGAAAAGATGATCCTTTTGGCAAAAGAGTTGCTAAAGCTAATTTAGCGGCTAAAAAAGGTATCCCGATAAAAGATCTTGGAAGTCTACCATATACAATGATTCATGCTGGTAGCGGTGGAAATTTTCAAGCCTCTGCCAACTATACCAAAAAAGATAAAAAAACAAATCGGCAAACTCAGTATTTGGCAAAAATTTGGACTGCTGGTTTAGACCAGTCCAAGCTTGGCGGTGCCAATATCCAAAAAAGAGTTGGAGATGCGTTAGTAACCGAAGCTAATAATCTAACTAAAATTTTTAACCCTTCTGGCGGTGGACAATTTAGTAACTATAGTCAGTTGTCAAATACTGGATCTGTATTTAGTGCGGCTGGCACTGTTTTTGAGTCAGCAGTTAGAAAAGCCTTTAATGTTTCCGCTCAAGGGCAGGGAGACAGGATAGATTTTCCAAATCCGTCATCTGAGCTTAAATCTTTCTTTGGAAATGCTCCCGGTCCTTATGAGGCAAAAATTACAAATGACGACGCTAATAGGTCAAGTACTCTTTCTAAATGGGTAGCTGTAAATGGACTAAGTAAAGGATTTGTTCCTAATTTTAAAAAAATAAAATCTAAATTTGGTACAGCTACATTAGGAAAAACTGATAAAATAGATTTAGAACTTTTTAGTAAAACGCTTGGCAAAAAAATAAATCCAGAAAGCATAGCCTCTATAGAAGATCTTACTGCTAATAAGCCTGGTGCTGGCGCTGGATTATATTCAGACATAGCGTCTTCTATAACTGGCAAACAAGGTTTATTTGGATATGCGCTTGCTCAAGATAGAAAAGTGAATGGCGACAAGAAAAAAGACCCATTGGCTAAATTGAAGGCAAAATATCCTCAAATCATAAGAAGAATTGGACTTGGTGGTGAAACTTATATTTCCGGAGATTATGGGAGAAGTGTTGTTTCAGTTAAATCATTAAAGGATTTAGAAAAAAATCAGGATTCAATTTTAAGAATGAATGATCCTGCATTATTAACATTGAAAGCATTTTCTGGCGGATTTATACCTAATTCAGGGTTTGTTCCGAATTTTGCTTCTCAGTCTTTAATAAGCGAAATTAATAAAAGAATTTTAAATCCGAATATTGCTCAAAAATTAAAAGAAGGACAGGGGCTTAAGGATGAGGCTTATATAAAAGCCGCTTCGAAGCTCGGGGTAAATACTTCTGGACTAGAAAGCTTTATGCCGCAAATGAGTTTTCCTCTTAGGGGTAAAGATAAAGTTTTAAATTTGGGAAAAGCATTGAATGAGAAGTGGTTTGCTAGATCTTTTAATATTGACGCAATAAAAATGGGCGATTGGGACTATGTTAAGTCGTCATTTGAGCAATATGGTTATAATAAAGATGATTTTAATAAATTAACCAAATTTGCTAATACGCAAAGAGGTGATAAGGCTTTGCGTTGGTGGGGCACGAAAAGCTCTAAGGCTTCTGGCTTTATTCCTAATTTTGCAAATATAACATCTTCCACAAAAGACGTAAGAAAAAAAGCTCACTCCAATCAAAGTAGCTTAAATACGTTTAGAGTTGTGCATCCGTTGAACCCAAAAATTGATGCGCAGGGCAGAGTGACTTTTCCAGATTTGGAAAAAATAAAAGGCTCTGCTAAGATAATTCATAATGAAGGAATGGAAGGTCAGAATCTTTTTAATGTTCCGTCTTTTTTAGATTTTGTTAACTCTCGCGGCAACAAGCAGAATTTTTTCCGTAGAAATAGTTTTGATTACGTTTTGAGTTCAGCTGGGTATATTCCTAATTTTGCGGATGCACTAAATAGTGCAATAAGCAGGGAGCAAGCCGCTGGATTATCTAAGAGTCAAATATATGTTGACCAGCATAGCTCTTTAAAGAATAAAAATAACCCGATGGGTTTGATGGTAGCTAATACTAGGGATGAGCCTAAGGGCGGAATTCAAGGAATTAAAAGAGCTAAAAAAGAAGGGAAAAATCCTAAAAAATACGGGGGGGCTTCTTCTGGCTTTGTTCCTAATTTCGCAACTGGACCAATTCAGCCAAGTCAGGATTATATAAGCGCAATGAATGAAGCATTGAAGGCTGTAACTTCAAGTGCGACTAAAGCCTCTTCTTCTGTAAAGAAATTTGATAAAGAAGTTTCTGAATCTGCTAATTCTGTAAATCAGTCTGGTGAAAAGCAAGGGAAGCTTAGCAAGCTTGGCGGCTTTATTGGAAGAAACTCAATGAGTCTCGGTTTTGGCTTGCAAACAGCAGCGTCGATGGCTGGGGAATACGCTGGAAATGATGACACCAAAACAGGAAGGGGTATAAAGGCTGCTGCTGGAGGAATAGGCGATATTGCTAGTTTTACAGGAACGGGAGCGATGATCGCTGGACCTTGGGGCGCGGCTGCTGGTTTTGCAGTTGGCTTAGGAAAGGCGGCGCTTGATTTAACAAAAGCTTTAACTACTAAAGTTCCAGACATGGAAAAAGCTCTTCAGGTTAGCTCTGATGCAATGAATAGATTTGGCGAATCTGGACAAAAATTATTACAACTTAATGAGCAATATGGCGACGCTTTAAATTCTGGAAACCCTGGTCAAGCTGCCGACATAATGGTTAAAACTCAAAAAGCTTATGCAGAAGAATTAAGCAAGCTGACTCAAGCACAAAGAGATTCCTTTATTTCAGCAGTTGCGCAAGGCAAGGGGCAAGAGGAATATGCAAAAATCCTTGGGGAAATGCAGGATTCTGTTAGGGCTTCTGAGTCGGCTTTATCTTTGCAAAAATTTAGCGAGAGCGACGGCATTTTTGGCGGACCTGATAAAAAACTTATCTCTGGAATAGATAAAACTTTAGCTTCTGATTTGACAAAAGGTCTTGATGTGGATGCTATTAAAAAAGCTTTAGAAAACGCTTCTCCTGTTCTTGCAGATAAGAACGCAGGCACGGAAAATCAAGCTATTGCGTTAATGAAAAGCTTGTCTCAATCAGAGAGTCTTACCATAGATCAAAAAGCTAATTTTGAAAAAATTATTGAGTCTTTTGCTTCTGCGGCTGCGCAAACAGATTTGGGCGCAGTTTCTGAGGCTTTTGTTCAAGGAATTCAGTTAAAGCCTAAATCATTTGAAGATGTTCAAAAAGCTCAAGAAGCATATAAAAAATCACAGGAAGCAAATAACGCAAAAATAAAAGAAGAGATCGCGATTAGAGAAAAAGCAAATGCTTCTTTATTGCAGCTTCAATCTGAAACGGAAGCTATATATACTAGCTTCAATGATTCTCTTGAAAGATTTATTTCTAGTGTTGAAACAGCTGCGAAAATGCGAGCTGCGTCGGGAGAGTTCAAACAGGAGTTTTACTCTGAAGGAGGGCTTCCAAATGCGGCAGATTCACAAAAAGAAAAAAATATAGTTCAAGCTTCAAAGGATAATTTAACAGTTGATGTCTATAAGTCCCAACTTGAGGCTTCTAATATTTTTAATTCTGCCGTTAATGATTTAGTCGGAAGTCTTGATGTTGATATAGCAAAGCTTGGCGCCGGGGGTCAGTCGATAGATCAGCAGAGTCAACTGCTTGGCGTGCAGTCTTCTATACAGAAGGCATTATTGCCAATTCAGGGAATGATATTAAAAGGAGACTATGAAGGAGCAAGACAAAAAACAAACGAAGCTATTTCTGGATTAAGCCCAGAAGAGGTTAGTGCGGTTGGGGTTGATGCTATAACAAAAGTTGGTCAGCAATTAGATCAAACATTGCAGGATAGCGCTAAGAAATTAGACCAAATTAAACAAAATTCACAAAAGGATCTTGCTATTCAAGCTCAGCAGTTGGTTTTTCAAAGAGCTATGTCTAAACTTAGACAAGCTCAGGGCTTTGGCGGAACAGATATAAAAGGTTTAATTACAGATAATGGGGGTGAATCCTTTCAGCAAGCTATTTCTTCTTTGAAAGATCTAAAAACATTGGGATATAATCAAAAAGACCTGCAACAGGGGTACGTAAAGGGCGGTGGCGCTGAAACGTATGGGATAAAAGACAAAAAGGCTAATGCGGCAATGAGTGGTAAGGTTATAGACTTTTATGGGGCTGCAAGTAAAATAGCCGGAAGTCCTGTTTTATCTAGTCAATCTAAAGATTTTGGCGCTCTTGCTCAGGCGGTTTCAGAGCAGATAAGAAATCAAATGAATGAGCTAAAAGCCGCTGGAGAAGGAGTTGTTGATCCTGCTGTTTTTAGTAGAATGGAAAAAACTCTTGCTACATTAGGTGGGGGAGATATGGTTGCTCAGTTAAAAATATTTAAAGATCTTGGAGTTGCAGATGTTGGCGGAAAGCAAGTAATGGATGAAGCTTTAAAAACTTATAGCGGTGGTCAGTTTGCAAATTTAAGCCCAGAGCTTAAGAAAGCATTTGAAAGCACTACCGACGAGGGGGCAGCCGCTACTCTGTTATTGGTTGGCGGTCAAGATAAGCAGACTCAAAGTCTAAATCAAGGATTTAATTTTTTATCTGGCATTGGGGGTCAAACAAATGACTTATTATCGCAGCAGCCAGACGCAATTGCCGCTGCGATAGGTACGGTTTTAGAAAAGGGCAGAGCCGCTTCTGAAGCACAAAAAATCAATCGAGAAGCTGCGTCTTTAGACAAGCAATACTCCGATAGTGAGGCTAAACTAAAAGAAGCTAATACAAGCGCTGTTTCAGCTCAGGCGGAAGTCGATTCTGCTGTTAAATCTCTAGGCGGAAATGCTGGCAATTTGCCTATTGAAGATTTTATTAAATCAATGGAGGTTAGTAAAGAGGACAAAGATAAAGCTGCCGAAATAACATCAATGGGAAAAGAAAAATATCTTAAGCCTATTTCGGGGGTGGGTACTTCGTATGGTAGTACCGGCGGAATAAAGGGAGAGTATATACCTCCGCTGAAAGAAAGAGAGAAAAAATACGACGAAGCCGTAGCTCTTCAAGAAAAAGTAAAAAAAATTGAAGCATTGACAGCCGCATCTCAGCAGGCTAGCAGTAAAAAATCTGAAGCTGAAGGTCTTTCTAATGAAATAAAAGAAATCAATAAAAAATATGACGCGCTTGCCCCGGATATTCAAGCTAAAAACGATGCCGCAAAAAAGGCTTCTGAAGTTGCCGCGCAAAGCAGGAATTTAGTTCTTGATAAGAAACCATTGCAGGATTCTATGGATTATTATGCCAATGACAAAAAAGCTAGGGAAGTTGCTTTAGCTCAATCTTTGGGGGCAGAAAATCTCAAAAAAACAAAACAGCAAAAACAAACTCTAGATAGGAGTTCCGGTAAAGAGACTACGTTTAGTCCTTATAGCGGGAAACAGGATACTTATGAAAATATAGCGATTACTAAAGCTGGGGGCGCAAACCAGGCTGCTTTCCAGGATTTATTGTCTCAAATGACGGTGCCGAGTCTTGATAGATTTAAAGATGTCTATGCGTCTCTCGGAGAAGAGGGCGGCGCAAAGGGCGCTTACGAAAAAACCAGAAATGAAATGATTGGGCCGGTTCTTTCCTCAAAGCCTCCTATTTTAGAATCTGCATCCCAGGGTCAGCAAATGGCGTCAGCCATTAAAGAGGGTGTCAAGCAAGCCTCCGCGTCAACGGTTGGTGGCGCTATCACAAGCGAAGAAAATAAGTCTCTAATGAGCAAGCATGGGTATGTTCAAGGAGAGGGTTGGAAAAATGAAAGCGGCAAGGCGGCTTATTCTGAAGAACTTAAAATGTTAAAAGAACAAAAGCAAGCTCAGCAGCAGTTGTCTTCCCAGGCTGGCGGAAATAATTTACAAAAAAATGCAGAGCAAGAACAAGCGAAAAAACAAGAAAGCGAGAAGGCTAAAGCTCAATCTGCCCAGCAGGATCCTACTCAGCTTATTTCAAGTATCCTAACTACAGTTCAGCAAATTTCAACTGATCTTCAAAAAAAGACATCTGGAGCAACGGAGCAACAGCCTGCTCAATCTGGTTCGACTAGTGGAGTAAGCGTAAGCGCCCCAGTGTCGTTTAGTGTAAATTCAACAGCTGGAGAAGGAAAGGATGCTGCGTCTGCTGTAGCCGAGCAAATAAAAGTGGGGCTATCTTCATTCTTATCTTCTCCAGAATTTATAGGAAAAGTTACATCTATTGCTAACCAAGCTGCTGGAAATAAGACTCCTCCGACTTCTCCCCGTAAATAATATTCTATGAATTTTAGCAATGTAAAAGTTTTAAGTTATGAGCACAAAAATAATTTTTGGGGCGATAAAGCTTTTAGATATGGTTCGACTATTTCAATGTCGATAAATGGATATATTCTTGATTTATCTAATACTTCTGGAGTTAAAGACGTTTTTCAGTTTTGTAAAAATCTATCGGATTCTTTAGGTAATTATCAGGATATAGTTATTGATAATGTTAATTACGGTAAGGGTAAAATAACAAATGTTTCTTTTGATTCTGGAAATTGGGTTAAAGTTACAGAGTATACTGCCTCTATAGAAATAGTGGGGGGCGGAAATCTTGACTCTATTAATTTTACAGATTTAGATTTTTCTAATCAGGTTATTAGCAGTATTAAATCAAATATTGAATATGTAGAAGAATTCAATGAAAGTTATTCTGTAGACTATTCTTCTGATCAAGATTCAGTTTCTGGAGTTCATTCTATAGACTTAAAAATTTCTACTTTGTTTTCCGGAAACAAAATTGATTTTGCAAAAAATTTAGCGTCGGTTCTTTTTTCTAAAACATTTTCCGAGAATTTGTCTAAAATAACTTATTCAAAACCTTCTGAAAACTTAAGAAAAGATTTTTACTCAGAAAATTATGATTCTATAAGTGGCGCATGCGGATTTAAAAGAAACTTTTCATATTCTAACGATTCTTCTTGTTTCAGTAGAAATAGATCTATTTCTGTAAATTTTGGAGAAGATGGGATAACTACTGTTAGTGAATCAAATACTATAAAGGGTGAATGCATGAATTCATCCCTTTTTGACTCGGCGGAATCTGGATTTTCTTCTGAGATTTCTGGCGTTTTTTCTCGCTGTAGTGCTGCGTTTACAACTTATCAGGCTCAGTTTGGTTCAGTTGATCCTTTGATTAATAAAGAGATTGAAAGATCGGTAAAAAGAAACCAGTTTAGTGGAGAGATAGAATATACAATATCTTTTACAAATGATAAGCGTAGAAAAAATTTATATACTTATGAGTACGTTCTAGACTTGTCTAGATCTGAGGATTTTATATGGAGTGCGGTTGAAAATGGATCCGTGAAAGGCGATGGTATTATGGGGTCTACAGATAGATTTAATAACGCTTTCAATGGTTGGAATACTGAAAAAGCAGGCATAAATGCTAGAGTTCAATCTTTTTATACAACTAATGCAAAAATAAAACCAATTCCGTCTGTGTTAAGTTTGATTAACAAGAATGTAACTCATGCGCCTTTTGAGGGATTAATATCTTATTCTTATAATTATACAGATGATTCTACGCTTGATATGTCTAGTGCAATAAGAAGAAAAAGTATCAATATTACAGATTCCAAAGCGACAAGAATTCATAATGATTTTTTAATACCTGGGGGCGTGGTTAAATATGCAATCGCGCAAGCGGCTAACCAATCAAAGCAGGGGGAGAGGGAGGTGGCTGGATCTTTAGAGATATCTAGCTCCACTTTACCATTCAAGGGCAATGATTATTTTCAGCAGTGCGTGGCTTTGGCCTCTTCCAATAAGGGGATTGGAACAGATTTATATTTAGAATCTTTTTCTTTTTCTTCGGACGAAATAGAGCAAAACGTAGAATTCAATGGTAAATACAAATATTCATCGGCTGCTAGTCCTAGTTAGTGTATAAATTTATATAAAGGTAATCTAAAGGATGCAAGGACAAGTTAAAATATTATATGGAAACTTGGATATATTTTCAGGAATATGTCCTACCCCTTTTGCTTACTTTGATAAAGAATATATAGAAAATGGATCCGTTTGGGGTTCTAAATATAATTTAAAATTAGATGGTCAGATAACTGGAAAACTTGGGGCGACTTCTTTTTACGACTTAGAAAATAAAAAAAATAAACTTATTTCTGGATTTAAAAATGATAGTTTATCAATAAAAATAACAGAGGATAATGTTGAAGTTTTTAATTCTGATATATGTCAGGTAGATTCTGTTTCCTTTGAGGAGTCTAAATATTATGCGTTGTTACCTTTTTCTGTATCAGCTTCTTGTTATGATAAAAATTCTTTTGGGCAAAACTACGGAGTAACTAACCCTCAGGATTCTTGGGAGTATTCAGAAAATGAAGATGGTACCTTGTCTTTAAGGCATTCTGTTTCTGCCGATGGATTTAATATCTCCGGAGCGTCTGCTATTTCTCAAGCTAAAAAGTGGGCTTTGTCTAAAACTGGAATAAGTAATAGAGTAAGTTCTTTAAAGTTTAATAATGTTTTAGCTGGTGATTTTATTCTTGATTCTTTTTCTGAACAAGTTGATAGATTTAATGGAAGGTATTCTATCGAAGAGGTTTATAGGGCTGATTTGCTTAAAACTAATTCTTTTGGAAATGGAATACTTAGATACACAGTTGATGTATCAAAAAATATAGAAAATGGTATTTCGGATGTTTCCATTCAGGGAAGCGTAGTTGGCAAAACAAATATTGGATTAGCTGATATGTCTGTATTGAGGGCAAAAATGAATGCGGAAAATTTTTTCCAAATTGCTGCCGTAGCCGCCTCGAAATCTACAGGCGCAACAAAAATAAACGATAAGCCGTATTCTAGAAGCGTTACAGAAAATCAAAACTCCTCAGAGATATCTTTTTCAATAAAATTTGATGATGATCCTGTTGCTCCTGGAACTGCAAAATGCATATATAAGGTAGATCTTTCTGAGAATTTAATAAAAAATATAGTTGACATAAAGATAGACGCGGAAATATTATGCGAAAGAGGAGACGCCTCTGTTAGGTGGAATGCTGTTAAGGCTTATTATTCTAATGTGTTTAATGGATATGACTTAGCTTTAAAAGAATATAGAAGAGCTGGGTATTCTAAATCTTTTAGCTCTACTCCAAAAACAGAATCAATTAATTTTGATGAATTTAATAGTAAAATATCATATTCAGCAGGTTGGAGCGATAGGTATATGCCTTATCCAGATATTTTAACATCTATTTCTGAAAAGGTAAATATAACTCCTTCATTAAAAACGTACGCGGTACAGCCTTCCCTATATGTAAATGGAGCGCATAATGTTCAAGATTTTGGGTGCGCAAATAGAGCTTCCGTTTCAATATCTATAGATGCTACATGTAGACCGGATAAAACAATTTCACAATTAAAAAGCTGCGTTTCTGCTGAGCTTTCTAGGCTTCGATCTATTTATGTAAAAAGCACAAATTTATTTACGGATGAAGCAAGTGAGTCTGTGAATGAAAAGCTTAAAAAAATGTCTGTTTCTTATAGTTACTCTTTTGACGGAGATATTGTTTCATAATTGTATATGTCATCTATTAATTCTTCCGGCTTTAAATATAGACTTGATTCATTAGATATAACTAGTGAGTCATTGCTTGTTGCGTATGATTTTGTTTCTGGATCTAATTTTCAGCAAGGCTTTTTAACTACTCCGAATTGGGTTACTGGATCGACTTTTAGCGGAAAAATTAATGGGACTTATCCTAATTTTTATATAAAGTCTGGAAGCGGTTTTTTTAATGGGCTTACTTCTGTTTCTATATCTGGGAAAATTCCGGAAGATGATTTTACTTTTTTATTTTGTTATGAAAAGCAGAGAAGCGGTGAGGAAATTTTATTGAGTTCGGCTGCTGGAAACTCTTTTGCTTCTGCTTCTGGATTAACTGTTGGTATTAATGATGCAAATAAACTTTATTTGGAATACTGGAGTCCAGTTATAGGAAAGAAAACATTAGACTACGCAGATAATATAAGCTCTAAAAATTTAGTTTTTTTTAGTAAAACATTTGATGAATTTCAATTGGGTGTTTTTGATCCGGTTAAGGGGGATTTGTCTTTTTCCTCAGCTTCGGTAGATCAAATTGAGGGTTATTCTCACTCTGATTCTTTTTTGATTGGGTCGGCTACGCCTTCATCTTATTGGTCTAAGGGGAGGTCTTTTAGTGGGCATTTTGATGATTTTTACTGCATAAGTGGAAATAAGCCGAATGATTATTTTGTAGAGCTTTTTAGCGGATTTTATTCGATTCCTGTAACTGGATTGGTAAGTGGTCAGTATGAAGTATGTGATTTTGTTTCTGTTTTAAGTGGGAGCGGCGTTAATTTGGGAACTGGAATAACTGGATACGAAACAATAGTTACATATACTACTGGATATGTTCCAACTGGCTGTTTTAATAGCGGTTACTCTTATCTTGTTGGAACCGGAATTACCGGATATGAAGAAAGATTTATTGGTACTCAAAGAGACGCTTGCGATCAAGACGTTCCAATCTATGTAAGAACTGCATTAACTGGAAATATTTACGCTACTGGTTATACTTATGCTTGCTCTGGATCTGGTCAGGTAATAACTCCAACTTATACTAATTATCCTTTAACTGGAATGTTGACTGGTCAAGTATTTGTTGAAGTTCTTTCCGGTATTTGCTCTGGTATTACTGGTTATTATCCAGATAGTCTACAAATGGATTCCGGATTTATAGCGTCTTTAGGATTTGACTCTATATATTTATTTAATCAATGTGCGGATATAGCAACTTCCGAATGTTTTTTATATACTGGCAACTTTTCACCCAGCAATATAAATTTAACTCCGTCTTTCGATTCCGTTATAAATGATTGGGTTGTTCCAAGTGTTCATTCTGGGTCGGGAAAAAATTTATTTTTTAACAATGGGCAGCTAATGTTAGAAAGCGGGTGGTCTTCATATAAAGAAAGCGGAATAACAAAATATAATATAACGGGGAATATTTTTTTAGATGGCAATATTGTTAGATCAAATGGATACTGCGATTCTCAGGATACTATGATATATGATAACTCAAATTTTATTAGCGGAGTGTCCGTTTATCTTTTAACAGGCTTGGGGTCTTCTGCTAATTTCAATTCTATTTTAAATTCTAGCTATGGGGATTTTTCTATTTTTTTAAATGGCATCAAAATGACTAGCGGATTTGATTATTTTAATTCTAATTTTGCTTTTAATATACCCCCCTCCTCTGTTTTAACTAAAATTAATAATAATTATATTTCTAATGATGCAAAATATATAACCGGATCTGGTAATCTTTTAAGGCTTGGAACTAATGGCTTAACTTCTTTTTTTAAAAAATCTTCTCAAGTTTATTTAAATGGTTTAAGGCAATTGATAAATAATGACTATGCTGAAATTTCTAGATTTTCTATTTTAACTGGTTGTCCGGCTAAGGAAGTGGTTGATAATCAACTGGTATATTCTTTTGATGAAGAGTTTTGGAATATTTAATTAAATTTTAATATAATAAAGACAATATGGCTATACAAACTATACCAAAAATTACTGCAACATCCGCCGGCGGTGGCATAGTTTATTCTATTGATTTTCAAAGAACTTTTAGTAATGAGCCTTCTAAGGTTACATATAAGGTTGTAAATAGCTCTGGGTCTTATTCTTTACCAACGCTTGAGTCTGATGCGTCTATATCTTTTGGTAGTTTTTCGTTTAATGGGTATGTTTATTCTTATGAGTTAGAAGAGTCTAATTCTGGTAATGTTCTCTCTATTACGTTAATAGATAAGAGCGTGATTTTAGATAAGCTATACGTTTCTGTTTTTAGGCGCGGATTAATGGGATTCAATGGGACAAAAAAAACTTTAAATGTTGACGTTAAGTTTGATGCAGATGACGAGTTTTATACGATTAAGCAGATAAATGGGGTGTTTAAGCCGGTTAAAAATAATTATAAAAATGGAACCGTAAAAAGATATGTTTACGGAGGAAGTAAAAAAATAGGAGATATAATAATTGTAGGTACGGAAGAAACTCCAGATACTAATTGTGAAATACCTTCTTCTTCTTACACGTTTAATGAGTTAAAATCTATAACGGGAGTAAATGGATTTTCTTCTTGCCCTATTAGCGACTCCAAGATAAGAAAAACATATGAAGGAACATTGAGATCTGTTCTTAATAGTTGGTGTCAAGATTTTGGTTATTCTTTTTATTGGGATTATAGCGCCAATACTCTTAAGTTCTTTGATTCAAAACAGGCGGTTTTTTCAATACCTAGCTCCGTATCAGATGTAAAAATAACTTCAAAAAGGACATTTGGTTCTGCCGAGGGTAAATATAATCAAGTGGCGGTAGATTATTTTGCAAAGCCGTACAATCCAAAGACGGCAAGCGCGTCTTTATCTAAGACATTTTATACTACGACTGAAATGAATTGTTACAATCTTTCTTCTTTCATCGATAGGTCTTTAACGGGGGATGAGGATACTATTTATGGAGGAGATAGAACTAAGAATGAGTTTATAACTAGCGCGGCTCTTGGATATGTTTCTCCAGCTCTTAGAAAAATTTATAATTATTCATGGATAAGTAAATGGGGTGGAAATATTGGATTTAGCGGTTCAAAAAAGTCATTGGCGAGTTCAAAGGTTATAATCGCGTTAAAGGACTCAGGAAATTCTGAGCTTGTTAATGATATAGTTGCTTACTCTGGATATGGAGAGAGTGGCATTGATGCAGCCTATTATTCTTTATTGGTAAAATACGACGAGGGAACAGAAGATACGTGGGGCAATTCAGAACAAGAGATTTTTACTAGTAAGATAGGAAACTATTACAGGTGTCCATATAACAAAAGCGGCGGATCTACTTTCTGCACCCCAAGAATGATAATAAAAACTTCAATTAATTTTGAACCCGAAGGGGATATGATGGAAGATAATGATAATCCTTTGGATGAAAAACTAATTGGAAGGAGAGTATTTTCTAGAGGAGGTCCGGGTCCAGAGCTTTCTGGGGCTAAGGCTCTTGAAGAACTTGGCTTAACAGACAAGGACAGTAGCGAGGGATTACAAAAATTGTTACCAGTTCAAATAGAATTGCTATCTGGTTCTAAATTAGATTTAGCATTAAAAAATCAAGGTATTAGTACTTCTGGATATGATTCTTTATTTCTAATCCCAACTGCCGGATTAGTATCAACTAAAATCGGATTCGGCGCATCTTACCTTTCTGGTGCTAATAAAAAAGAAACCACTTGGATTGATATAAAAAACTCTCAAGAAGGCGAAGAAGAGGAATGTGAATTAGAAGATCCAAACGAAGATAAATGTCTATCACAAAAGGACGAACTAAAGCAAAAGCAACGTAAGGAACAAGAAAAAACTCAGAATTTTGAAACAAAAAAGCCATTTTCGGGGTTAGAGGGTAAAGGGTCGTGCGTTGGCGCGTCAATAAAGACTAAACAAGGTAGAGTTAAAATACTTTCATCGTCTGAAGCTCAATATCAGTGCGTTGTTACTCATTCTTATTCAGTAGAGGCAATATTGGATATTACGGAAGCAGAAAGTATTATATCTAATACGTCTGGATCTACCTCTTCTTCTCCGAAGATTATTGAAACTAGGCTTATAGTAGAAAATAGAACTACATCTGAAAAGCTATCGGCTCAAAATCCGCCAACTCCTAGCGAGCTTTCAAGTAGAAAGGGATATGTTCAGTCTTCAAATATTAAGAAGGTTACTTATTCTTGCGCTGGTTTTGTAGCAAGTCTACCAACAAGTGTAAACAGCGGATTAGAGGCTCTTGATATGTCAATATCTGATTCTGGATTTTCAGCAACTTACAGCTATTCTACTCGACCGCCTGTATTTCCATCTCAAGATTTAAATAGAGTAAACAATGGGTCAAATTCATCTTCTCCTGCGTTTCAGGTCCGATAAAATTTATGATACTTTCTAGTGGAAATATATTTAGAAACTTTGCGGAGCAAAGATGTTTTTCTTTTGATTGCGACTTGTCGATAAAAAATTCAACAGGCGTTTCTAGGATTTCGGCTTCAGGTGAGTCTTCTTCA
>Ga0214168_1000565_pt1 | contig 15238 bp, 10 predicted proteins | sample LakMenepilimnion_FD_153002 | JGI IMG/M metagenome (GOLD analysis project Ga0214168, IMG submission 153002) | Freshwater microbial communities from Lake Mendota, WI - Practice 29OCT2010 epilimnion v4 | ecosystem: Environmental > Aquatic > Freshwater > Lake > Epilimnion/Euphotic zone | place: Lake...
CATTTACTGCGCAAGCAAATAATCACGGGAGCTTTACTGCTTTGCATTTCTTTTGCGTCCATGGCGCAAAGAGGAAATGTGAATCAGCCTTTCTATGATGAAGATCTTTTTTATTTAGGGTTTAATGTTGGCATCAATAATAACTATTATAATTTTAATAGAAATGTAGAATTTGCCAGCCCAGCAGCAGGTGCAGTAAGAAGTATTAATCCAAAAAATAATATTTCTTTAACCATGGGTCTCGCAGGTACATTGCGCTTAAGTACGCATACATTACTTAGACTAAACCCAACTGTAGTCATAGCAGGTTCAAAAAATTTATTCACATTTACAAGAATAGAATATCCAAATAGTAATCCAACAATGAATGCTGCTACTGCCTTAATCAATATTCCTTTGGCACTCAAAATAGTGTCAGACAGATACAATGCTTTTCATTACACCGATATTATGCGTCATTATGTTTTTGTAGGTGGAAAAATTGATTACGATTTAGTAGGACCTAATGGATCAATTCAAAATAGCACATCAGGGTCTGAACCAATTTATAAAAATATATTCAATAGCTTAGACTATGGCTATGAAATGGGCCTGGGGGTAAGTTTTTATTTACCGTACGCCACTATTTCACCAGAAGTAAAATTTAGTTACGGTGTAAGAAATTTAAATAAGGGAGCCCCTCTTCTATCTAGTATTAGAGATATCACGAGTAATTTTGTTTATTTCACCATTCATGTAGAATAGAAAACTAATTGAGAATGAATAGCTACTTAATAAAAAATGTACAAATCGTAAATGAAGGCAAAACCATCCAGGGTGATGTCTTAATTAAAAATGGTCGTATTGAAAAAATAGCAAGCCAAATTGAATCCATAGGCGGCATTACTGAAATTGATGGTGAAAATCAATTTTTACTGCCTGGTGTAATTGATGATCAAGTGCATTTTAGAGAGCCAGGTTTAACACATAAAGCCAATATTTATAGCGAGGCCAAGGCAGCCATAGCGGGCGGCACCACCAGCTTTATGGAAATGCCCAATACACAACCACCTGTATTTACACAAGCATTATTAGAAGATAAATATCAAATAGGCGCTAATACTTCATTAGCCAATTATTCTTTTTATATGGGTACTTCTCAAGACAACTTGGAAGAAATTTTAAAGACCAATGATAAAAAAAAGGATGTCTGCGGATTGAAAATATTTATGGGATCATCTACAGGTAATTTATTGGTAGAAAACCCTTTGGTACTTGAAAAAATATTTGGTGGTACTGAACTTTTAATTGCTACGCACTGCGAAGAAGAAAGTCTTATTAAAAGAAATAAAGCAGCGCTAGAAGCCATCAAACCTATTTTAGAACCCTCCGATCATCCTATTATTAGAGACGAAGAAGTTTGTTTTGAATCTTCTTTCAAAGCCATTCAACTAGCCAAAAAATTCGACGCCAGATTACATATTTTACATATTAGTACTGCAAAAGAATTACAATTATTCTCCAATTTAAGAACCTTGGCAGATAAAAGAATTACTGCAGAAGTTTGTGTGCATCATTTACATTTTACCGCTAATGACTATGCTAGTTTAGGTAATTTAATTAAGTGCAACCCTGCCATTAAAGCGCCAGAAAATAAAAATGCATTGTGGGAAGGATTACTAAATGACCAACTAGATGTTATTGCCACCGACCATGCACCCCATACCTGGACAGAGAAACAAGAAGCCTATGCGCATGCACATGCTGGCCTACCGCTGATTCAACATGGTCTACTATTAATGCTTAAATATGTTGATGAAGGGAAAATGAGTATGGAGAAGATGGTAGAAAAAATGAGTCATGCAGTTGCTACTTGTTTTCAAATTAAAGACCGTGGTTTTATTAGAGAGGGCTATCATGCCGACTTAGTACTTGTTAAAAAAGCGCCTTATACAGTTAGTAAAGACAATATTTTATACCACTGTGGCTGGAGCCCTTTTGAAGGTAACAGCTTTCCTTACCAAGTGAATACGACTTTTGTAAATGGATACAAAGTATACCATGAAGGAGTATTTAATGAAGCACAGAAAGGTCAACGCCTTCAATTTACAAGAAGCTAAAAGTAATTTTATGCAGGTGGATAAAATTACTTTAAAAGATATTGGCTTATTTGATAACGAAGAGTCGATAGGGCTTATATCTCATCTCAATTTTTGCAAGTCCAATGGGGGCAAAATACATTTAGACCATTACCTTTCAAATCCTTTATCTACTATAGCCTCCATTGAGCAAAGACAAAATGCCATTGCTTATTTTATAGGCAATATCAATTTTGTAGAAGCATTGAAAATTACCAATGGCACTACACTTGTCATTGAGAAGTTTTTTGATACCGGGTTTAAAAGAATTCCTACACAAATTAGTTTGCCTGCTGCCTACTGGTATCAATTTATGAGCGCTTCAGACTATTCCTTACTTCATTATTCACTAGGACATTTAATTTTATTTTATGAAAATTTAAATAAATGGTTAGCGGTATTTGAAACCATAAAGGATAATCCCATCATTGAATCACTGGTTCAAAAAATAAGAAAATACACGAACCATCCTTCTCTAGCTAGCCTCCCCGCTTCTACTAAGTTAGAGAACCCGCAAACAGTACTTTCTTTCTGCCATTTTTTCTTATATCATTATAAAAATAATACCCTACAGCTTTTAGAATATTATTACGAACTAGACGCCTATTATAGCATGGCCATGGCTTCTAAAAATTATAACTTTGTTTTTCCTACTTGGCTAGATAATGATACACCTGTTTTTGAAGTCACTGGCGCCATTCACCCCCTAGTGCATAATGCTGTTGATAACGAACTATCGCTTAGTCATCAAAGTAATTTACTTTTTTTAACGGGCGCGAATATGGCTGGTAAAAGCACTTTTATAAAAACAACGGGTATTGTTTTATACCTAGCGCATATTGGCATTGGCGTGCCTGCTAAAAAATTAGCATTGACTTTATTTGATGGCCTTATTACCAATTTAACCATTGCAGACAATATCGTTAAAGGAGAAAGCTATTTTTTCAATGAAGTCCAAAGAATAAAAAATACCATCGAAAAAATAATAGACAGCAAAAAATATTTTGTTTTAATTGACGAATTATTCAAAGGCACCAATATTCAAGATGCCATGAAATGCAGCAGCGCCGTTATTGAAGGTTTACAAAATTTAAGAAATAGTTTATTTATTATATCTACCCATTTATATGAAATAAGCGATGGCTTAAAAGGTTTTGATAATATACAGTTTAGTTATTTTGAAACAGCCGTCAAAGAAAAAGAATTGATTTTTCATTATCAATTAAAAAAAGGAGTGAGTCAAGATAGACTCGGTTATTTAATCCTAGAAAGAGAGGGCGTGGTGGACCTGCTAAAAAATATTAGCAAAAACAAGTATTAATACTTTCAATTCGCTTTAGTATCTAAGTTAGTTTCAAGCAAAAAGATGCTTGTAAAAACCAAGGGCAGCGCTATTGTAGGTATTGACGCTGTCACCATTACCATTGAAGTGAATGTAAGTATGGGCCAAGGCTATTGTATAGTGGGCCTTCCCGATAATGCTGTCAAAGAAAGTTTAGATCGAACCGAAAGCGCCATTAAGTCTAATGGCTTTCATATGCCGCGCACTAAACTGGTCATTAATTTATCGCCCGCCGATTTAAAAAAATCGGGTGCCGCCTTTGATTTACCTATTGCTATTGGCATTTTAGCAGCCTCGGAACAAATTACCCAGCCTTCCCTGATTGAAAAATATGTTTGTATGGGCGAACTGGGACTGGATGGAAATTTATATCCCATTAAAGGCATACTTGCCATGGCCATGCAAGCTAAAGAAGAAGGCTTTGCAGCCATGATTATTCCAAAACAAAATGCTGCAGAGGCCTTAATGGTAGAAGGTATTCCCATTTTTGCTTTCTCTTCTCTACAGGAGGTAGTTTATTTTTTAAATAACCCTTATGATGAGAAACAAAATAAGCTGCAGCAAGACCATACTAGTATAAATCAAAATAGGCGAACCGAAACCAGTCCCAATTTTGCAGATATAAAAGGGCAGTCAGCAGCCAAGCGTGCTTTAGAAATTGCAAGTGCAGGAGGACATAATTTAATAATGATTGGGCCACCCGGCGCAGGAAAAACCTTGCTTTCAAGAAGTATCGTTTCTATTTTACCCCCTTTAAATAAAAACGAAGCACTCGAGACCAGTAAAATTTATAGTGTAAGTGGAAAGATCCCCTTGGATAAACAATTAATAAGTCAAAGGCCCTTTAGACAACCGCATCATACCTTATCAGCCATTGCCATGATTGGAGGAGGTGGCCATCCTCAACCTGGAGAAATTTCTTTAGCCCATAATGGAGTTTTATTTTTAGATGAACTTCCAGAGTTCAATAAATCGGTGATTGAAGTGCTAAGACAACCCATGGAAGCAGGCACTGTGAGTATTGCCAGGGCTAAAATGACGGTCAATTTTCCCGCCAGATTTATGCTACTGGCAGCCATGAACCCTTGTCCTTGTGGCTATTACAACCATCCGCAGAAACCCTGTCATTGTAGTGTTACGCAAATACAGAAATATCTACATAAAATTTCAGGACCCCTATTAGATAGAATTGATTTGCATATTGAAGTAACCCCTGTACCCTATTCCGAACTCATTAAAACCGAAAATGCTGAAAACTCAATTGAAATTGCTAAACGAGTTGAATTAGCAAGGGCCATTCAAATAGAAAGGTACCAAAATGAACCAGGCATTTACACCAATGCCCAAATGAACGAGGCTTTATTAAAAAAATGGGGTATTCTTTCCCCTGCAGCTGAAAAATTATTGGCATTAGCGATGGAAAAATTTCAATTTAGCGCTCGGGCCTATGATAGAATTAGAAAATTGGGACGAACCATTGCCGATTTAGAAGCAAATACTACCATAAAAGAAGAGCATATTAGCGAGGCCATCCAATATCGTAATTTAGACAGGTCTACCTGGGGTCAATTTAAAAATTAAAGGCAATAAAATTAAAACGGCTAGTATTGTCCTGTTTTTAGCATCACTAAAGTGCAGGCTTCAATTGTTTCGATTCCTTTTTCGGTGGCTAAACTATTCAAAATTGGATTTTCTGTACCCGGATTAAATATAATTCTTCTAGGTTTCAAATCTATAATAGCATTGTAGTAGTCTTCTTGTGCTGATGGACCCAAATACAGGGTGACAGTGTCTATGCGCTCATTTGTTGGCCATTCATTAATGATAGGTGTGCTAAGAATTTCCCCTTTTTTTATCCCAAAAGGATACACTGCATGTCCTTTTTCTACTAATAAGGCAGTTGCCATAAAACTATATCTGTCTGCATTGGGTGTTGCTCCAAGAATTAATGTAATGGGTGTATTCATTTTACAAAGCTATTACAAAAAATGAAAATGTTTTAATATAGTTCGATAAAACGATGTAATTTTATCGTCCAATTCGTTTACACAAAATCAAATTAACAAAAATGGCAAAGTCAAGTAAGAAGAAAGTAGCTACAAAAAAGAAAGTAGTAGCCCCTAAGAAAAAAGTGGTAGCAAAGAAATCTGTTAAAAAAGCAGCTAAGAAAGCCGCAAAAAAAACAACTAAAAAAGCAGCCCCTAAAAAGAAAGTAGCTCCAAAGAAAAAAGTAGCCGCAAAAAAGACTGTTAAAAAAGCAGCCAAGAAAGCGGTAAAAAAAGCAGCCCCTAAGAAAAAGGCAGTCGCTCCTAAAACTGTTAAAAAAGCAGTAAAAAAAGCAGCTCCAAAAAAGAAAGTAGCCTCTAAGAAAAAAGCAACTGCTCCAGTAGCAGCCCCTGCTGTAGTAACGCCAACTCTATTTACAGAGCCAACTACTAATTCGACGCCTACAGTTTAGTAAAAAAAACTTAAATTACAATCCCGCTCCGTTTCCGATTTTTCGGTGGAGGCGGGATTTTTTATTTTTAATATAAATTCATTTTTATGCGTATTATTTTAATGTTATTATGTTTTCCTTTTTTACTGCAAGCGCAAAACAATTCAATTGCAGAGAAAACAAAAAATATGGAATTGCGAAAAGGTTTTTATGATTTTTATTGGGACAATACCAATGGAAAAATATACCTAGTTGTAGACAAATTGAATATGCCTTTTTTGTACGTCAACTCTTTACCAGCTGGACTGGGATCCAATGATATTGGGCTTGATAGAGGACAACTAGGCGATTCAAGAATTGTATACTTTAATCGAGTAGGTAAAAAATTATTCTTAACACAGCCCAATCTTGACTATAGGGCTGTGACCAATGACAAAAGAGAGCAAAAAGCTGTGGAGCAATCTTTTGCTCAGTCTATTCTTTTTAATTTTAATATTGAAGCCGAGGAAGAAAATGCAGCCGATCCTTCAATGAACAAAATATTAATTGATGCCACCAGCTTCTTGTTAAGAGATGCGCACGGTGTAGTGGATAGAATTAAGCGTGCAAGACAAGGCACTTATACCATCAACGAAAATAGATCTGCTATTTATATTCAAAACACTAAGAACTTTCCAAAAAATGCAGAGTTCGAAGCAACAGTGACATTTGTTGGCGGATCCGATGCAGGAAGATTGGTGCAATCCGTAACACCTTCTCCAGAAGCAATCACAGTTAGAATGCATCATAGCTTTGTAGCATTACCAGACAATAATTACAGTCCAAGAAAATATGATATTCGAAGTGGCTATGGAGGTACAAGTTTTTTCAATTACAGTTCTGATATAAGTGAACCAATTCAGCAAATGGTGATCAACAGACATCGTTTACAGAAAAAAGATCCTACTGCTGCTATCAGCGAAGCTGTTAAACCCATTATCTATTATTTAGACAATGGCACACCAGAACCAATTCGCTCTGCATTATTAGAAGGCGGAAAATGGTGGAACCAAGCATTTGAAGCAGCCGGTTATAAAAATGCATTTCAATTATACATCCTTCCAGACTCTGCAGATCCAATGGATATTCGTTACAATATGATCAATTGGGTGCACCGTTCTACTAGAGGATGGAGTTATGGCGCTTCTGTGGTGGACCCTAGAACTGGAGAGATTATCAAAGGTCAAGTTTCATTAGGCTCTTTGAGAGTGAGACAAGATTATTTAATTTTTGCTGCTTTACTATCCCCTTATACAACAGGCAAGCCGGTGTCAGAGGAAATGCGTAAAGCTGCAATTCATAGATTAAGACAACTTTCTGCGCATGAAATTGGACATACCTTGGGCTTACAACACAATTATGCATCTAGTTTTAATGATCGATCATCGGTGATGGACTACCCACATCCAAATATTTTTGTAAACGCAAAAGGTGCTTTAGATTTCTCTACCATTTATACAGACGAAATTGGTCTTTGGGATAAACGCGCTATCACTTATGGTTACCAAGATTTTCCAAAAGGCACAGATGAAGCAAATGCTTTAAATAATTTATTAGAAGAAAATTCAAAAAATGGATTACAATTTATTGCAGATGCAGACGCAAGAGCAGCAGGCGGCATGCACCCCAATGCGCATTTATGGGACAATCAACCTGATGCAGTGGATGGATTAATGCAAACTTTTGCTGTACGCAATAAAGCGATGCAACAATTTAGCGAAGATGCGGTGAAACTGGGTACCCCACTTGCTCAACTAGAAGACATGCTTGTGCCGGTCTATAATTACCATCGATATCAATACGAAGCAGTTACCAAATTAATTGGAGGCGTCAATTATCAATATAGTGTTAGAGGAGACAAAAATCAAATTCAACCCACTATTTTACCAAATGCGATGCAGCAAAAAGCCTTAGATGCAGCTTTGGCTTGTTTAGCACCTAGCTTCTTATCGATTCCAGAAAATATTTTACAATTGATTCCTCCAAGACCACCAATGTACTATGGCGTAGGGGAATTATTTACAAAAAGAACCGGATTAAGCTTTGATGCATTGTCTCCATCCGAAGCCTTGGTGGATTTTGAATTGTCTTTTTTATTCAATGCAGAAAGGGCCAATCGTTTAGTACAAAACAAAGCTAGAGCTGGGAGTATGGGATGGGACAATGTACTGGATGCCATTTTAGATAAAACTTGGTATGCCCCAACGGTGTCTGGTATGGCGGGTTCCATTCAATTACAAACCCAACAACAAACCTTAAGCTGGCTGATTGGCATGAGCCAAAGTAGTGATGCTAATTTTGAAGTAAAAAGTATTTGTGCGAATAGATTGAATAAATTGAAATCAAAATTAACTAGTTTATCCATCAGCAACCCTAAGCTTACAGCACATTATCAATATGCGATTAGCAGAATTAATGATCCTGAGAAAATCACGCTGCCTAAGCCTGTAGTCATTCCTCCAGGTGCGCCGATTGGATGTGATGTAGAATAAGAAAAATCATTAGAGTAAAAATAATAAGAGTAAAAAAATCGAGGGGCCCGTTTATGGGGTCCCTCGAAAAAATCATTAGAGAGTTTTATTTTTTGGCCTTATATTTAAAAAAAGCCAGAAAATAAACTACACAAACATTCTTATAGGTTCTTCTAAATAGCTTTTTAAAGTTTGTAAGAAAGCCGACCCTGTTGCACCATCCACTACTCTATGGTCACAACTTAAGGTTACATTCATCACATTGCCTGGAACTATTTGACCATTCTTTACCACAGGCTCTTGTGCAATGCCACCTACCGCTAGTATGCAAGCATCGGGAGGGTTAATAATCGCAGTGAATGAATCTATTCCAAACATACCTAAATTAGAAATGGTGAAAGTACTTCCTTCCCAATCCGAAGGTTGTAGTTTTTTATCTTTTGCTTTTTTAGCAAACTCTTTTACTGATACACTTATTTCATCCAAAGAAAGTCCGTCTGCAAAACGAAGTACAGGAACTAGTAATCCTTCGTCTACCGCAACTGCAATACCAATATTCACATGATGGTTTTCGCGAATCACATCGCCTAACCAACTGCTATTTACTTTTGGATGTTGTTTTAAAGCAAGGGCTACTGCTTTAACTATAAAATCGTTGAAGCTAATTTTAACAGGTGCTGTTTCATTCACGACTGTTCTAGCAGCAATGGTCGCATCCATGTTAATTTTCATAGTTAGATAAAAATGCGGCGCTGTAAATAAACTTTCGCTTAAACGTCTTGCAATGGTTTTACGCATTTGAGAAACCGGCGTATCTACAAAACTTACTTGACCCACAAAATTGGTATTTCTTGGAGCTGCTGCTCTTGCAGTACTTGAAGTATTGCCTGGCGTATAATTTTCTAAATCTGTTCTTGTAATTCTTCCATGCTCGCCAGTGCCTTGCACATATTTTAAATCTATTCCTTTTTCCTTAGCAATTTTCTTAGCTAAGGGTGATGCAAATATTCTTCCTTCATTCACCACCGTTGCAGATGCGGTAGCAGTAGGCGCTGAAACTGGAGCAGATGCTGCAGATGGCGCAGCAGAAACTGTTGAAGGCGCTGCAGCCGTTGCTTTTGGCGCTTCTACACTAGATGGTGCTTTAATTGATTTTACAATGCTATCAATGTCTAAACCAGGCTGTCCAATAATACATAACAACTGATTCACTAATATTTTCTCACCTGCTTTTGCACCTTGGTATAATAAAATCCCATCCTTATAAGACTCTAATTCCATGGTGGCTTTATCGGTTTCGATATCTGCCAACACTTCTCCTTTTGCAACTTTATCCCCTACTTTTTTATGCCAACCTGCAATCACACCTTCTGTCATCGTATCACTTAATCTTGGCATTAATACTACTTCTTCCATAGTACTTGCATCAATACTATTTGCAGTTGTTGCTGGACTTGTAGTTGAAGCGGCAGGCGATGCAGGAGCAGAAGTGCTTGCAGCCGCAGAAGCGCCATTTGTATTCGCTGCAATAAGTGCAGTGATATCTTCTCCTTGTTTTCCGAATATGGCTAATAAATCATTCACTTGTAATTTGCCTCCACGAGGTGTACCAATATGCAATAAAATACCATCCTGATAGCTCTCCAATTCCATGGTGGCTTTATCCGTTTCTATTTCGGCTAATAAGTCTCCTTTTTTAACAGTATCTCCCACTTTTTTATGCCAAGCAGCCACCACACCTTCTGTCATGGTATCGCTTAAACGGGGCATTAATATTGCTTCAGCCATAGGTAAAAGGGATGTTTTGTAATTAGGCGTGAAATTACATCAAAAATGTTTTTTTTCCCACCAGAAAAAGCAATTTTCTATCAAAATGAGGGTAAAAACAGGGCTATTTAAGTAAAAGCCTAGATTCTATTGACCCTGCGCCAAACTATAGGCTTTTTTGTCGGCCCACATATTCAATATTTCTAAAGAACATATCTTAAAGTTCACGGCTAAGGCACGATATAAATCAATGACATCATTTTGAGAAAGTGGCGATTCATTCACTGTTTCAAAACGACAATAATACTGATTAATTAAATTGGTAAATACCGAACCTGAAGGCCAAACCTGTGTCCCTCTATTGGTAATGGTTACCAACTTTAAAGTGGTAGTCGTATGTAACAAACATTTATCAGCAATAACTTGTGGTTGCTCTGCACTTTCAATAAAGAAATCGACACCTACAATTTTATGATGATCATTTAAATCGCTTTGTAACATTGGGTTGCTTTCTAATTTAAAATTAGTAGGCGTTACATAAAAATTAGCTAAACTAGGTTTCGGATGATGGCTTGGTAATTTTCCAAAATTCTGAATGACTGCTTGCGCAAATGCGGTGGTGGATAAAGAAGGTATAGCACGGTCTCCAAAATCACCTGTGTGCACACCCGATTCTAAAGTATACAATAAAGCATTTTCAATGGTCACCGCTTGTTCCATTAAACCTAAATGATGCAACATACCTAAACCACTTAATAATAAAGCAGTCGGGTTCGCAATATTTTTTCCGGCAATATCTGGAGCCGTTCCATGTACTGCTTCAAATATAGAAATATGATCACCAATATTGGCAGAAGGCGCAAAACCAAGCCCACCCACTAATCCAGCGCATAAGTCACTTACAATATCTCCTTGTAAATTAGTTAATACTACTACATCAAATAAGTCTGGACGACTTACTAATTTCATACAAAGGTCATCCACAATTACATCATCTGCTTTTAACTCAGGATATTCTTTAGCTACTTCTTTAAATACTTCTAAAAACAAACCATCTGTTAACTTCATGATGTTTGCTTTATGGCCGCAAGTAATACGCTTGGCTCCTTTTTTCTTAGCCATCTCAAATGCATAACGAATAACTTGCATGCTACCTGGACGCGTAATAAAACGACGACCCAAGGCCACATCCTGCGTTAACATATGTTCAATACCTCCATAGGTATCTTCTATATTTTCTCTAACAATAGTAATATCAATTGGGATACCGGCTTTACTAAAAACCGTATCCACACCACTTAAAGTTTGAAAAGTTCTTTTGTTCGCGTAAGTATTCCAAGTTTTACGAGCCGTTACATTGACGCTTTTTACGCCCTTACCTTTGGGCGTTTCCATTGGCCCTTTAAAAAGAATGCCTAAATCCTCAATAGTGTCTTTCGCCTGGGCAGTCATACCATTACTAAAGCCTTTGTCAAAGACCCATTTTCCCATGTCTACAAAATCGTATTCTAAAGGCACTTTGGCGGCATTAAACACTTCAATTACGGCGTCCATAATCTCTGGTCCGATTCCGTCTCCTTTAGCTACTGCGATCTTCATTATGACTGATTTTATTAGTTTTTTACCACATTACCTATAACGTAATGCATTAGTTTTCGCAAAGTTACGCGACTTAGGGGGGTTAATAAAAAAATAGAGGGTTTTTTTATATAAACAGCTTAAATTTTTGGTACTTTTATCCCGCAGTATTCTCTGCAAAAGCACTTATTGACTTTAATTCTTATGGTCTCTAAAATTTCAGAAGGCGTAGAGGTGAGTATCGAGACTTTTTACCAAAAAGACTACAGCAATCCTTTGCAAAATGAATACATGTTTGCTTACAGAATTACCATCGAAAATCACAACTCTTTTCCCGTTAAATTATTAAAACGTTATTGGGAAGTATTTGATAGCAATAGTGAACACCGAATTGTAGAAGGCGAAGGTGTGGTAGGTGTACAACCCTTAATTATGCCAGGCAAACATTATCAATATGTAAGTGGCTGTCACTTAAAAAGTGAATTAGGTAAAATGCAAGGTTATTATACCATGGAGAATATTGAAACAAAGGATTTAATCAATGTCAATATTCCAGCCTTTAAAATGGCTGCGCCTGTTAAATTAAACTAAGCCTACCTTTGGCCCATGAAAATTTGTATCGCCCAACAAAATTATCAGATTGGCAATTTTGAACAGAACACCCAACAAATGCTTTCTGCAATTGAAGCAGCCAAAGAGCAAGGGGCTGATTTAATTTTATTTAGTGAAATGAGTGTTTGTGGCTACCCTGCCAGAGATTTTGTAGAGTTCAATGATTTCATTACTAAATGCTACGCTCAAGTTGATATTATTAAAGAAGCAGCCGATACCATTGGGGTTTTAATTGGTAGTCCCGCTCGTAATCCAAATAAAAAAGGAAAAGATTTATTCAACGCTGCATTTTTCTTGCACGATAAAAAAATAATCGCAGAGATTCATAAAACATTATTACCCACTTATGATGTTTTTGATGAGAATAGATATTTCGAAGCTGCAGATGATTGGAAAGTGGTTCCCTTTAAAGGAAAAAAATTAGCTATTACTATTTGTGAAGATATTTGGAATTTGGGTGACAACCCACTTTACCGAATTTGTCCGATGGATAAAATGATGGAGCAGTCTCCAGATATTTTATTAAACCTTAGTGCCTCTCCTTTTGATTACACCCATGATGAAGATAGAAAGGCAACCATTAAGGCCAATGTACTAAAATATAAAATTCCTTTATTTTATTGCAATGCTGTGGGAAGTCAAACTGAGATTGTATTTGATGGAGGTTCTTTTGCTTTTGATAAGCAGGCGAACCTTTGTGGCGCACTGCCTATGTTCGAATCTGCGATGGAAATTTTTGAATGCACAGAAGACGGTATGATAAATGCACCCATTATTGAACCTGCTGCAAGAGTACCCAATAAAGAATTAAATCCGCTTACTTTAGAGCCCGCCTTAAATATTGATCAAGTATACAAAGCATTGGTATTAGGGGTGAAAGATTATTTTACTAAAATGGGTTTTGCCAAGGCCATTATAGGTTCTTCAGGTGGAATTGATTCAGCTGTTACTTTAGTGATTGCTTGTGAAGCCTTAGGCGCTGAAAATGTAAGAGCTGTATTAATGCCTTCTCCTTATTCTACTAGTCATTCAGTAGACGATGCTGTAGCCTTAAGCAAAAATTTACAAAACCCTTACGATACCATTGCTATTAAAGAAGTGTATGAAAGTTTTTTAAATACCTTAAAACCATTATTCAAAGACTTACCTTTTTCTTTAGCAGAAGAAAATATTCAGAGCAGGTCAAGGGGTAATATTTTAATGGCCATTGCTAATAAATTTGGCTATGTATTATTAAATACTTCAAATAAAAGTGAACTAGCCACAGGCTATGGTACTTTATATGGTGATATGGCAGGTGGCTTAGGGGTTTTAGGTGATTGCTATAAAATGCAAGTGTATGAATTAGCTAAATATATTAATCGTCATAAAGAAATTATACCTGTTCATATTATGACCAAGGCCCCTAGTGCTGAGCTAAGACCTGACCAAAAAGACAGCGATAGTTTACCTGCCTACGAGATACTTGATCAAATACTTTTTCAATACATTGAAAAAAGAGCCGATCCTGCAAGCATCAAGGCCCTAGGTTTTGAAGCTGCACTGGTAGACAAGACTTTGAAAATGGTAAATACCAACGAATATAAAAGAAATCAATTCTGTCCTATTATTCGTATTTCTCCTAAAGCCTTTGGTGTTGGAAGACGCGTTCCCATTGTGGCCAAGTATTTAAATTAACGGCGATTTGTATTTATAAACTTTAATGCATTTTGATGATTATGAAAAAAATATTCATACTTGTTCTTGTTTGCCTCATGGCGAACATGCCATTCGCTGTATTGGCGCAAAACAAAAAAGAAATTTTACCTGGTGCCTATCAAACTGCGCAATATTTACCCCTTTTAAAAAATAAAAGAGTGGGTTTGTTTACCAACCACACTGCTACTGTAGGCAAAAAACATTTGATTGACACTTTACTTGCAAGTGGGATTCAAATACAAAAAGTATTTACACCAGAACATGGCCTTAGAGGCACTGCAGATGCAGGAGAAAAAACTAAGGATGGCATAGATGAAGCCACTGGCGTAAAGATTGTTTCACTCTATGGGAAAAAATACGGACCAAGTGAAGAAGATCTTAAAGATATAGACGTATTATTATTTGATATACAAGACGTGGGTTCAAGATTTTATACTTATATCTCTTCGCTGCAATACTATATGGAAGCTGCATGGGCCAATAATAAGCCGTTGGTTATCTTAGATCGTCCTAATCCAAATGGCCACTATGTAGATGGGCCTGTATTAGAAAAACCCTTTAGTAGTTTTGTTGGCAAGCAATCGATCCCCACTGTATATGGTATGACCATTGGCGAATACGCAACAATGTTGGTGGGTGAAAAATGGTTAACAGCACCAACTGATAGTAGTATCAATAAAGCAGGAAGTCCAATTCAATTCACTGTAATTGGATGCAAGAATTATGACCATAGTTCCATGTATACCTTTAATATTGCGCCCTCACCAAATTTACCAGACATGAATGCCATCTACTGGTATCCAACTACCTGTTTAATAGAAGGCTCAGTAATGAGTGAAGGTCGTGGTACTGCACATGCATTTGCGCATATTGGACACCCAAGTATTCAAGGCAAAAGTTTTAGCTTTATTCCTGGGCCAAGAACGGGTGCAATGAGTTCAAAATTGTATGGACAGACTTGCTATGGATGGGATTTAAGTAAACAACAAGCGTCTAATAGGATTGATCTAGATTTGATCATCGAGATGTACCAGGCTTTCCCTGTAAAAGATAGTTTTTTTATTGAGCCTAAATCAAAATTAGCCACCGACTACTTCTTTAATAAATTAGCTGGTAACGCTACTTTGATGGAACAATTAAAATCAGGCCAATCTGCTGCAGCAATAAGAGCTAGCTG
>Ga0214168_1000567_pt1 | contig 15226 bp, 6 predicted proteins | sample LakMenepilimnion_FD_153002 | JGI IMG/M metagenome (GOLD analysis project Ga0214168, IMG submission 153002) | Freshwater microbial communities from Lake Mendota, WI - Practice 29OCT2010 epilimnion v4 | ecosystem: Environmental > Aquatic > Freshwater > Lake > Epilimnion/Euphotic zone | place: Lake...
TCGTTGTCGCGATGCTACTTTTCGCCATTGCGGGCCAGTCTCAAGACCTAACCATTTCTGGTAAGGTTACGGATGACAAAGGAACTCCCATTCCTTCTGTTTCTGTTGTAATTAAATCAAACAAAAACAAGGGAACTGCTGCTGACGATCAAGGTCGTTATAAGATTAATGCAGCTAAAGGAAACGTATTAGTTTTCTCTAGTGTCGGATTTGGCACTAAGGAAATTACTGTTGGTTCTAGTAATATAATCAATGTAACGCTTTCTTCATCTGGATCAGAATTAACTGAAGTGGTGGTAACAGCCTTGGGAATAAAGCGTTCTGAAAAAGCATTAGGATATGCAGTATCAAAAGTCGACCCCACAACACTTCTTCAAAAATCTGAACCTAATATTCTGTTAGGTCTTGCAGGTAGAGTTCCTGGTGTTGATATCAGAGCTGGACAAGGTGCTCCCGGTGCAGCTGCCCGTATTCAAATTAGAGGGGTTTCTTCTTTCAATGGTAGTGAGCCTTTGATCGTTGTGGATGGTATCCCTTATAGTAATCCAGTGATTAATACTTCAAATCCTTTCAGTGGCGGTGGCGCTTATGGTAATGGGTTAGCTAACCTTGACCAAAATGATATTGAATCAATTACTGTGTTAAAAAGTGCTGCGGCTTCTTCCTTATATGGATCAAGAGGTGCAAACGGAGTTTTATTGATTACGACTAAATCAGGTGCGCCTAAAAAAGGTCAAAAAAGCTTGAACATAACATACAGATCAGGTTTTAGCCAAGAATCAATTGCATCATTACCTGATTTTCAAAATACTTACGGCGCAGGTGCCAATTTTACAGTTCAAGGAGCGAATGGTTCTTGGGGTGGTAAGTTTGGTCAAGGCAATATATATAATGGTTCAGGTGGTGTTATTCGTAGATCAGCTTCAGGTGTGGATTCAATTCCCGCAACTACTTGGGCTACAATGTTTAACTCTTACCCTGAATTATTTCCAAATGGTATGGTTGCTTACAAAGCAATTCCAGATAACGTTTCTTCTTTATTCAATACTGGTAACTTATTTGAAAATTCTTTGAGTTTGCAAGGTGGTGAAGGAAATACATTATTTAATATAACAATTTCTCGTACAGATCAAAAAGGATATATCACAAATACAAGTTACAAGAAAAACAATTTCAGTGTCGGTGGTCAAACTAAAGTAGGAAAATTGACAATTGGGGCTAGTATGGCTTACAATAGGTCTGAGCAAGTGGGTGGTTATATTGGAGGTGCTCAAAGTTTCATTACTGAGTGGGGTCGTACTTTTACAATGGCTAGAAACTGGGATATTACTGGATATCCTAGCGAAAACAGAGCTGGTCAACAAATTGGTTTCAATGATGGACAATATACAAATCCAGTTTTTGGAGCTAAGCGCAACAGAATCACTTCAATTGATGATCGTTTAGTTGCCACACTTAGAGGTACTTATGAATTCAAAAAAGGATTAAGCTTAAACTATAATTTAGGTGTAAACAGTTACGCTTTATTTAGAGACCAAATTATTGATAAATCATCACTGGGCGGAAGTGATAATCTTTTAGGTAATATTACTGAAGTAATCACTAGACAACAAGAATTACAATCTTCATTGTATTTATTATATAAGCCAAAAATTTCAGATGATTGGAGTTTAGATTTAAGAATTGGTAATGATATTAACGAAAGATCATCAAGAAGTCAACAAGTACAGGGTGTTAACTTTGTAATTCCAGGTATATATAACTTAACAAATACTTCAACACAAAGATTTCAAGGCGATGGTAGATCAAAGAGAAGATTGGTTGGATATTACGCAAATGCCTCATTTGGTTTTAGAAACTTTGCCTTTATAGATTTGACTGGAAGAAATGACCTAACTTCTACACTTCCATATAAAAATGCTTCTTACTTCTATCCAGGAGTTACTACATCTTTTATATACACAGATGCATTGAAAATGAATTCTGACATCTTTACTTATGGTAAGATTCGTGCAGCGTATGCTCAAGTTGGTAATGATGCTGCACCTGGCAATGGTGAACCAATCTTTGGCTTGAACTCTGCAGGATTCCAAGGTCAATCTTTGGCTTCCAGAGGTAATTCTAACTACGATCCAAATTTAACTCCAGAGTTTACAAATGAGTGGGAATTTGGTGCTGATAATAAATGGTTCAAAGGTCGTGTCGAAACTAGTGTTACTTATTACGATAAAAGAACAAAGGGGCTAATTTATGCAATTGGTTTACCTCAAACAACTGGTTATTCTTCCTTTTATACTAATTTAGGTGAGATTAGTAATAAAGGTTGGGAAGCTTTTATTGATGTAACTGTGATTGACAATAAAAAAGATTTTCAATGGAATGTAAGAACCATTTTTACAAGAAATATAAATACGACTGAATCATTAGTAAAAGGGTTAACAAGAGATATTGTTGGCGGCAGAAACTGGATTGAGCCTGGATTCCCATATGGTTATTTAAGAGGTAGCCGTTCAGCTCGTACAGAAGATGGTAGATTATTAATTAACCCATCAAACGGTGCACCATTTGTGGATCCAAATGAAGGAATGGTAGGTGATCCAAATGCAGATTATAAAATAGGTATTACTAATACGATCAATTATAAAGCATTCAATTTACAAGTACTTTGGGATATGACTAAGGGAGGTGACTTTTTTAGTGATCCACTAGCATCTATGTTGGGTAGAGGGGTATTGATGGATACTAGGGACAGAGAAAGAAATGTGGTTGTTGAAGGTGTTTACGCTAATCCAACACCAGTGCTTGGTGCTGATGGTAAAAACAGATATGTTCCACTATTAGTCAATGGTCAAATGGTTCCTAACCAAACCAGAATGACAACCAATGATTTATATTTCTCCCCATCGGGAACAGGAGGTACGTTTGCGGTTAATGGTCCTACAGAATGGAGTGTATTTGATGGTACGATTTACAGATTAAGAGAAATTGTATTAGCATATAACATTTCTCCTAGTTTAATAAAGAAACTAAAGTTAACTGCTGCATCACTTTCATTTAGTGGTCGTAATCTTTGGTTCTGGGCGCCTAATGTACCTAAATCTTCACGTTGGGATACAGATAACAACTCCGTTGTTAATGCTAATACTCAAGGTAATGATAATGGTGGTGCACCAAGTACAAAAAGATTCGGTCTTAACTTAAACATAACTTTCTAATAATTATACATAAAATTTCCAACTATGAGAAAGAAAAAATATTATATAAATTCATTTACCGCCTTGGTAATGTCTGCTCTTGTTTTTTCAAGCTGTGAAAAATTCCTTGATGTAAATAAGAATTTAAACAGTCCAACAGCAGTTCCTGTATCACTGATATTAAGTAATGCTGAAATTGGTCTTGCCAACAGTGTTGCGTTAGGTTCAGGCCTTGGAGGAGTCACTTCAGTATATACTCACCAAACAATAGGTCGAGTAGGTGCAGATAGATACGGCTCAGGCGCAGCAGGATGGGGTGGCCTTTATAGCGCTATCAAAGATTTAGATGTACTCATTAAACAAGGTACAGCTGAAAAGCGTTTTGTCTACGTTGGCGTTGCTAAAATTTTGAAAGCTTATGCATTCAGCGTTTTAGTTGACGTTTATGGGGATTGTCCTTTTTCTGAATTCAATAAATTTGAGCAAGGTATTACGCAACCTAAATTTGATAAGGGCGCTGATATTTATCCTCAATTAATTAAACTAATAGATGAAGGTGTTGCTGATTTCAGTAACACAACACCCAATCCTTCAAAGCCAGGAAACGACGATTATATCTATAAAGGAAATACGACTAACTGGATTAAAGCAGCAAATACACTTAAATTAAAGTTATACACGCAAGTTAGATTGGTGCAAGATGTGAAAACACAAGTTGCTGCTTTATTAGCTTCACCTACTACTTTAATTAATTCACAAGCTGAAAGTTTTATGCTTCCTTACGGACCTTTTGGTACGACTGATGACAGACACCCGGCTTATGGTGATTACAATGCAACGCAACGTGGTGGTCAGTTATTTAGCCCATGGTTATATGAGATCATGAAAGGCAGAAACTCAAATATTTTAACTGGTATCGCAGATCCAAGAATTCCTTATTACATATATAACCAAAAATCAGCAACAGGTACACCTGAAAACTGTACAGATTATCGTGATGGTGGTTTCATTACAATTACTTTTGGATCAACCGGTCCTTGTCGTGATGGATCAAACAGTTCTACTTATTCATTATTGGGTGTATACCCTGCTGGTGGTAGATTTGAGGATGGTGGTGCGAAAACAATTAATACATTAGGGGCACTTAATGCAGGTACAGGAGCACTTCCTCACCAGTTTATTACTTATGCTGACAGATTATATCTTGAGGCGGAGTTAATCAATGCGGGTGTTGCATCTGGAAATGAAAAAACAGTATTTAGCAAAGCATTAGATGAATCATTCTTACAAATGGATCATATAATTACCAACTTTGTTAAGCCAGGTTCTGCAGGTGTGCCACAAGTGGTTCCTGCAATTGCACCCTTAGCTGCGACAACAACATATAAAACTGCTGTTTTAGCTGCTTATGATAAAGCTGCAACTGCTTCAAAAAGATTGGAATTTATTATGACTGAAAAATGGATCAACAGAATTGAAAATCCTGTTGATAATTGGACAGATTACAGAAGAACTAAATTCCCTGTATTATTTTCACCAGCTCCCATTGGTACTGTTACAACTTTTGCATCTCCTGGAGCCCCTCCAACGTATCCTCCAACAAATGTTCCTGTATCAAACGATAGAGCATACCCATTGTCATTACCATTCGATGTAAATGAAATATCATTAAACTCAAATGCACTACCACAAAAAGTAGCAGAATCTTATCGTGTATTTTGGCAACCAGTTGGACAATAAATTAATACTCGTTTGATATATTAAAATAAAATTAATAGATTATGAAAAATAAAAAAATAAACATACTTGCGACCTTAACCTTAGGTCTTATTATCGCCTTAGCGGGTTGTAAGAAGGATGATGGAGGAATTAGGTCAAGTGTTATAATAAACAATGTGCCAGCAGTATCAACTAGGGTTGAATCTACAGGATCACAGGCAATTGATTTATTAAACCTTGCTGCATTCTCTGGAAAAATTCAAGTTAGTTCTTACTTTCAAGGAGCTACTCCACCAGATAAAGTAGATATTGTTGTAAGAAAAAATGGTAGTAGCAGCAATGTAAAGGTGTTTAAAAAGGACGTTACTACAATTCCAGCTACTTTTTCAGTAACCGCTGCTGAAATAGCTACTTTATTCGGTGCTCCCATTGCATTAGGAGATGCCTATGATTTTGCGCCTGATATATATGTAGGTGTAAAAAAATACGATGCATTCCCTGCATCAATAGGAACACAGGCAGTCACTCCTAATAATAGTGGTATACAAGCTTACCCAGGTTTCAGTCAGTTTGCTCGTTTTGCAGCTATTTGTGCTTACAATCCCGCAATTTACGAAGGTGACTTTGTGGTTGTTTCTGATGGATTTAATGATTTTAGCCCTGGTGAAGTAGTGAAATTTACAAAAATCAGTAACAGTTCGTTCTCATTTATTAATCCTTATGTAACTAGTCCTTTACCAATTATTGTGACTATTAACACATTGAATAACCAAGCGACTATTGCTAAACAAAAAGTAGGTAATGCTTTTACTTGGGAGTTAGCTTACACGAATCCAAATATGGCTGTTGCTGCAAGTTCTTCAAGTTTTGTTGCACCATGTAGCTCAACAATCACACTTGCGATTGCTTATACAATTGATCAAGGTTCGTTCGGTACATATACTTTAGTATTAAAGAAAAAATAATAAACGCTAATTAAGCTTGTTCGATATTAAAAAAGCCTTTCCGAAATCGGGAAGGCTTTTTTAGTTAGGGCTACTATCCCGTCCTGAAATTGCGATACTCATAATCAAAGTATAAATTGCCATTTTACCCCGTTGAATCCTTAATTTTACGTATAAATTAATTTTTTGGAAGCACCTGTATTATTAATCACACCTCCTTTTACGCAATTGAATACACCGTATCCAGCTACTGCGTATTTGAAAGGATTTTTTAATACCAAAAACATTCCTACTGTTCAAGCCGATTTGGGTATTGAAGTCACTATGGAATTGTTTAGTAAGCAAGGGCTTGAAAAACTTTTCTCAGCCATAGCAACAAAAACGGAATCGGCTGAGGTAATATATTCTGGAAATAGTTCGCGTATGATTGCGTTACGCGACAGGTATATTCAAACCATTGAACCTGTCATCCAATTTTTACAGGGGAAACAAAATACACTAGCACATACCATTTGTACGCGACAATTTTTACCTGAAGCAAGTCGCTTTGCACAAATGGATGATTTAAACTGGGCTTTTGGCAGTATGGGTAAACAAGACAGGGCCAAGCATATTGCCACCATGTACTTGGAGGACTTAAGTGATTTGATTAAGGAAACGGTTGATGAGCATTTTGGATTTAGTCGTTATGCCGAAAGCTTGGGAAGGTCCGCAAATTCGTTCGATGAATTATACAATGCACTACAGTTACCCTTCACTTATTTGGATGAAATATTAATTAAAATTTTTGCGGATCGTATAGATCAAGTAGAGCCAAAATTGCTTTGTATTTCGGTCCCATTCCCAGGTAATTTATATACCTCATTAAGGTGTGGTCAGTGGATCAAAAAAAATAGGCCGCATATTAAAGTAGCCATGGGTGGGGGCTTTGCAAATACGGAACTACGTTCATTAAGTGATGTTCGCGTTTTTGAATTTTATGATTTTATCACTTTAGATGATGGAGAAGCGCCACTAGAAATTTTAATTGAACATATTGATGGGAAAAAGCAGCTCAGTGAATTAAAGCGTTGCTTTACACTGGTAAATGATACAGTCACTTATATTAATAATACCAGTTGTACTGATTATAAACAAGGGCAGGTGGGGACGCCTGATTATGAAGGCCTTTTATTAGATCAATATATTTCAGTTATTGAAATAGCAAATCCAATGCATAGTTTATGGAGCGATGGTAGATGGAATAAACTAACCATGGCGCATGGCTGTTATTGGGCAAAATGTACATTTTGTGATATTTCTTTAGATTATATTAAAAACTATGAACCCATATCCGCTAGCTTATTGGTGGATAGGATGGAGGAGTTGATTGCTAAAACTGGCCAAAATGGATTTCATTTTGTAGATGAAGCTGCGCCACCATCCATGATGAAAGCGGTATCCATTGAAATTATAAAACGAAAATTAGTGGTAAGCTGGTGGGCTAATATTCGCTTTGATAAAAGCTTTACACAAGACCTTTGTTATTTATTAAAAGCATCAGGATGCATTGCAGTGAGTGGTGGTCTTGAAGTAGCATCAGACAGATTATTAGATCTTATACAAAAAGGTATTACAGTTGCACAGGTGGCTAAAGTAAGCAAACATTTTTCTGAAGCCGGCATTATGGTGCATGCTTATTTAATGTATGGTTTCCCAACACAAACAGTACAAGAAACCATTGATTCCTTGGAAATGGTAAGACAGTTATTTGAAACAGAAGTATTACAATCTGCTTTTTGGCATTTGTTTACCATGACAGCGCATAGTCCTGTAGGATTAGCCCCTGAAAAGTTTTTGGTAAAAAAAGTTTCTGATGAAATTGGCACCTTCGCTAATAATGATATTGCACATACCGATCCTACTGGTGCCGATCACGAATTGTTTGGCTTTGGATTAAAAAAAGCATTGTTTAATTATATGCATGGAAATTGTTTTGAATTTCCATTACAAAAATGGTTTGATTTTAAAGTACCCAATACAACCATTGCTCCTCACTTTATTCAAAAAGCAATTAATGAACCTGATTTAAATACCTCCACTAATTACAAGGTCATTTGGTTGGGCGTATTACCTCATACAACGATTGTTCAAAAATCAAAAAAAGGAAATAAGTGGGAGGAGATGACAATGGAGTTTCAATCCAATAAAAATGCAATTACAATAAATGTAGCTAGCGATAAGGGGGCCTGGTTATTAAAACTACTTTCTGAAATCAATATTCAAAATTCCAATGGGTTAATATTAGCAGATATAAAAAACAGCTATACACTTGCAGGTTTAAACGACTTTGAATTGTTTTGGGATAATAAGCCCGTTACCCATTTGTCCAAAGCTGGTTTATTACGCGTATAAATCCCCGCCCATTCACTACGAAAACGATTTCGTGAAATTATCCGAGTAACTTCTATTAATCAGGAAAATTATTTAACTTACAGAAGGTATATGTATTTAATATATTATAAAATAATTACATAGTATATTCATTGCTTCTTAAAATTAAAAATTGCTAAACCATGAGAAAAATTCTCTTGACGATGATGTCGTTAACTTTTCTTGCCAGCATTTCATGGGCTCAAACCCGTCCTTTGTCTGGTACTGTTGTTGGTGATAACGGTGTTCCCTTGGTAGGCGCTAGTGTCACACAAAAAAATTCAACCAAGGGCACCGTTACGGATGCGAATGGTAAATTCACTATTGCTTTACCAACTGGTAAGGTTTCCTTAGTGATTAATTCTGTAGGGTACACCGCACAGGAATTAGCTATTAGTAATCAAACTGATGTTAAAATTCAGTTAGTCACTGAAAATAAATCATTAGATGATGTTGTTGTGGTGGGTTACGGTTCGGTACGTAAAAAAGATTTAACAGGTGCCGTTGGATCTGTTAGCTCTAAGGACATTGTTCGTAGCAACCCAGCTAACGCTACGCAAGCATTACAAGGGCAAGTGACTGGAGTGGTTGTTACAAAAAATAGTAACAAACCAGGTCAAGCATTTAGTATTGATATTCGTGGACAAAATACCATCACTGGTGCAACGGAACCATTGGTTGTTGTTGACGGAGTGATTGGTGCAAGATTGCGTGATATCAACCCGCAAGATATTCAATCCATTGATGTGTTAAAAGATGCATCGTCTACTGCGATTTATGGAGCCAGAGGTGCAAATGGGGTAATCATCATCACTTCTAAAAAAGGGATTGCGGGCAAACCAAAAGTTACGCTTGACTCTTATTTCGGAAGTAAGCGACCAGGACATTTAATTCAATTACAAAATGCACAACAATTTTATAAAGCAGTGGTTGATGACGCTGTATTGAATGGTGGATCTGCAGCTACTTTCACAGCAAGCGAGATGGCCATGATTAATGGTGGTAAATCAACTGATTGGGTTGGATTAGTAACGCAACCAGGTATCACTGCAAATACAACTGTTGCTGTGACTGGCGGTAATGCAGGTACTACCTATCGTTTTTCTGGCGGTTATGTTCAGGAAGATGGTAATATACCTGTTACCTCATTTAAAAAATATTCATTGAATGCTGCATTAGATAGCAGATTGAATAATTGGCTTCGCGTAGGATTCACTGCATACATTAACTATAGCACGAATCCAACGGGGTCTCTTGAAATATTACGTTCAGCATATAGAGCTAGACCAACGGGTGTAGTAAATTATAGTGATGTCGTTAATCCAAGTGAAGCATTTGATTTAGCTATTGGCCCATGGAACGGATTATCAGTGTGGATGGGTATTAAAGATAATCAGGTACCGAATCCATTAATTGATGGGGATCCTTCCATTTACCAAAATACTACCACTTTTAGTAATTCAATGGGAAATGGATTTGTTGAAGTTGGACTTGCAAAAGGGTTGACTTTTAAATCATCTTTTTCTGCTTCTACGATTGATGAAAGAAACGGGGAGTTTAGAAATACACTTTCTAAAGCGCAATTGTTAAATCCACCAAGATCAAACTTCCAATACCGAAATTGGAGTACTTATACTTTAGATAATCAATTGTCCTATAACTTAACAAAAGGAAAACATAAGTTAAATGCAACTGCGTTACAAAGTGCATACAAAAATACCTATGAAACTTATTCCATTGCTGCAACGAATCTTCCCTATGAGTCTCTTTGGTATAATATGGGAACAGGAGGGGTAGTTACGGCGGCTAGTACTTTTGTTCGCCAACAACTCGAATCCTATATGGGTCGTGTGAACTACACATTCAATGAAAAATATTTATTAACCTTAACAGGTCGTGCGGATGGCGCTTCGCAACTTGCACCTGAAAATAGATGGGCGTTTTTCCCTTCTGGAGCTTTTGCATGGCAAGCGGGTGATGAGGATTTTATTAGAGATTTAAATGTATTTTCTGATTTAAAATTACGTGTGAGCTATGGTGAAGTGGGTAACTCAAACGTAGCAGCCTATAGCACACAAGCAGGTTTATTAACAACCAACTATAGCTTTGGTGCTACCGCCTTTGGTGGATTTGCACCATCTGCGATTGGTAATAAAAATCTTAAATGGGAAAGAAGCCAGGAGTTAAACTTAGGTTTGAATATGGGCTTTTTCAATAATCGTATTACAACTACTGTTGAGGTATATAAAAGAAACACTAAGGATTTAATTTTAAACCAAACACTTCCAACATCAACAGGTTTCTCAACAGTGACTACCAATGTGGGTCAAGTATCTAACAAGGGTATTGAAATTATGATTAATTCCAGAAATATTGAAACTAAAAACTTTACTTGGTCAACCAACATAAATTTTTCTAAAAATATTAACCGTATTGAATCACTTGCGAATGGGGTAAATGCTATTATTGGTAGTTCCTTATTTGTGGGTAAGCCAGTAAGGTCATTGTTTGATTATAAATTTGCAGGTATCTGGCAATTAAAAGATAGTACCATGGCAAAAACTTATGGTCAAATGCCAGGATCAGTCAGAGTAGAGGATACCAACAATGATGGTGTAATATCAAATTCAACGGGGAAGGATGACCGTGTTTGGTTGGGCACACAATTACCTAATTTTATTTTGGGTGTGACCAACAGGTTTACTTATAAAAACTTTGATATGTCGTTTTTGTTGTATTACAGAAATGGTACCATGTTCAATAACGCAATGCTAAGTGGTACAATGGCTGACTATACTGGAAGCAGGTATAACAAAGTGGTGATGAATTATTGGACAAAGAACAATCCAACCAATGATTTTTATGGACCAGGGGTAGCACAACCATACAGAGGTGCAAGAAACTATGAAGATGCAAGTTTTTTAAGACTTTCTGATATCACAGTAGGATACAATGTACCAGCAAGTGTACTTAAGAAAAAAATAGAGCGGATTAGAGTATATGGTCAAATTATTAATCCAGGGGTATGGTCCAAATATAATGGGCTTGATCCTGAATATAATTCATCTACTTATATTGATGATGTTCCAACCATTACTTATGCGGTCGGTTTAAACATCGGATTCTAAAACATCAATTTTTAAATTACACAATTATGAAAAAAATATTTTCAACTCGATACTTACTTTCCATCGCCATAGTAGCTTTGGTTATTACAGGTTGTAAAAAAACTTACTTGGATGAGTATAATCCAAGTAATAGAACTACGGATAATTATTATACCACAGCAACTGGTTATGAAACATTAGTAACTTCTTGTTATCCTTTGCTTAGGGATATTGCACAGGTGCGTATTCCAACCCTCAATGGAACAGATATGTTTGCGCAAAGCGGTTGGTTTGGTACATTAGCATTTCCTGCGCTAACTTCCCAGGCTGGAAGTCCCTATGATGCTTACGATATTGGATTGAATTCATCCTTAGGTGAATTGCAAACTTTATGGGATTTATTATACAGGGAAATTAACAGATGTAACGCAGCTATTGAGCGCGCGCCAGCAGTCGTTAATATTACGGACGCTGTTAAAGATTCAAGAGTAGGTGAGGCTAAATTTTTAAGATCATTGTCATTATTTTGGGCAGTACAACAATGGGGTGATGTTCCAATGCCTTTAAAAGAGACAAAGGATGCAAGTTTGACTGTTGTAAGAGTTCCATCAAAGGATATTTATACACAAATCATCACTGATTTAAATGATGCAATTGCTAAATTACCAACAACGCAAACCGCTGCAGGTAGAGTAACAAAAAATGCAGCTAAATTTTTGTTAGCACGCGTTTATTTAACAAGAGGTTGGAATTTTAATGGCACCTTAGGTGGAACCGCAACTGATTTCAATAGTGCATTGGCATTATGCGATGATGTAATTGCATCAGGTTTGCACCCTATGGAATCAGACTGGAATAAATTATGGCCGATCCATAATAAAAATCCAAAAAAAGAAACTGCAACAGCAGCAAGTTCAGTAGCGGCAGCGAATGCAAGCAAGGAGGTTATTTTTGCAATTCAATATGCCAATCCAGCTGCTTATAATGGTGATGCTAATTTAAGTACTTCAAATGGAACGATTGGGAATGACTTACATACTCGTTTTAGCGGCGGACCTAATGATGTTGCGCAGGAAGCAAGAACTGGTACTTATAATAGATGGTTACCAGCGCACAGTGTAACCTGGGGTGCTTACCGTTTATTTGATCCTGTGATGGACATTCGTTATGAGGGTACATTTAATAGTGTTTCTTATGCTACATTAACGGGGTCGGTTTCATTTGCAAACAACAAGCCATATCCACAAGCACTTACACTTAACTTTGTTGCAAATGACACTACTGCCATTGTATTGCCTTGGAATGTAGATATGAGCGATGTGAAAATGTTAGGCGTTAATATACCAGGGGGTACTAAGAAATATTCTGTTCAAAATGTAGTCAATTTATTTTGGTTAGGTAAGACAACAGCTACACAGCAAATTACAGATCCATTAGGTTGGGGTGGTCCGATGTTCTGGAAGTTTTTCCAACCAGGTATAGCTTATGGTGATGGCTTTTCTACCTTCAATGATCCATTATTCCGTTCTGCTGAATTGTATTTAATGGCAGCTGAAGCAATCGTTAAAGGTGCAACTGGCGCGAAGTTAGGAACAGCGGATGTTTATTACAATATTGTATTAGATAGAGCCTTGGCTTCTAACAAAGGGAAATCACCTATGCGTGCAACTAATCCAGGAAATGTAAAAGACCCATTGACAAATATTACCTCCTATAGAGCAACGCCTGCAACTATCAATATTGATATGATATTGGATGAGTATGGCCGTGAATTTTTAGGAGAAGGTAATGAGCGTTGGTATCAATTAAAACGTACTGGAAAATTAATTGAACGTGCAACAAAATTCAATGGTTGGACCGCTTGGGGTAGGGCTGGCGCGCAACAAATTGCAGCAAAACATTACTTAAGACCAATACCACAAGGTATGTTGGATAATTCAAGTCCAAGAATTGAACAAAATCCGGGGTATTAATTTAACAGGTTGTTTCAATAAAAAAAGCCAGGTGCTCCTTTGAGTACCTGGCTTTTTTGTTAAACATATTTTATTTTTTACATCATATTTCGTTAATTTTAAATATGAAGGCGTTTGTCGCAAAAATATTTGATATTAATAAAAAGCCAAATTTCATCACAGTACTTTGGTTTTTAGTGCCCTTTATTGCGTTGTTGATTGAAGCACAAAAGGAAGCTGTTTTCATCAATAATTATTTGATTTTCAAAAATGTATTTTGGCATTCACTACATCAAGAACATTTATATCAATTATACCCGGAACAATATTTTGATAAAAATCATTACGGCCCTTTATTTGCTGTTTTAATTGCACCATTTGCCATTTTGCCCAATTATTTAGGTCTGGTATTGTGGGGCATGATGAATGTTTCCCTTTTATTTTATGCGGTTGGAAAGCTGCCTATTTCGTTTTGGGGTAAAAATATTATTTTATTAATTGCCTTAATTGAGACCCTCACTTCTATTCAAAATTTACAATTTAATCCCATGTTATGCAGTTGGATTATATTGACCTATGTAGCTATCAAAAATAACCAACTAAGTTTGGCTGCTTTGTTGATTGTTGCTGGCACATTCATTAAATTATATGGAATTGTTGGATTACCCTTTATTTTTTTTACTAAGGATTACAAAAAATTGATAGGGTACCTAATATTATGGGCAATTATTTTGTTTTGCTTGCCCATGTTTATTTCAAGTCCTGAATTTGTATACCAATCTTATATCGATTGGTTTCATGTATTACTTGAAAAAAATACAGAAAATGTTAATTCCTATCTGAACACAAATATGCAAGATATTTCTGTAATGGGATTTTTTAAAAGAATTACCGGATATCATAATTTAGCTAATTTCTATTTTGTCATACCTGCTGGTATACTGATGCTACTCCCATTGTATCGATTTTCGAAATGGGGCAATAGTCGTTTTCAACTAACCTATCTGGCACAACTATTAATAGGATTGGTTATTTTTAGTACATCTGCTGAATCCCCCACTTATGTAATTGCGGTGGTTGGGTTTGGTATTTGGTATGTTTTACATGCGCCAAAACCAGCATTCTATTTGTATTTGTTACTTGTTCTGGTATTGGTATTAACAGTTTTTTCACCCACAGATTTATTTCCTGAAGTTTTTCAAGCCATCGTAGTAAAATTTGCGTTAAAAGCGTTGCCTTGTTTTTTAGCATGGTTGTTTATCAGTTATAATTTATTATTTAATTCATTTGATAATAATTCACTACCTCATGAAAAAGCTTAACATTGTATTACCCGCGCATAACGAGCATAATAATATCAGTCCCATTTATAAAGAAATTATATTGGCATTAGCAAGTTGTAAGTATCCATATGAAATTTTATTTATTGACGATGGTAGTACAGATGATACCCTTGCGCAAATAAAAGCTTTATCTGCAGAGGACAGCAAAGTAAAGTACATTGAGTTATCTAGGAATTTTGGGCACCAAAATGCTTTAAAAGCGGGTTTAGATATGTGTAACGCAGATATTATTATTATGATGGATTGTGATTTGCAACATCCACCACATTTAATTAATGAATTACTACGAAATTATGAGCTAGGCTATGAAATTGTAAGGACACATCGTATTGATAGTAAATCGGTTGGTTTTATAAAATCCAAAACTTCGTCATTATTTTATAATATTATCAGCAAATTCTCTGATATTAAAATTGAAGAAGGTTCGGCCGATTTTAGATTAATTAGTGGCTCTGCAATAACACATTTAAAATCATTCAATGAGTTTGATTTATTTTACCGCGGTTTAATAAAATGGATGGGGTATAAGCAAATCAGTATCGAATATATGGCAGA
>Ga0214168_1000571_pt1 | contig 15181 bp, 13 predicted proteins | sample LakMenepilimnion_FD_153002 | JGI IMG/M metagenome (GOLD analysis project Ga0214168, IMG submission 153002) | Freshwater microbial communities from Lake Mendota, WI - Practice 29OCT2010 epilimnion v4 | ecosystem: Environmental > Aquatic > Freshwater > Lake > Epilimnion/Euphotic zone | place: Lake...
ACCACGAGGATGCGTCGAAGGTACCTGCGTAGTTAACAACGCGGCCAGCTGTGATGCCCACCAAGCGATTGCGATCGAATTGTGCGCCGCCGTGCTCGTTGAGGTGCTCGAGTGCGCCAACAATCTGTGCTGGTGCGTAGCGGCCATCTTTCGTCAGTTCCATGACGTAGGTGGGGTGAATGCCGTAGTTGGCAGACAAGAAGTAATACAGGTTGGATCCCCACTCGTGTTTGCGCTGCAGGTTGGTGAAGTCGCGCGAGACAAGGTTGACGAGCGGCATGACGTCGATGTTGCTGCGGCCAAGACGTTTTAGTTCGGGCGCAAGGTATTCGGTGCGCACATTGCCGGGGCCGCGGCCCATGCCAAGAATGGTTGCGTCTACCCATGTTGCACCTGCATCTACTGCGGCAAGCGTGCTGGAGAGCGCGTACGTCATGTTGTCGTGTAGGTGGCAGCCAACTGGGCCTTCAAAACCTTCGGCGAGTGCGTGCATGATTGGCGCAAGCTCGTGCGGGCGAAGGCCACCGAACGAGTCGGCGATGTAGGCAACTTCGACACCCATGGTTTTGCATTGTTTGCCGAAGGCACGAATTTCTTCGGGGCTGCGGTCGGAGACTTGCATCAAGTTGATGGCAACGCGGTAGCCAAGCGTGTGCAGTGTTGCAACGGCGGGCGCAAGTGCGTCTACTTCGCTATGAATAGCGGCGAAGCGGACCATGTCTACGCGAGACTTCTTTTTTTCGACGAAAGCTGCGCTGATGGTGCGTGCGCTGTCGCCACTTTGCACTACGTCTTTAGCGTTCATCATGACGGCAACAGTGATGGACGACGGAATGTTGAGTTGCTGCAAGAACGCGTCGGTTGTCCAGGCAGTTGGGCCGAGGTACTTGTCGGCTTTCAGCTGGCGAAAGCCCATCTCGATGACATCTACCCCTGCGCGCACCATGGAGTCGACATAGTGGGTGATGAGATCGTTGGAATAATCCCAATCGTTGTAATAGCCGCCGTCGCGCAGCGTGCAATCGACAAGAGTTACGTGGCCAGGCGTTGTCACTATGCCAATTCTACCTGTGGAGTGTGGCTAGCTCTTGCAGATGGTTTCGTTTACTGGCACGGTTAAATCGATGAGATAGTTGTCGACTTCCATGATGATGCAGGTGTTGATGCCATAGCCAGTGTGCTGGTCGGCCTCGACGACAAGGAGTACGCCAGACTCGAGTGCCTTGGCCATTTTGCGCGAGGAAGACAGCGGGGTGGATGCGTCGCCAGTGGTGCCGATGACAATGATTGGCCCTGCACCTTTGCCGGAGACAGTCACTTGCTGGGCTTGCGGCACAGGCCACAGCGCGCACGAATAGCCGTGAGCAAAGTTGGCGCCCAAGCGTGGTGCGGCTGCGACAAATGCATCCACCGATGCGTCAACTTCTTCGATAGACGACGCGCCCGGGTCGTCAAGACACGAGATAGCGAGAAATGCTTCCAACTGATTGCCGTAGGAGCCATCGGGGTTGCGTTGGTAGTAGTCGTCGTACAAAGCAAGCAAACCTGCGCCGTCACCTTTTTGTGCATCGGCAAGTGCCGATTGCAGCTGTGGCCAGTAGTAATCCGAGTACATGGCCTGTGCGATTGCAGTGAAGGCGACACCCTGCGTCACTGGTGTGCGCTCGGCGCTAACAGCAAGCGGGTTGGCGTCTAGATCAAGTAGCAGCGCATCGATTGCATCTTCAGAATTGCCATCGTTATGAAACTCGCATGTGGGTTTTTTGCTGCACTGCGCAAGAAACGTGGTGAGCTGTTTTTCGAAGCCGGCCGCTTGGGCCAATCCCGCTTCGGTTGATGTAGAGAGTGGGTCGGTTGCTCCGTCGAGCACCGCGGCGCGAACGGTGTTGGGGTACATGGTGGCCCACGTTGCTCCAAGTTCGGAGCCGTAAGAAAAACCAAAGTACGTGATTTTTTCTTCGCCAAGTGCCAAGCGGATGCTGTTCATGTCTGCGGCACTTGCGCGAGTTGAGATGTAAGGAAGAATCGTTCCTGCATTTTCTTCGCACTTGTCGTTGAACGCTTGTGATGCGTCGATCAGTGCTTGTTTTTCTTCGGGGGTGTCTGGTGGCGAGTCGAGACCAACATATTCATCAAAGGAGTCAACGCAATCAACTGCCGGGGTGGTGAGCCCAGTGCCGCGCGGATCCCATCCGATGATGTCGAAACGATTGAGCAAATTTTCGCTGAAGTAATACGCCGCGTCGTCGGCAAGTGAACTGCCGCCGAAGCCAGGGCCGCCAGGGTTAACCAGCAAGGACCCAATTCGTTCGGAGGGCACGGTGGCCTGACGGCGCTTGATATAAAGGACAAACGAGCCCTCTTCGGGGTTGTCGTAGTCGAAAGGCACTTCCAGGTTGCCGCACTGCACGAGAGACTCGGGCGCCGTGTCGGGGCAAGCTGCCCAATTGATGCCGCCCACCGAAAATGTGGTGCTGGATTGCGTGGTGTTTTGTGAGTCGTCTGTGCTTTGTTCGCTGCTGGAACATGCCGCAAGTGTGAGCACAAGAATGCCGCTGGCAACGATGGGTGCGTAGCGAAATCGGCGAACAGATGTCACGCAGTCAGCCTAGAAGCAACTGCGATGAAGTATGGGTTGTGGGCTTAGCCTGACATCATGCGAATGGGGCCACACGGACTGATACCGGGAGACGCCAAAGCAATTGCTGGGATAAAGGTTCGCGGTTCGTCAATGAAGCGCGTGTGGCAGTTTGCAACGCCATACAAGTGGCCCATCATTGGGCTCTTGGTCTCGATTTTTGTCGCGGCCCTGTTGGCATTGGTGCCACCGTTGTTGTTTCGCCTCATTGTTGACAAGGCAATCCCTCAGGCCGACAAAAACCGCATCGTGACGCTCACCATTATTTTGGTAGTGGCAGCACTTGCCGATGCTGTTTTGCAAATTGTGCAGCGCTGGTATTCGGCGCGCATTGGTGAGGGTTTGATTTACGACTTGCGCGTGGCTTTGTTCGACAAAGTGCAACACATGCCCATTGCGTTTTTTACGCGCACGCAAACCGGCGCACTGATCAGCCGCCTGAATAACGATGTTGTGGGTGCGCAACAGGCGGTGACGGGCACGCTTGGCAGCGTGGTGTCCAACGTGTTGGTGTTGGTTACAACATTGATTGCGATGCTTGCGCTGGAGTGGCGATTGACGTTGCTTGCGTTGGTGGTGTTGCCGGCATTCATAATTCCTGCCCGCAAGGTGGGTGTTCGTTTGCAAGATATTTCGCGCGAGCAAATGGGCCTGAACGCACAAATGAATACGCAGATGACCGAACGCTTCAATGTTGCTGGTGCAATGTTGGTGAAATTGTTTGGCCGTCATACCGACGAGGTTGGTGCGTTTAGTGGGCGCGCGGGCAGGGTGAGAGACATTGGCATTATTTCGGCCATGTACGGCCGCGTGTTCTTCGTTGCCCTTGGTCTTGTTGGTGCGCTTGGCGCCGTTGCCATTTATGGAATTGGCGCATTCATGGTGGTTTCGGGCGGCATCACGATTGGCACGTTGGTGGCAATGGCCGCATTCGTGCAGCGTATTTATCAGCCTCTAACGGGCCTTACTAATGCGCGGCTTGAAGTGATGACGGCCCTTGTCAGTTTCGAGCGCGTGTTCGAGGTGTTGGACGCGCCGGTGTCGATCACCGACAAGCCCGGCGCTGTCGACATTGTGGGCGCGAAGGGTGCAGTGCAGTTTGATCACGTCGGCTTTCGTTACCCCGATGGCGCATCGGTTTCAATTGCATCGCTAGAGGCCGGCGGCATCATGCAAGGAGCAGACCCAGACGTAGATGTGTTGGTAGATGTTTCATTAACTATCGAACCCGGCGAGACCATTGCCATCGTGGGCTCGAGTGGCGCAGGCAAAACAACGCTTGCCAACTTGATTGCGCGCATGTATGACGTAACAAGGGGAACTGTGAAACTGGACGGGCACGATGTGCGCGACGTAACTGGCATTTCGCTTCGTTCGGCCATTGGTGTTGTCTCGCAAGACCCACACATGTTTCACGAGTCGATTAAGGCCAACTTGCTGTACGCGCAGCCAGGTGCAACCGATGCGCAACTTGTGGAGGCGTGCAAGTCGGCATACATCCACGACACCATTGCTTCGCTGCCTGACGGCTACGACACGGTGGTGGGCGAACGCGGCTACCGCCTGTCGGGCGGCGAAAAGCAGCGGTTGGCAATTGCCCGATTGTTGTTGAAGAACCCCGCAGTCATGATTTTGGATGAGGCCACCAGCCACCTGGACAACGAAAGTGAAGTGTTGGTGCAGCGCGCGCTTGAGGCTGCAAGCACCAACCGAACCGCGATTGTGATCGCACACCGGTTGTCTACTATTCGTGATGCAGACAGGATTGTGGTGCTCGACCAAGGTCGGGTGGCCGAAGAAGGGACACACGACCAACTCATGGCAGTAAATGGCTTGTACGCATCACAGGTTCGCGCCGGCGGAAGCTTCACTACCTCAGCAATGCAATGAGCGACGAAGCACGCACGCTGTCGGTTAGCCAGTTTCTCGACATTGTTAAAGGTGTCCTGAGCCAGGCGTTTGAAGGCGGGCTGTGGATTCAAGGCGAAATCGAAGGCTTTAACGGCCGAGGCAAGCACACGTATTTCACCATCGTCGAACGCGAGAGCGGCAAAAAAGCTGCGGTGAGCATTGCCATTTTTGAATATCAGATGCGCCATATCAAGCCGTTGCTAACAAAGCACCGTTTGGAATTGGCCGACGGCATCAAGGTGAGGCTGTATGGAACCCCCGACATATATGTAGACAGAGGTTCGTTCAGTTTCAAGGTCACCAACATCGACCCGCGCTTCACACTTGGCGACCTTGCCGGCCAACGAGACGAGATTGTGCAACGCCTAAAAACTCGGGGCCTGTATCAGGCCAACAAGTTGGTGCCACTGCCCGTTGCGCCGTTACGCATTGCGTTGATCACCAGCATTGGCAGCGCGGCTCATGCCGACGCATTGCACGAATTGGAAGCATCGGGAATTGGTTTTGAAGTGTTGGTGCACGACGTGCGCGTGCAAGGTGCCGAGGCCGTGCCAACAGTGGTGGCAGCAATAGAACAAGCAGGCGCACGCACCGATATCGACGTGGTGATGTTGGTGCGCGGCGGCGGATCCAAAACCGACTTACTTGCATTTGATAGCGAAGAAATTGCTGCAGCAATTGGCATGTGCCCGTTGCCTGTTTTTACCGGCATTGGTCATGAAGTGGACACCAGCATTGCCGACGAGGTTGCAAACCGCGCGTACAAAACACCAACCGCGTGCGCGGCAGGTGTGGTGCAGTTGGTGCAAGAGTTTGTGCAATCAACCGAAGATGCGTGGTCGCAAATTTCGCTCACCGCATCCGAGTTGTTGAGCGATGCCGAGCGTTCGTTAAATGAAACTGCGCAAGCGGTGAAGAGTTCTGTGGTACTGGCACTTAACGAATCGGCACATGCGTTGCGCGCAGCGGCCGACCGCGTGCGCCGAAGGCCCGCCGAAGTGCTTTCGTTGGCAACTCATTCGCTGAAGTCGGCTTCCGACAGATTGCGTTTGCTCGACCCAGTGAACACCATGGCCCGCGGGTGGAGCATCACACGCGATGCAAACGGCAAAGCAATACGTGGCGCAAGTGCGTTGAAGCAGGGGCAAGTGATCACCACTTCATTCGCAGACGGCGACGCCACGAGCACAGTGGAAACAATTTCGACTCGAACCAAGCAACAATCAACATCGAAGAAAGCAGGCAAGAAATGAGCAAGGCAAAGAAACCAGCATCGGCCACCGACGACTCGGTTGGGTATGCAGAAGCGGTTGCCGAACTTGAGGCAATTCTTGAAGAACTGGAAAGCGATGATGTTGATGTGGATGCCTTGGCCGAACATGTGCAACGTGCTTCGCAACTGATCGAACTGTGCCGCGAACGCATTGGTAAGGCGAAACTGCGGATTGAGGAAGTGGTTACTCAGTTAGACAACGACTAGGCACAGCACCAATTTTGTGGCGTAGCCTTACGGTGTGCCTGCAGCGCCATCTTCTCTCTCGCACATTGCTCGTCGGGTAGATGCCCGCCTGCAGTTGCTGCTTGATACCGAACGAACACGATGGTCGGCTTTCGACCCCGATTTAGCCCAACCGATTGATGAAATTGCGCGCTTGGTATTGGCTGGCGGCAAACGTCTGCGGCCAGCTTTTTGTCACTGGGGCTTCGTCGGTGCTGGCGGCAACCCCGACGACCAAAGAGTGATCGACGCTGGAGCGGCGTTCGAGTTAATGCACGCCTTTGCGTTGTTTCATGACGATGTGATGGATGGGTCGGCAACACGTCGCGGAGAGCCAACAACGCACGTCGTGATGTCCCAATTGCATGAAAAACATTCGTGGGTAGGCGAGTCGAGGCGATTTGGTGAAGGCGCCGCAATTTTGGTTGGAGACTTGGCATTTGTGTATGCCGACCAACTGTTGCTCGGTGCGCCGCAGCCCGTTTGGAGCATCTGGAACGAGTTACGCGTGGAATTGAACTTCGGTCAGTACCTCGACATGTTGGGTTCGGCAAACAGCGAACGCCGATTGGTGAAAGCTGAGCGCATTTGTCGTTACAAGAGTGGCAAGTACACCATTGAACGCCCTCTACACCTTGGTGCAGTGCTTGCGGCGCCCGAGAAGGCCGAACAGTTGTTGCCCGCGCTCTCCGCGTATGGATTGCCGCTAGGCGATGCGTTTCAGATGCGCGACGACGTGATGGGCGCATTTGGCGAAACATCGGTAACCGGGAAGCCGGTGGGTGACGACTTACGCGAAGGTAAGCCAACGCCGCTGATGGCAATGGCAACTGCGCGGTCCAATGCTGCGCAACTTGGCGTTTTGCAATTGGTGGGCAACACCGTGTTGAACGATGCCCAGGTTGCCGACGTGCAAGCCGTGATTCGTGAAACCGGCGCACTCGATCAGTTGGAGCAATTGATCACGTCGCTTACCGACGAGGCCATTGTGGCAATAGGAAAGGCGCCGCTTTCGCAAGAAGCGCGCAACGAACTTATAGAACTTGCAGCATTCGTCTCGTGGAGGTCTGTGTAATGAAAGTCGTAGTAATTGGTGCTGGCCTTGGCGGTTTGTCTGCGGCGGCGCAGCTTGTTGCGCGAGGCCATGAGGTAACCATTGTTGAACGTGACGCGATACCGGGCGGGCGCGCGGGCATGGTGGAGTCGAACGGTTTTCGCCTAGACAACGGCCCAACCGTTATGACGATGCCCAACTTGTTGGAAGATGTGTTTAACGCAGTAGGCACAGAGATGCGCGATTACGTCACCATCAAAAAAGTAGACCCTATGTATAGGGCGGTGTACGCCGATGGCAGCGAACTGAATGTGGTGCACGGACGCCAAGAGATGGCAGAAGAGATCAGCCGATTTTCGAACAAGATTGAAGCAGCATCATTTTTGAAATTCTGCACGTGGCTAGAGAAGTTGTACAAAGCAGAGATGGGTTCGTTCATAGACACCAACTTCAACTCACCGCTCGATTTGGTGAAGCCTTGGCGTGCAGGTTTGCAGTTGGTGAAAATGGGCGGATTCACAAAACTGGATAAAAAAATTGGCAGCTTCTTCAAAGACGAGCGGCTGCAGCGCATCTTTAGTTTCCAATCCATGTACGCAGGCCTCGCGCCGTACGAAGCGTTGTCGATTTATGCGGTTATCACTTATATGGACTCGGTTGAAGGCGTGTACTTCCCCGAGGGTGGCATGCATTCGATGGCAAGTGGTTTGGCCAACGCACTCACCGACAAGGGCGTGACAATTCGGTACAACGCACCTGTTACGCGCATCTTGCGTTCGTCGGGAGTGAATGGTGCAGTGACTGGCGTTGAAGTTGCCGGAGACGAGCGCATTGCCGCCGACGCCGTGGTGTGTAACCCAGACTTGCCCGTTGCCTACCGCACATTGCTTGGGGGCGTTGAGGCGCCGCGGGTTGCGCGCAGAGGAAAGTACAGCCCAAGTTGCGTGTTGTGGATTGCCGGCGTGAAGGGCTTGCCGCCAGCAAATGCGGCGCATCACAATATTCACTTTGGAGAGGATTGGAACGGTTCGTTTAAGGCGCTCATCGAAGACGGTGTTCGCATGCCAGACCCATCGGTGTTGGTCACCTTGCACTCGCTCGACACCAAGGGCTTGGCACCAGAGGGCGACTCGTCGTTGTATGTGTTGGAGCCAACACCGAACTTGGATGGAAAAATTGACTGGAGCCGCGAACGCGATCGCATCGTTGGCGACATTAAAAATCGTGTTGCGTCACTTGGTTACCCAACCGATGTTGTTGTCGAGCGCGTATACGACCCGCTGGATTGGGAGGCAATGGGAATGGAGCGCGGCACGCCGTTTGCCCTCGCGCATACGTTCTTTCAAACGGGCCCTTTCAGGCCGAACAACGTAGACAAGAAGGTGCCTGGCTTGGTCTTTGTAGGTTCCAGTACGTTGCCTGGTGTGGGCGTACCGATGGTGCTGGTGTCGGGCAAGTTGGCTGCCGAACGCGTGGACGAATACGCGAAAAGCCGAAGGTAAAGCCGTGCCCAAAAAGCAACCGCCCGTACCAACGACGCATTTGTTGCCAAGTGGTCCTGTAACGCTGCAAAGCAGTTACGCGCTATGTAAAGAGTTCAATAAACGACACGGCACCACGTACTACTGGTCGACGTTGGTGTTGCCTGCAGACAAACGGCCACACGTGCACGCGCTGTATGGGTTTTGCCGGTACGCCGACGACATCGTGGATGACTTGGGCCCTGTGCCTGTTAGCGAGCGCGCAACGGCGCTTGCCTCATTTGGTGAACGTTTCTTTCACGACCTCGACGCAGGCAAATCCGACGACCCAGTGTTGAAAGCTGTGGTGGATACGGTGCTCAAATTTTCTATCGATCGCGAATGCTTCGCACGTTTTTTGCGCAGCATGACGATGGACCTCACGGTGGAACAGTACGAAACGTGGGACGACTTGCTTGCCTACATGGATGGCTCGGCGGCGGTCATTGGTGAGATGATGTTGCCAATTTTGGAGCCGCTGACACCAGAGGCCATTCCGCATGCGCGGGATTTAGGCAATGCGTTTCAGCTCACCAATTTTTTGCGCGACATCAACGAAGACTTGGACAGAAAACGGGTGTACATACCGCAAGAAGACATTCGCCGATTTGGGGTAGACATTCATTCGCGCCAGTGCACGCCGCAGTTTGTTGAGTTGATGAAGTTTGAAATTGCGCGTTGCCGCGAACTGTACGCGTCTGCCGATATTGGGTTAAGCATGCTGCCCAAGCAGTCGGCACGATGCATTGGTGCAGCGCGCGTGTTGTACGGACGGATCTTGGAAAAAATAGAGGAACAGCAGTACAACGTGTTTGCGCAGCGAGCGTCGGTTTCCACATGGCAAAAAGCAATGATGGTTACTCGCCTGATGCGCCCATGGGGCTGACATGACGGGCAACAATCGCCGACCGCCGCAGACATTGCTGGCAGCAATTGCCACCGTTGCATATTTGGGAATGATTGCAACCCCGCTTGCGGAAAAGCAAAGTGGCTCGCGCGTGATGTTGTCGGCGATTGTGGTGGGCGGTTTGTTCTTGGTCTCGCTAATTTCGGCAATTCGGCGCTGGGGTTATCGACGCGCGTTGCTTTCGGCCGTAGTGGTCGCGATTGCGACAACGGTGCTCGAGGCGGTTGGCACTAAAACAGGCTTTCCATTTGGCAATTATGAATACACCGATGCGTTGCAGCCGCAAGTGATTGGCGTGCCCGTGCTGGTGCCGCTTGCATGGTTTGCCATGGCGCTACCGGCACGCGAAGTTGCGCACGCCGTGTTGGGTAAGCATGCGCAGTGGTATTTACGAATGGCACTTGGTGCGTTTGCGCTGATGGCGTGGGATGTTTTTCTCGACCCGCAAATGGTTGGCGAGGGCTATTGGCAATGGCCCGACGGTGGTTGGTATCGAGGAATACCGTTGTCCAACTTTGCAGGGTGGCTGGGAAGCGCCGCAGTGTTGATGGTGCTATTCGAGCGGTTGTTACCGGTGCGCGAGCGGCCAGACCGAACACCCATTGTGCAATATGCATTGGTGGCAATACTTGAAACTGTGGGCTTCGCGTTCTTCTTCGACGACGTTGTGGTGGCAATTGCAGGCGGCATTGCAATGGTGCCGTTAGCACTAGTTGCGCTACAACGATCTGGCTCTGCTCGTGCCTAACTCATTGCCAAATGCAGTCGTTGTCGGTGGCGGCATGGGTGGCTTGCTTGCCGCCATTCGATTGCGCGCTTCAGGACACGAAGTGACGGTGGTGGAGCGCCTTCCAACACTGGGCGGAAAGCTTGCAACCTACGAACGCGATGGCTACACCTTTGACATCGGGCCCTCGTTACTAACACTGCCCGCACTGATTGACGAGGTGTTTCAACTTGTTGGCACCGGCCTGAACGATCATGTAGAACTACACCGACTCGATCCGCAGTTTCGTTATTTCTGGCAAAACCGTCGGGCGGTAACGGTGTACGACAACCCCGTGGATACGGCAAGCGCAATAGATGCAATGAGCCCAGGCTCTGGCGGGCAGTACTTGCAGTTTTTGAAACACGCTCGACGCATCTGGAGCATCAGTGAGCGAACATTTTTGGCCGGCCCGATGACGGGGGCTGTTTCGTTGTTTAAACGAATGGACTCGCCGCGCGACTTTCGCCAAATCGATGCAATGCGCAGCCTTGCTGTTGCTGCGAAGAAACATTTCTCCGACCCGCTGTTGCAACAGTGGTTGGGCAGATACGCAACATACAGCGGTTCGTCGCCTTTTGAAGCGCCCGCAACACTTGCGTGCATCGCGGCAGTAGAGGCCGATCATGGTGCGTGGTATGCACACGGTGGCCTTGGCGCGTTGCGTGATGCAGTGGTGAAGGTGGCAACTCTGAACGGAGTGCAATTTCGCTCGAACACCGAAGTGTTGCGCATTGAAGGCAACAAGCGCCGAGTAACAGGCGTGCGACTGGCAAACAACGAAGTGCTTACCGCACCCATTGTTATTGCCAACGTGGATGCAGAACACCTGTACACAGATTTGTTGCCGCAACGCAAAACGCTGAAAGCAGTGCGCCGTGCGGGGCGCTCCACAAGTGGTGTCATCGTGCTGGTTGGCGCCAAGGGCACAACTCCAAACATCGTGCATCACAACGTGTGGTTCTCGGCCGATTATCAATACGAGTTTGAACAGATGTCAAAAGGTGAAATGCCGGAAGACCCAACCATTTATGCGTGCGTTTCGTCGGTGTCCGATGCCTCGCAAGCACCGGCAAATTGCGAGAATTGGTTTCTGTTAGTCAATGCCCCGGCAGGCGCGCAAGTAGACACGGAAACATACGGGCAGTGGCTCATCAATCGTCTTGCAACAATTGGTGTCGACTTGCGCGATCGCGTGCAGTTCATCGAAACAATTGGGCCAACAGAGATTGCGCATCGTTACCGTTCGTCTGGAGGCGCAATTTATGGAACGTCGTCGAATGGAAAGCGCGCGGCGTTTCGACGCCCCGCTAACAGGGGCCCTCGCAAAGGCCTCTATTTAGTTGGCGGCTCGAGCCATCCCGGCGGGGGGCTGCCAATGGTTGCAATCAGTGCGCGCATTGTTGCCAACATGATTGGCCGTGATTTGCGAGTCAATCCCAAATCTCGATAGCGCAGATAGCGTTTGGGGCATGGCCGTTACCGTACGAATCCCCACCACATTGCGCCCACTTTCCGGCGGAGCATCCACCGTGCAGGTGGAAGGCGACACGCTTGCCGACGTATTGAAGGGCTTGGATGCCCAGCACCCAGGTTTTTCTGATCGGTTGTTGGACGACGCCGGCAACTTGCACAAGTTTGTCAACGTGTTCGTATCCGACGACGACGTGCGTTACATGGACGGTTTGAATACCAAGGTGCCTGCAGGCGAAACAGTTTCGATTATTCCCGCAGTCGCCGGTGGCGATAAATAAGGCTTCAGCAGCGCTTGATGAAAAGTGTCATCGCGGTGCCAGCCCGGCTGGAATCGTCTCGTCTACCGCGCAAGGTGTTGGCCGACATTGGCGGCAAAGCAATGTTGCAACGAGTGCTGGAGCAGTGCGCGTTGTCGAAGCAGGCAACAGAGGTGTTGTTATGCACCGACTCGGAAGAACTTCGAGATATTGCAAAAGGCTGGGGCTTCAATACGGTGATGACGCCGGCGTCGTGCTCGTCTGGAACCGACCGAATTGCATTCGCCGCGCCAAACATTGACGCCGATGTGATTATCAACGTGCAAGGCGACCAACCATTTATCGACCCGAACGTGATTGATGCAGTTGCAAACGAGTTTGCACGTCGCACACCTCGGCCTTCGGTGTTAACTCCAATTTACAAATTGCGCCAAGAGGGTATTCACAACATCAATACCGTAAAAACTCTGCGCCGAACGAATGGCGACGCCGTGTACTTCAGCCGCAGCGCAATACCTGCGCAACGCGATGCAGCGCCAGAAGAATGGGCTAAGCACGCCACGTATTGGGGCCATGTTGGTTTGTACGCGTACACCAAAGAGGTGTTGTTGCAGTGGCCGTCGTTTACCGAATGCGAACCAGAGAACCTGGAAAAACTCGAGCAACTGCGGTTCATCGACAATGGAGTGGTTGTTGGAACCATTGAAATTGACGAGCCGTTAGGCGAGGTGAACGTGCCCGCAGACCTTGATTTGGCTCGGGAAATCGTTGCAAGCAACCGCGACAAGCCAACGAGCAACTAGAACAGAGAGTGCAATGACTACTTCACAGGGCTCCAATGCGCACGATGTTGTCCAAGCCCTATTGCATGAAGCCGCAGCAATTACCGCAGCGGCCAATCGACTGAACTCGGCAAGTGTCGACAAAGCAGTTGAAATCTTGGAACAGTGCCAGTCCAAAGTAATCGTGAGCGGTGTGGGCAAGTCGGGCCTCGTGGCCCGAAAGATTGCCGCAACCTTTAGCTCGGTTGGTTTGGTTTCGCTCTACTTGAACCCACTCGACGCACTGCATGGCGACTTGGGCGTAGTTGCCCCTGGCGACGTGGTGATTTTGCTGAGCAACAGCGGCGAGACACAGGAAATCGTTGCCATGATTTCGCACCTTCGGTTGCGAAAGACGCAATTGATTGCGATTGTCGGCAAGGTGGACTCGGCAATAGGCAGAGGATGCGATGTTGCAATTGATGCTGGTGTAGAAACCGAAGCGGGGCCGCACAATATTGTGCCTACCTCCAGCACCACGGTTGCAATGGCCATTGGTGACGCGTTGGCAACGGTGTGGATGCAACGCCGCAAGATAACGCCAGACGAATTTGCAACCAACCACCCCGGCGGCCAGTTGGGCAAGCGCCTCACATTGTTCGTGCGCGACCTCATGATCCCGATCGATCGCATTGCCCCATTGCCCACGAATGCACCACTAGTAACAGTTGTCGAAGAACTCACGCGTTATGGAATTGGCACTGTGTGGGTGCGCGACGCACAGAGCAAGAACGCAATCGATGGCTTGATTACCGACGGCGACTTGCGCCGCGCGCTTCGATCGCACGAACCGGCAAAGTGGGCTGCGCTCACAGCAGGCAACATCATGACGCCAGACCCGATCACTGTTGACGGTGACACGCTTGCATTCGATGCAATGAAGAAGATGGAACGTAACAACAAGAAGGCGATCAGTGTGCTTCCCGTTGCAGACGTCGAAGGTACAGTTATTGGCATCTTGCGACTGCACGATTTGGTGCAAGCGGGCCTTGCAGAACAACCAGCAGAGGACAACTAACCCATGAGCAGCACCGACCATTTGGCAAAAGTTGGAAATTCGGTAGTTGTTGGTGAGGGCAAGCCGCTGACCTTGATTGCCGGCCCTTGCGTAATTGAGAGCACCGAACTGGTGATGCAGGTTGCAGAAACCGTTTCCGAAATTTGCAGCCGCCTGGGCGTGCAATACATTTTTAAGGCCAGTTTTGATAAGGCCAACCGCACCTCGGCGTCTACGTTCCGTGGCCCTGGTGTCACCAAGGGTCTGGAAGTGTTGCAACAAGTAAAAGACAAACTGGGTTTGCCAGTGCTTACCGACATTCACGAGAGTCATCATGTGGCCGAGGTTGCCTCGGTGGTTGACGTGCTGCAAATACCGGCGTTTCTTTGCCGCCAAACCGACTTGCTGGTGGCCGCCGCCGAAACCGGCAAAGCAATCAACGTGAAAAAGGGCCAGTTTTTGTCGCCACAAGAGATGGGCCAGGTTGCAAAGAAACTGCGTTCGTCGGGCGCCGAAAACTTGATGCTGACCGAACGCGGGAACAGTTTTGGTTACAACACGCTGGTTGTCGACTTCCGCTCGCTTCCGCAGTTGCAATCATTTGGTTGCCCAGTCATTTTCGATGCAACGCACTCGGTGCAGCAACCAGGCGGCCAAGGTGGCACCTCCGGTGGCCAACGCGAATACGTCTCCCCGCTTGCGCGCGCCGCAGTTGCCGTCGGAGTGGATGGCTTGTTCATGGAGATTCACCCGAACCCAGACGAAGCAATGAGCGACGGCCCAAACATGTTGCCGCTACATCGCCTTGAGCCATTGTTGAAACAGTTGTTAGCCATTCGCGCGCCGCTGCTTGAAACTGGCCCGATGCCATCGTCGTTTTAAGGAGCAACAATGGCCGACACCATCAAAGTGTTTATCGGTTACGACGAAAACGAAACGGTGGCGTTTCATGTGCTTGCGCACAGCATTATGCGCCACGCATCTAAGCCTGTCGAGATTGTTCCTGTTGTCAAAAACCACATGAGCGCGTTTTACACGCGCGAGCGCTCAAACCTCGAGTCCACTGATTTTTCGTTTACACGTTTTCTGGCCCCGTATCTGTGCGACTACAAAGGCTGGGCCATTTTCACCGACTGCGACATGTTGGTAACCGCCGACATTGCCAAGCTGTGGGCGTTGCGTGACGACAAGTATGCGGTGATGTGCGCAAAGCACGATTATCAACCAGTGGGCGACACCAAGTTTTTGGGCCAGGTGCAAACCAAGTACGAGAAAAAGAATTGGTCGAGCGTGATGATGTTTAACAATGCGCGTTGCACCGCACTTACGCCCGAGG
>Ga0214168_1000573_pt1 | contig 15119 bp, 13 predicted proteins | sample LakMenepilimnion_FD_153002 | JGI IMG/M metagenome (GOLD analysis project Ga0214168, IMG submission 153002) | Freshwater microbial communities from Lake Mendota, WI - Practice 29OCT2010 epilimnion v4 | ecosystem: Environmental > Aquatic > Freshwater > Lake > Epilimnion/Euphotic zone | place: Lake...
ACAAATGGCCCATTGACCCGAGCGCATAGGGCGTCATGACGCGTGCCGACATAGCCTTGCGGTATGCCAGATTTTGCATTCACAGAGATTCTCCCCCTTGGCGCGGACACCACTGAATACCGATTGGTCAGCACCGAAGGTGTCTCCCAAGTAGAGACACCGCTCGGCACGTTCTTGAAGGTGGAGCCCGAAGCTCTCACGCTTCTCACACAAACTGCAATGCGAGACATTGCGCACCTGTTACGTAGCGGACATCTTCAGCAACTGGCCAACATTTTGGAAGACCCCGAAGCAAGCGCCAATGACCGATTCGTTGCACTTGACCTTCTGAAGAACGCTGGCATTGCAGCAGGTGGCGTTTTGCCCATGTGTCAAGACACCGGCACCGCCATTGTGAAGGGCAAGAAGGGCCAGTTTGTGATGACTGGCGGCAATGACGAAGAAGCCATTGCTCGCGGCGTGTACAACACGTATCTCACCAGCAACCTTCGTTACAGCCAGATGGCTCCGTTGAATATGTATGACGAAAAGAACACGGGAAACAACCTTCCTGCAGAAATCAAGATTTCTGCCGTCGATGGCGACGCATACAAGTTCCTGTTCATGGCAAAAGGTGGCGGCTCGGCCAACAAGAGCTATCTCTTCCAAGAAACCAAAGCACTACTGAACGAAAAAACTCTGTTGCCGTGGGTCTTCGAAAAGATGATCACTCTTGGCACAGCCGCATGTCCGCCGTATCACCTTGCCATCGTCATCGGCGGCACATCTGCTGAACAAGCAGTGGAGACTGCGAAGTTGGCAAGTGCTCGTTACCTCGACACGCTCCCCACTCAAGGAAGCGACTTAGGAAATGGGTTCCGCGACATTGAACTTGAAGCCAAGATTCTGAAGTTGTCACAACAAACCGGAATCGGTGCACAGTTTGGCGGCAAGTACTTCTGCCACGATGTTCGAGTTATTCGTCTGCCGCGCCACGGCGCCAGTTGCCCCGTTGCGTTTGCCGTGTCATGCAGCGCAGACCGACAAGCACTCGGAAAAATTACAAAAGACGGCTTGTTCATTGAAGCGCTCGAAACAGATCCCGCACGTTTCCTTCCCGAAGTAACGCATGAAGAACTCAGCGATGAAGTGGTGCAGATTGACCTCACTCAGCCAATGGATCAGATTCGCGCAACGCTCAGCAAATACCCCGTGAAGACACGAGTCATGCTCACCGGCCCCATGGTTGTTGCGCGAGACATTGCACACGCAAAGTTGAAAGAACGTCTTGATTCTGGCCAGGGCCTTCCGCAATACATGAAGGACCATTGCGTGTATTACGCAGGTCCAGCAAAGACTCCAGACGGCATGGCATCTGGTTCATTCGGACCAACGACCGCAGGCCGCATGGACAGTTACGTGTCCGACTTCCAGGCCGCTGGCGGGTCGTTTGTGATGCTGGCAAAGGGCAACCGCTCACGCCAAGTGACCGAAGCTTGCGATACGTACGGCGGTTTCTATCTTGGATCTATTGGTGGTCCTGCTGCGCGTTTAGCGCAAGACTGCATCACCAAAGTTGAGGTGTTGGAATACGCAGAGCTTGGCATGGAAGCAGTATGGAAGATTGAAGTTCAAGACTTCCCCGCATTCATCGTTGTAGACGACAAGGGCAATGACTTCTTCGATCAAGTTGGCGGCACCGGCACTCCCGTGCACTTGCACTAACGGCTATTCGCCAGCGAAACCTGGCCAATTACCCATGTAACCGATAAAGAGATCGCTCAAACCTTCGTCACGCAGCGTTGCACGGGGAACTGGAAGTTCTCGCATTGCAAAGTGCGGGTTCTTCTGTGTTTGCAGCGGGAAATCGTGGTTAGTGATTGCTGCGCGTCCAACGGCCACCATGTCAGCGCCAGAGTCAATAGCTTTCGCCATGTCGTCAGCCGTGTACAACTTGCCGGCTACCGCTAACCGAACGTTGCCGCGCTCGAGGTTTGCAAACACATCAATGAGTCGCTGCTCAGCGAACTCTTCGTCGGCGCCTGTCTTGAAGACATCCCAAAGAGACATGTCAATCATGTCGACATTGCTTTCAGCAACAAGTCTCTTGTACACCTCAACAATTTCCGATGTCTTCATGCCAAATCGCTCTGGCGACAAACGGACACCGAGATGGAATTCTGCGCCACATGCTGCACGAATACCTTCGATGATTGAAAACAGAACACGCTGACGGTTTTCGAATGACCCGCCGTACTGATCTATGCGTTGGTTGAGATCTTCGTTCAAAAACTGACAAATGAGGTAGTCGTGAGCACCGTGCAACTCCACGCCATCGAAACCAGCTTTCTCCACGCGAACGGCCGCATCAATGAATGCTTGAATCATCTCTTCCACTTCAGCAGTGGTCATGGCACGAGCGCCCATCTTCTCGTCGTCGCCAGCACTAAGAGGTGGACCACCAATGAGGTCTTTCGGCGAGCGACGACCCGCATGATGAAGTTGAACAATGGCCAGTGAGTTATTGGTGTGAATACCTGCAGCCAACCGAGCGAGACCGTCGAGGTGCTTGTCATCAAAACAACCAAGTTGACCGGCGAACCCTTGACCCACTGCTTGAACATGCGACGCACATGTCATGGTGAGGCCAAAGCCCCCTTCGGCACGCATGGTGAGCCAGCGATATTCGTCATCAGACAATGTTCCGTCTACGTGACTTTGCTGATTAGTTAGCGGAGCCAACATGAACCGGTTCTTCATTCCAGGGCCGTGTGAAAACGACACCTGGTCGAACAATGAACTCATTAAAGAAGCGCCTTAATTGCTGCGCGCGTTTCTGCAATCTCATCCGGAGTTGCGCCGAATTCAACAGCAGCAAAGTCGGTCACTCCAATATCAGCCAAGGCCGCTACGCGGTCTTGCACTTCAGCTATAGAACCCGTAATGGCGATGTCGGCCGGACCTGCAGCGCCTTCTTTGTCCAGCATTGCGCGATAGCTAGGCAAGGTTCCGTACACCGCGAACACTTTTGCAGCGCGCTCTGCTGCAGCTGCCTTATCTTGTGTGACACACACTGGTAGTGCCGCGATAACACGTGGCGCCGGACGACCAAACTCGTCAGCGGCACGATTGATGGTGGGAATGGTATGAGACGACAATGTCGCCGGCCCGGTGCACCATGTGAGAGTTCCGTCAGCCATAGCTGCGGTCACTCGCAGCATCTGCTCACCAAGTGCCGCCACAACTACACCGAAGCCATTTGATCCCTTTGCGGCGATTCCACCATGCACTTTGTAGGTCTCACCGTCGAAGTTGGCGGGTTCGTTGCGCGACAACGGCATGAGAACACTGAGGTATTCCTTCAAGTGACGCACTGGCTTGTCGTACGACATACCGAGCATGTTCTCAATGACGATCTTGTGGCTAAGGCCAATACCCAGCGTGAGGCGATTGCCAGACGCTGCAGCCACCGTGTGGCACTGCTGGGCGATGGCATGCGGGTGACGTGGGTAGGTGGGAACAACCGAGGTACCTAATTCAATACGTGGCACTTCTCGACCAACGATTGCCAAGCTGGTTAGCGCATCGTGTCCGAAGATGTTCGGAGCCCAGTAGCTCGCGAAACCATCTTGTTCTGCCGACCTGGCTTCAGCGACTACATCGTCCACTGTGCCGTCGTTTACTGCTCCACCAAAAATGCCATATCTCATGGCAAGAGACGGTATCAGGGGGTCGTGGTTGAGGTCGCCTTCGGAGCCTTGGAGGTCGTGGTTGTTGATGGCAACGGAATTGTTGTGGTTGACAACACGTCTGTAGGCGGCCTGTCTGCGGGGCCCTGTGAGAGATCTACTACTAGTTGCACTGAACGCTCACCGCAAAATACAGATTCTCCTGGCACTGGATCTTGTTGAAGAACTTCGAAATCGTCCGGTGCGTACGCGATGTCGCGCATTGCATCTTGATCAAAAACTGTATAAGGAAGTTTCCAGCGCTCTAAAGCACTTTTTGCCTCACCAAGCGTGCTTCCAACAACATCAGGAACATTGATGATTCGACATTCCTCTGGATGATTGACGAACCACGGTCCTTCCGCGAAAAGCGGCGGAGAGGTTGGTTGCCACAAGAGAACGAGTGAGGAGATTGAGAGGACAACAGTCGCAAAGTATCTGACGAATATTGGGGCATTGTTTGTTGACCGACCCATCCGAATCGAGACATACAAAGCTGCAACGAATATCACAATCGCAAGAAAAGACATCTCGCCCCACTGAGAAAAAATCGGCCTGTTTGAATCAACATCGCTCACGATTGCCCCAATGAACTGAGTAACAATCCACGCACGAAGAATCCACCACGCCGGCGCCAACCCGGACGTCGCGCTCTTGATCTTGTCCACCGATTGGACAGCGATTTCAGCGATTCTTCGCCGCATTTGTTGACCATCTGCATCGCTCTCGGGAATTTCAATTCCTGCACCGCGCATAAGATCGAGGGCGTATTGCGAGGCATCTGGCAACAGTGCACCGTCTTCAAGCGACGCGGCAATATCTGACTCGAGTCCGTCAGTGAGATCTGCAACAACCTCAGCAGGAAGGTCGCGAAGTTCTCTACGCACATTTTCTGCAAATGTTGCTGCTTTGCTGATGAAATCTGAAATATCGCTCATGATTTTTCTCCCTTTGTCGAAGTGTTAACAATCGAATTAATGACGTCTTGAAATTCGTTCCACTGGGCTTTCTGGTCGTTCAACCATTCGTGACCAGCCGGCGTCATTCCGTAGTACTTTCGATGGGGGCCCTCTTCGGAGGGCACGACATAACTGGTCAATAAACCCAGCGAAAAAAGACGCCTCAACGTTCCGTACACCGAAGCTTCAGCAACATCTGCCAGACCGTGATTTCTCAGCCGGCGCACCACGTCGTATCCGTAGCCATCTTCCTCCGCCAACACAGCCAACGTCGCCAAGTCGAGGACGCCTTTCAGCAATTGGCTTCGGTCTATTCGCTGCCCAGAATGATCGGCCACGGAATTAGACTACTATGCTTTCCACAATACTGCAAGAACCGCAGTACCAGCCAAGTCGGTAATCCATTATTTCCCTACTGCGTAAGGGCTACGAGAGGCTGACCAGTTCCAACCATTCAGGACTGAAGTAATCCACTTGTCCGTCTGGCATAAGAATCACTTTCGTGGGGTTCAAACGCTGCACGAACTCTTCGTCGTGGCTCACCATGATGATGGAGCCTTTCCAGTTCTCTAATGCGCCCGCCACTGCCTCGCGACTCTGTGGGTCCAAGTTGTTCGTGGGCTCGTCCAATAGCAACACGTTGTTGCGCCCCACCATCAACATCGCCAATGCAAGCTTGGTTTTCTCTCCGCCAGACAGCGAACCGGACTCTTGAAAGACCTTCTCCCCTTGCAACCCGAACATTCCCAACAGTGCGCGAAGTTGTGTCTCGGTGAGCGGTGATCCCACGGGCAGTTCTCGGCGCATGTGCCACAACAATGACTGATGCGGATCAAGCGTGTCGTGTTCTTGAGCGAAGTACCCAACGCTGACTTGGTATCCCCACTCAAAATCGCCAATGTTGGCCGACGTTGCCCCCGCAAGAATGCGTAATAGCGAGGTCTTTCCAGCGCCATTCAAACCAAGCACCAGCAATCGTTCGCCGCGACCCAAATCGAACGACACATCTTCAAACACAGGTGGCCCGCCGTATCCCTTACTGAGGCCACGTGTTGTCACCACGGTGACGCCACTTTGCGGCGGGTCGGGAAACTTCACCGTGAGAACACGATCTTTCTTTCGAACGCCTGTGGATTCAGATTCAATGCGCGCAATTCGCTTCTCAATACTGTGTGCCATAGTCGCTTTTGTTGCCTTCGCACCAAACCGGTCCACAACTTCTTGAAGTCGCGCCACTTCCTTGGCCTGCATCATCGCTTTCTTCTCGGCGCGCGCTTCGTCTTCGGCACGTGAACGCTTGTACTGGCTATACGTACCTCGGTATTCATAGACAGTGCCAATGTCGTCTTCATTCGGACGGTCAAGATGCAACACCCGAGTGATTGCTTCGTCTAGCAATTCGAGATCGTGGCTAATCACTAACAAAGCGCCCTTGTAGTTGCGCAAGAAATTCAGAAGCCAGGTCTTGGCATCAACGTCTAAGTGGTTTGTTGGCTCATCCAACAACAACATGTCGCTACCTGCGAACAAAATGCGCGCAAGTTCCACTCGACGTCGTTCTCCACCCGACAACACACCAAGTGCCAAATCCAAACGATCTTCTTTCAACCCAAGACCTGCCGCAATACTGCGAGCTTCACTCTCTGCCGAGTATCCGCCCTTTAGGTTAAATGCATCTTCTGCTTTGATGAAGCGCGACACATTGCGTTCATCAGCATTTTCCTCCATTGCAACGCGAAGTTTCTCAAGTCGTTCCAAATCTTCATCAATGTTGCGCCCACTCAGAATATGTGAAATTGCCGACCGCTTTTCGGCCTCTTGAGTGGTGCGTGGGTCTTGAGATAAGTAGCCATATGCACCACTGCGCGTTACTTTGCCGCCTGCTGGCTCATTGTCTCCACCCAACACTTTGAACATGGAGGTTTTTCCAGCGCCATTGCGGCCCACAATGCCCACCTTGTCGCGCGCCATGATGGTGAAGGTTGCGCCTTCCACCACATTTCTGCCACCCACCTCCACGGTGAGGTTGTGCACCTGCAGCATTACGGGCGAACCGATGTCGTTGTTGCGCCCGCCACTGTTGAGGTGGTGGAGGATGCAGGAACTGTTGTGGCAACTGGTGCCGTGGTTCCGTATGGAATGGTGTCGCCAGGCAAGGTAGTGGCTGGCATCACATCGTCTTCCACCAACGAATCATCCGTGAACTTGGCCGGTAAACACGCGCCAGGTGTTTCCGGTGCAGTACCCAATGCCGATGCAATGGACGACACCAACACGGCACGGCCTGCGTTTGTGGGGTGCACGCGATCTTTATTCAACAAACCTGGTTGCACCGATGCGGTTCCCCAGTCCAATACCGACACGTGAGAGTTGCGCGATGCAACAACTCGAATGACTTCATTGACTTGTTGCATGGAGTCGCGGAACAAAGTGGCGGTGAGCAACAAGGTTGGACGTGGCGCAAGAGACTCCACAATGCGTGTGAGATCTCGTTCGTAGTTCTCCTTGCTTCCGCCGTAGTTAGTTCCTAAAAACACCACTGCGGCATCCCACCCTTCGTAGATGCGGTCGCGCAGCACGGTGCGACCAAACCCCACCAACTGGCCAGCTTCAGCTTCTACCGCTACGCGCCAACCCAACGGCACCACTGCAGAACACAATGCACCGCCATACCTACTTGCTGTTCCCGCCAAGATGGAATCGCCAATGACAAGCAATCTGTTTCCGGCGGCTACAGAACCAAGACTTGTTCCTTCTAATGACGACAGGTTTGCGCGAACACCGTCGACAACAACGGAACCACCCGCAGAGTTAATACCCGGGATGCGACCCACAAACTGCAACTCGGTAAGACCAGACCTGCCAGAACCAGTGCATGCGCCAAGCAGTGCGGCAACGCCAGCAACTGCAACCAAGGTGCGCACGCGAGACAAGAACATAAGGCTCTTAGGTTATTGGTGAAAGTGCCCCGACCGAGGGCAGCAGACCTCTATTCGGCCTGGCCAGCTCGTGCCTTCTTCAATTCGTCACGAATCTCGGCAAGTAACTCGTTTGTTGAAAGAGCAGGACTTCCATCCTCGGTGACTTCTTTGTCCCGCAGGCGGTTGTACAACTTCACTACGGCAAACAGAACTAACGCAACAAAGAAGAAGTTCATTGATGCGGTAGCAAAGGCGCCCAACGGAATGTCGCTCCCGTTGATGGAGACCACCTTCTTCGAAAAGTCTGGCTGTTGCCCCCCAAAAATGGCACCAATGAGGCCACCAAGAATTCCCGGGCTCTTGTCGCTGCCAGCAAATGAGTCGACCACCGTCTTGAATGCAGCACCCATGACGAAAGCAACAGCAACATCTACAACATTTCCGCGGTTCACAAACTCTTTGAACTCGGCGACAATGCCACGCTTCGTGAGTTTGGTCACGCGTTCTTCGACTTTGTTCATGATTTCTGCCATGTAGGTAATCTAGTTCTTCGACTCTTCTAGTTCTTCGAATCGGTTTACGTCTCGTAGAGATGGAAACGCCAACCACCAAGCGCCAGCAACAACCACTGTTGCAATTCCGCCGCCGATGATTGTGGCAGGTGCACCAACAGCACTGGACACTGCTCCCGATTCAAAAGCGCCTAGTTCATTTGACGCACCGATGAAGACATTCTCCACTGCAGAAACACGGCCTCGCTTTTCATCGGGCGTGACGAGCGGAACAAGCGAACTGCGAATAAACACGCTGACCATGTCTGCACCACTCAAAATGAGCACTGCAAAAAACGCGATCCAGTACGAAGTTGTTAGCCCCAGTACAACAGTGAAGACACCAAACACTGCAACAGCAAGAATTAGGGACTTACCCACTTTTGCGCGAATAGGACGAATTGACAACGCAATTGCTGTGAGAGCCGCACCAATTCCCGCGGATGCTCTTAGCCAACCGTAGGCAACGTCACCCACCATCAGACGTTCTTCCGCAATCACGGGCAATAACGCGACAGCGCCTCCCGCAAGTACTGCGAAAAGATCGAGCGAGATTGCGGCAAGCAAAATTGGAGTCTTGCTAATGAACACCAGTCCTTCTGCCGCATCTTTCAGAGTGGGACGCGTTGATGTTGTGGGCTGAGTGCGCGGAACATGAACACGAGACATCACTCCGATTGCGGTGGCCATGAGGACTGCAGCAGAGAAGTACGAGACCGCAGGATCTATTGAATATGTAAATCCAGCCAGCGCGGGCCCAATGATTGCTGCGCCGGTCCACGTTGCACCGTAAAGCGCAATGACACGCGGAAGCCCTCCTTCGGGAGCGATCATTGCCGCAATTGGGCGCATTGCTGGCGCAAGAAACGCTCGAAAGATTCCGAACAGAACCACGATTCCAAAAATGGGAACCGTTGATGTTGGATTGGTGAGTGAATACAACGTGAGCAACAGAGCGCACAACAATTCGCCAGACTGCGCAATCATGGTTACAACACGGCGGGGAAATCGGTCGGCAACTGTTCCCGTCACAAGGACCAATAGTGCAGCAGGAATAAATTCTGCAAGACCCAGCCACCCAAGGTCTAATTCAGATCCGGTGATATCAAATACGTTTTTCCCAAGTGCAGTTGCCTGCAACAACACTCCGGTATAGAGGACCGTGGTCGCTAAGAGAAGTGGACGGATACCTGGGGAAAACAGCGCATCACGGGTGGAGAGCGCACCGGGTTGCTGTGTCATCGAGCGGTCCAGCCACCATCAACAACGACTGCTTGCCCGGTCATGAACGACGATGCATCACTCGCCATAAACAGCAGTGCACCATCCAACTCGTGTTCTGCACCCATGCGAGGAATGGGTGAATTCTGCATGACGAACTTTTGTGAACCTTCATCAGTGTCCATGCCCGCGGTCATCTCGCTCACGAACCACCCAGGACATAACGAGTTCACTCGAACACCTTTGCGTGCCCACTGCACAGCAATCTCGCGCGACATCGCAATAACGGCACCCTTACTTGCTGCATAGTTCGCTTGCTTCACGGGAGTGCCCGCAATCATTCCCAGAATCGACGCAACGTTCACGATGGAACCACTCTTGTTCGCCACCATGCTCTCCCCTGCCAACTTGCACAAGTGCCACACTGCCGTGGTATTCACTTCCATAACTTCTCGAAACTGATCAATAGTTTCAGTCTCAATGGGAACCTTGTGCGTAATGCCCGCATTGTTCACCAAGATGTCGATGCGTCCGTAGGTCTGCATCACCGTGTGTATCAGCGAGATGCGCTGTATTTCGTCGGCAACATCACATTGAACTGGCAGCGAACCAGGCAGTTCTGCTGACAATGTCTCTAGGCGATCAAGACGTCGGGCTGTGAGAACAACGGTGGCTCCGGCTGCATGAAGCACTCGGGCGAAGCGCGCACCAAGCCCAGAAGATGCACCGGTAACGATTGCGATCTTGCCATCAACGCGAAATTGTGACGTGGGGTCAAAAGCGGGAGAATTCGTCATACGCCGAGGCTATGTGTTTGCTGGGTGTGTGCAAGCATGGAAACGTGAAAGTACGCGTGGGATATGGCCTTGGGGTTCGCACCCAACTCAATGACTCAGGGTTCCTTGATGTGGTCGACACTCTGGAACGCTTGCGTTTTGACAGCTTGTGGCTGAGCGAGCGCATTGGCGGTGAAGCACCCGACCCGTTGGTGGCCATGTCAATGGCGGCTGCGCGCACCACTCGCCTGAAGCTGGGCATGAGCGTGATGGTTCTCCCTGGACGAAACCCCATCGTGTTGGCCAAAGAACTTGCAACGCTCGACCGCATGTCAAATGGTCGTTTACTTCCCGCCTTTGGTCTTGGCGTCGCAGACCCTCACGAGCAACAAGCGTTCGGTGTAGAAAGATCTCAACGCGCCAAGATGTTCAACGAAGCACTCGCGGTGTTGCGGTCGTGCTGGATGGACGAGTCAGTCACATTCCACGGCACCTATTACAACTACGACAACTTGCGTGTTCAGCCAAAGCCACAGCAACAACCACCCGAAGTGTGGCTGGGTGGAATTGCAGAAAGTGAACTGAAGCGAGTTGGCCGCATGGCCGATGGCTGGCTTCCATCATTTGTGACTCCTGAAGACGGAGCAGCCGGATGGAAAACTGTGACCGACATTGCCGCCGAGAACAGCCGCGAGATTGATCCCGAACACTTTGGTGTGCTTATTCCGTACACCATCGGCGATCCGCCACCGCAACTTCTAGCGGGACTGAAGGCGCGACGACCAGATCTTGAAGATGTTTCCGTCCTTGTGCCTTCTAGTTGGCACAAGCTTTCTCAGACCATCGAACAATTCATTGACGTTGGCGCGTCAAAGTTTGTGGTAATTCCACTTGCTGAGCCTGGTTCAGTCAACGAATGGAACGACCACTTGGCAGACGCAGCAACGCACTTGATGCCACTGCAGAACTAGTTATTTGTTCTTGCCTGTTGGCTTCTTGAAGTTTGCACAGAAATCAATGAGCAGGCGCGTGCCATACGCAGTTGCGCCGCGGTTCAACCAACCATTGTCTCCATCGGCGTCCATGGGGCCGGCCATGTCAATGTGAGCCCATGGAGTTTCTCCAACGAATTCGCCAAGAAACAATGCGGCAGTAGTGGCACCGGCAAGTGGCCCACCAATGTTGCGCATGTCGGCAACATTTGAGTCGAGCAATGCACGGTAGGGGCGGTGGAATGGAAGTTCCCACACCAATTCATCTGTGCGCGAGCTTGCGGCTTTCAACTGCGTCAACACACCATCGTTGTTGCCCAGAATGCCGGCCATGTGCTTTCCGAGCGCGCCCATACATGCACCCGTCAATGTTGCGATATCCAACATTGCATCGGGCTTGCTTTCTGCACCCAAGGACAAACCGTCGGCAAGGATAAGACGACCCTCCGCGTCGGTGTTGTGAATTTCAACAGTCTTTCCGTTGCGCATAGTGAGAACATCGCCCAACTTCAGCGCACTACCGCTTGGCAAGTTGTCGGTGCACATGAGATATGCCGTTACTTTTGCTTTGACTTTCAACGAACGCAGCGCGCCCATTGTTGCCAACACTGCCGCAGCACCACTCATGTCCATCTTCATGGATGCATGGCTTGGGTCACTTGGCTTCAATGAGATACCACCTGAGTCGTACATCACCCCTTTGCCCACCAACACAATGTTTCCGGATGCTTTCGTGGGGCGATACTCCAACTTCACCATTCGTGGCGGCTCAACGCTTCCCGCATTCACACCAACCAATCCACCACAACCCATAGCAATGAGTTGATCGCGGTTGTACACAGTGACTTTCAAACCGCTGGTGCGGCCTACTTCAACCGCACGGTCAGCCAACTGGCGAGCAGTGAGATGCGATGGTGGCGTATTTGCAAGATCGCGTGCCAAACACACTGCCGATGCTGTTGCAATACCGTTGTCCATTCCTGCTTTCACTTCGGCAGTACCAGTTGCAGCAACAAGCGCGACGGAAGTGAGTTTGGGTAGTCCGCCTTTGTCGTTCTTCAAGTCGACCCAGCGGTGCAATGCAAGTGCCATGCCTTCAACAACTGCTTGCGCATTTGCTTTTGCCGACCCACGACCAACAGATGCCAACGTGGTGGACACCGATGCGAATCGAGATGCTGCACGTGCCGCAGATGCTGCAATGTTGCGCAAGGAATTCGGTGTGATGTCTTTTACTTCGCCAACACCAATAAGAAGAGTGGCCTTTGCGGAGCTAGAGCCAGGAAGGGCCAGCGTTTGACCTGCGGCACCATCGAAACCAAGTGCAGACAATTGCGCACGAGTGTGGCCAAGACCAGCAGGCACCGCTCCGGAGGCGGCTACGGGGACAACAACAGCGTCAACCTTGGCTGGCGCGGACTTTGATGTGGTGAACGTGGTACGCATGTCCACACTCTATGGGGATGGGGCAAAAGGTTCTGCCCCGAGGCACTACAGGCTCTTCACGGGGCGAGAGACGCCCTCTTGCCAACGCGCCATGGTCCACAACAAGTCGGACAAGCGGTTCAAATACGGCACCACATATGACGGTGGTGGTGCAGCACCAAACGCTTGGCGCTCGGCTCGGCGCACCGTGGTGCGAGCAAAGTCGAGCCATGCAGACACGGGGTGTTCACCTGGCACAACGAACTCGGTGGGGGGTTCAAATTTTGTGTCGAGGTCATCGATGATGGTTTCCAAACGATCCACCATTTCCGAGGTCACACTGCTCTTGCCGGGGGTGAGTTTGTGGCGGTTCTCGGGAAGTGTTGCCAATTCGGCCATCAACACATACAGGTCTTTCATGATGGGAACCACAATGGCGTCGACATCGGACCCATGACCTGCTGATGTGCGCACCAACCCGATAACAGCCTGTGCTTCGTCGACTGCGCCGTAGGCACGTGGCAATGCAGAGTCTTTGGGTACTCGGCCTCCGTAGAAGAGTCCGGTCGTGCCGTCGTCGCCTTCCCGGGTGTAGATCTTCTCGCGAGCCATGACACAGACTCTATGGGTGACAAAGGCTCAACAGGGGTTTTCTGTGAATGTCACAGCGTGAAGAAACAGGTCCCCACTACAGCAGTGGCAGTAGCGTTGAAGGGTCATGAGTCGCCAGCCCTACACAGAAGCCATCCGCGAACGAGTCATCGTTTTTGATGGTGCTTTTGGCACCTTCGTTCAAGACCTCGACCTTGTTGCAGACGACTTTGGCGGCGCCTCACTTGAGGGCTGTAACGAGATGCTGTGTCTCACTCGTCCCGATGTGATTGAAGCTATGCACACCGCATTCTTGGAAGCAGGCGTCGATGCAATTGAGACCGCCAGTTTCGGCAGTTTCTCCACCGTTCTCACCGAATACGACATTCCTGAAAAGGCGTACGAGCTGAATGTTGCCGCCGCTGCCATTGCACGACGCGTGGCTGACCGCTTCGAAACCGACGGACGCCCTCGTTACGTGGCAGGAAGCATGGGGCCAGGCACCAAGTTGCCCAGCCTCGGCCACATTGGTTTCTACGAACTTCGCGATTCGTATGTAGAGCAGGCGCGCGGACTCATTGACGGCGGCTCCGATCTATTCCTCATTGAAACATGCATGGACTTGCTCCAGATCAAGGCTGCAATGCAAGCGTGTCGCATTGCAATGAAGGAATGTGGTCGTGATCTTCCCATTCAGGTGCAGGTCACCATGGAAACCACAGGCCGCATGTTGGTCGGAACCGAAATTGGTGCCGCGTATTCAGCACTCATTTCAATGAAGCCAGACGTCATTGGCATTAACTGCGCTACTGGCCCTGCAGAAATGCAAGAGCACTTGCGTTATCTCAGCGAGCACTCACAAATCCCTATCAGTGTCCTTCCCAACGCCGGTTTGCCCAGCGTTGTTGATGGTCGCACGCATTACGACCTCACACCAGAACAACTTGCTGAATATCACGCCCACCACGTGAAAGACCTCGGTATCACCATTGTTGGTGGGTGCTGTGGAACAACACCCGAGCATCTTCGACAAGTGTGTGACGCGGTACATGCAGTGTCGGTGAAAGATCGCACACCAGACGACGAACCAAGCGTGACATCGCTGTACTCCCCTGTGCCGCTTGAACAAGACAACAGCTTCCTCATTATTGGTGAGCGCACCAATGCAAACGGATCAAAAGCCTTCCGAGAAGCAATGCTGCGCGAAGACTGGGACACCTGCCTCAAGATGGCAACGGAGCAAATTCGTGAGGGCTCACACGTGTTGGACGTGTGTGTTGACTACGTGGGTCGTGACGGAACCGTTGACATGCACGAAATTGCATCTCGTTTCGCCACGCAAGCAAGCGTTCCCCTAGTCCTCGACTCCACCGAGCCACAAGTGATGGAAGCAGGCCTTGTTCACGCTGGTGGACGATGCATTCTGAACTCAGCCAACCTTGAAGATGGTGAAGAGCCAGGCAGTCGCCTTGACCGTGTGTTCTCTCTTGCGCGCGACTATGGCGCAGCCGTTATTTGCTTGCTCATTGACGAACGTGGCCAAGCACGTGACGTGGAATGGAAGATGGAAGTTGCACATCGCCTTCACGACATTGCCACTCAGCGATACGGGCTTCACGCAAGCGACCTCATTTTTGATGCCCTGACCTTCCCTATTGGTACCGGTGACGAAGACCTGCGTAAAGATGGCATTGCAACTCTGGAAGCCATCAAGCGCATCAAGACCGAAATCCCTGGCGCATACACCACACTTGGTCTCTCCAACGTCAGCTTTGGTCTCAGCCCTGCGACACGCCAGGTGTTGAACAGTGTGTTCTTGCATGAAGCTCGCGAACACGGCTTGGATTCCGCAATCGTTCACGCGTCGAAGATTCTTCCGCTAGCACGTATTCCCGAAGAACAAATTCAGGTGTGCACGGACCTTATTTACGACCGCCGCGCCACTGGCTACGACCCGCTCACAAAACTTCTTGAAT
>Ga0214168_1000576_pt1 | contig 15085 bp, 10 predicted proteins | sample LakMenepilimnion_FD_153002 | JGI IMG/M metagenome (GOLD analysis project Ga0214168, IMG submission 153002) | Freshwater microbial communities from Lake Mendota, WI - Practice 29OCT2010 epilimnion v4 | ecosystem: Environmental > Aquatic > Freshwater > Lake > Epilimnion/Euphotic zone | place: Lake...
CAGGTCAAACAGCACCTACGGATATTCTAACAATATCTAATACACTCCAAGATGCGGATGGTCTAGGGACAATAAACTACGCTTGGCTAAGAGATGGAGTAAAAATATCAGGTGCTAATCAAGATAGCTATACACTTAGCATTGATGATACTGGAAGAAAAATAACGGCTCAAGCCAGTTATACGGACTTAGGTGGAGCAAAAGAGCTAATCGGAAGTAATGTTATCTTGGTCAAGACCATTTTGAGTTTTAAACCTTCTACCAATGATGACTTTCTTCTTGGAACTAGCAGTGCAGATAAGTTATCGGGATTAGCTGGAAATGACACATTGATTGGTAGTCTTGGCAAAGACACATTAACGGGTGGCTTGGGTGCAGATGTATTCAAGTTCAACTCAACAAATGAAAGTACCCCATTAAATAAACAAAATGACACCATTACGGATTTCAAACATGTTCAAAATGACAAAATCGATCTAACAGGAATAGATGCTGATGTTTTAGTAGAAGGTCATCAAGCCTTTAGCTTCATAGGTAATAGCGTATTTAGTGCGAATGCAACAGCTCAACTGCGATTTGATCCTAAAACCAGCATGCTTTATGCAAGCACTAATGCAGACAATACAGCTGAATTTTCCATTTTGCTCAGTGGCGTTAAGTCTTTAGTAGAGGGAGACTTTTTATTGTGAGTAAGGCAATTTAATCTGTAATGCCGTTACACTCATTACATTACACAGTGGGTTTAGAATGTAATCTGTAATGTAATTACATATTCCCATTACACGAAGAGTAAAATTTTAAGTCTGTAACGTAATCTGTAATGTAATTACAGTAGCTCATTACACATTGCTATGATATTGTGTAAAGTTATGTAATGTAATTACAGCCGTTACAGGGCTTAATGATATGAGATTACCTGCACTGCCGTACTTTACTTGTAATGTAATGCTATGTAATGTAATTACACTCGTTACAGCGTTTAGTAGAGTTTAATTGATTTACCTGGCACTGCGTGTACTGTTTTGTGATGAAATGACTAAACATAGGCTTCTCGAGCATTTGAAAGACATCACTTTATACCACTTTAGCACACTATCAATTTAAAAAATATTTTCCCAATCACTAAGTAAACTAACGTGTCCAAGTTGAACTGTTTTATCGAAATGGCGTTTATCTGCGGTAATAAAATAACATTCATTTTCAATCGCTAACGCATGATAACTAGCATCATAAAAAGATGGAAAACCCGATTTTTTATGACCAGCTTCACAAATTTCGATAACCTTCTTTATGCAATTTTGATCTACTTCAACCAAATGTAGTTGTGTTTTTTGAAAATCTAAGATTAATTCATACGCATCTTTAATAGAAAATGTATTAACGTGTGCGATAGATAAAACCTCATATACAAACAAACTGGGGGCAAGAATTCGAACATTTTTTCTTACAACCTCGTTGATTAAAGCTATTGCTTGATAACTATCATACTCATCTAAAAAAAGCTTATTAAATACACAAGAATCTAAAACTATAGTTTTATTGTACATATTTTGTTGCTCGTGCATCCACAATAAGTTGCTCGTTTCCTGCACGTAACATAGCTACCATTTCTTCTGACGGATAAGGGGCTTTTACGGGAGATATATTTTTTATTCTTTCTAATAATTTTCTTTGATCATCACTTAATGATTCATCTGTAAGTGATTTTTTGTTATTCAGGTAATGACAAATTAGATTTTTTACAATTTCATTAGCTGATAAATTTTTTTCTTTAGCATCATTTTCTAATGAACGCTCTAATTCCGCATCTAACTCAATGGTTAACATAAAAATATTCCTAATGTAAAAATTATGATTTATCAATCAACTTGAGATTCTGTATCAAGAGCCTTTTAGCTGTTTGAGACATGATTTAAGCACTATTATCGCTTCGTGTTGTGGCAAAAGACAATGTCTAACATAAACAATGAAATATCCTCACGAGGTATTAATTCGGGTTTATCATCAATATTTTCATTTTAAAAAATAGTGTTACTCAATTGAAGTATATGGTACTCAAAGAGATAGTATTTTTTGCATTGATTAACGACTTATTGAAATAAGAAAGCCCACCGATGCAATATCGGTGGGCTCATAAAAAAGAAGTCTTAAAATTTAGATGCAATCCATTGTGTAACTTGATCTTCCGTCCACGCTAATGAATTAGGTCCAATTTTCAGTGGTTGTGGAAAATGACCTGAACGGATCCATCTCCACAGTGTTGTTCTTGATTTTTTGAGCAACCCACAAACTTCTTTCATTGTATAAAGTTTTACAGACACGAGCCATACCTCTAATGGATAGTTGAAGGCTGGTTTCGAGCACTAAGCTCTTTGTGTCATAAAGTAAGATAAATCGGTTTTTTTAGTGTACTACAAAACAATAACATAAGTTGGACTGTGAGCAATAGGATCACAGAAAAACCCATAACACTGATTAAACCAGAGTTAGATTCTTTTGAATCGGTTCACATTCTAAGCCAAAACAGCTATTTTTCAAGCGATAATTGACGTTATCTTATCTGCCCAAATATTGAGTGCGTTACGTTTTTCTTGATCATAAGAATGCCTGTCATAAACTGCAGTAATACCACTTTCTACATGATTAAGTATTTTTGATACGGTTAAACGCGAAATTCCAAGCCCTGTCATATGACTCGCAGCTGTACGTCTTAAATCATGAGGCGTAAAGGTTGGAATACCAAAACGAGATTGATTTCGACGTAGTGCATGATCAATACTGGTATTTAGCATGGCATTTTCAGTTTGGCTAGAGGGAAATAACCATTTTGATGATCCTGACAAAGCCTTTACACGTTCAAGTAACTGCAATGCTAATGGAGACAGTGGAACACGATGCGATAATTTGTTCTTGGCTTTTTGGGCTGGAATAGTCCACCAACCGGAATTGAGATCGATATCTGCCCATTCGGTGATCACGATTTCACCTTTACGTTGGGCGGTTACTAATTGTAGCTGCAAACAAAGGCGGGTTAACTCACTCATTGATGATACTTCTATTTCACGCCAAAAGATTTGAATTTCTTCTTCAGTGAGTACTCGATCTTTTTGATTCTCTTTTGCAGGCATTTTCACCGCACTACAAGGATTCGCCTCCACTAAATCACGACTAATTGCCCAATTAAACAATTTGCGTATGAGTGCAAGAGTTCGATTAGCTTGAATGGGGGCACGAAGTACCATTTTATCGAGTAATGCAATCACATCACGACGTTTAATTTCATGTGCTTTGACGTTTTTCCACTTGGGAAGTAAATCATAATCTAAAATACGTTGATCTTCTTTCCATGAACGTTTGTTTGGTTTTGCATAAAGTTCAATATATTGTCCTGCAATGTCACCAAAGGTAGGAGCTTCACGGCTAATTTGCTTATCGGTAGCAGGATCATTGCCTTTTGCGGCATCATTGAGTAACTCTTTGGCACGTTCTTTTGCATCGGCTAATCCTAGGGAGGGATAGGTGCCAATAGTATAACGCCGCAAACGTCCTGCATGACGATACATCACAAACCAGCTTTTTCTTCCGGCAGATGAAATACGCAGACCTAGTCCCGTCGTGCGTTCGTCAAAATAATCAGTTTGACCTTTCTCGGGAGCTTTTACTGTGTCTATCCAGCGGTGGGTGAATGAGCATGTAGGCATTTTACATCCTAAATAATCAATTCGGAATTAAGACATAGGCGTATTAGGATTTTAGCTGGAATAGCCAATTGCTCATGTAAAAGTAGACGGATTTCCATAGTCATTCATTTACTCCAGTTCGATAGTGAATTATTGGAAATTAGTTTGGCGATAAGAATTAAGTAACAAATTTTAGGTAACACATAGGTAACAAAATGACAGAAACAGTATAGTATTTAGATAAACAAAATGAAACATAATTTTTGTTATATTGATATAATTATCAATATGTTAGATGTTTCATAATGATGCACAATGTTTCATTAAATTACATCAATTGCCGATTTGTAATCAGCCGGTCGCGGGTTCGAGTCCCATCTCCAGCTCCAATATAATCAAAGGCTTAGAGTGAAATCTAAGCCTTTTTTATTGTCTACAAATATACCTCTGCGTGATTTTTGCGTGAGTCATACTTACAAACCATTTCAGATGCAGTAATCAAATTTTTCAATTCAGCAGACGAGTAATGTGTTGTAATCCTGCTAGACTTATGACCCAATAAATCTTGCCTATCTTCAAACGATACATTTGTAGCTCTCAATCTTCTTCCGAATGTATGCTTAAGGTCATGCACTCTAACTTGAATTAACCCTGCACTACGACGTGCATTCTGCCAAGCAGTATTATTCATTGTAAGAACGCGATCTCCTTTGTAAGTAAAAACAAATTCAGAATGCTTTTACATTCGTATATCGTAGCAACTCTATAGGCTGAATCGATTGTAATTTCCGGTTCTTAAACAAAGTCGCTGGCGATGTGATGCTTTCCATAAATCCATTAGTGAAAGCCTACATTTTAGAATTTGAATAATTAAGGATGAACATTACAAAGACCCCTTTGTTTATTTTTTGGGTTTCATCATATCAAAGAAAACCACACTGAAAAAGTATCCATACAAACCAATACTATATGCACAATTTGTACGTTTGACATGCTGTTAGTTGTACTATTTGTACTATTTTTAAAAGATTGATAGGATTAAAATTTAAAATGCACGTTCATCAGCTGATCACTGATATGCAATCATTATTCACGAAGATTAGTGCAAATAGTACAAAATCATTCATCAAACCGGTGAAAAAGACTCCTTTTGTTAAAACTGATTAACAAAATTAGACTATTGCATTTCTAAATTAGAATATGGCCGATTTTACCATGACTTATCATCAAACCTATTCTCACTAAATATTAATTCGGTTGATCGTACAAAGTAATTTAATGGAAATTATTCAACTAATGCCTTAAGAAGAACATCCCTAGCATCAGAGTAAAATTGCACATCAACTTTAGTGGCCATTTCATCTGATAGGTCGATCAATTGGCGACGACAACTTACGGGCATCAACACTACCTGCGCCCCTTTTTCTACCGCTAGTTCCACGATGTTAACAGCATTAAAAATTGATTCTATTGAACCACCTAGGTTCAGCTCACCAACAACAATTAAGCCACCTCTTACTGATTTTTTAAGTAAAGCACTACAAAGTGCAATTAATGCGGGCACGCCAAGTTTAGCCCCTTTTTTGGAAGCATCGAATGACCTGAGTTGAAGCGAAAACTCATGGTTTCTTGGATCTCTGTCACCGACTAATTTCACTGCATTAGAATAGAGATTTTGTTGAGCATAACGCACTGACTCCTGAAAAGCTTGAGGTACAGGCTTATTCAAAATTTTAATACTTGAACCTGGGCCCTCATTAACTTCGATGCGATATAAGCCTGCATTATCATCAACATCATGACCACCTTCACTAATGCACCATATTTGCCCTGGTTCTAAAGGATCAGTGCCGATGCTACTATCACTTTGCAATTCTGGTGTAGAAACAAACTGTTCAACACCGTTATTTCCTAAGATATAACTAAAATGAGTGTTGCGATATTCAGCAGAACCGATTCTTTTTTGCTGTTCTTTTACACGCCTTCTTGACTCCAAACCCAATCGTACTGCCCACTCAATATCCTCATCAGGTATATGATCATTAGGATCGGGATAAAGTAGCTTTAATAAACCAGAAACTGTTTTATTAACTGCGTTTGTATCTCTCCCACTTAAACTACCACCGTATTGAATTCTATTTTGCAGTAAATTAACCCTGCTTTGGGTTCTCAAACGACTAAAGCATTCAGAGAGAAAATCACTTACCAATCCGAAATGCTCAGTTAACAACGTTGAACTTACTTTTGGAACATCCCATCCTGGTAAGTAACAATGAATTCTGTCCATAAAGGCTGTATCGTCGCGCATTTCTTGAGGTAGTGGACCAAATAAATGTCCCACGCGTTGTTGATGTTCAACATCCACGTCAAAGTTACCCACAAATACCATTGAACCATCAGCCCGAATACTTTCTTTACCTCGACTAAATTCACCGGCCTCCATATAGCCTTTCATTATATTTACGCCATCCTTGGAATCGAATGAAATGCCTGAAACCTCATCAAAACATATCACATCATACTGACAAACAAGGCCACGTTGACCTGTTCCATTATGAACAAACATTTTAGCAACACTCGCTTTACCGCCTGAAATCAGGTGAGCATAAGGCGATATTTGTTGATACAAATGGCTCTTACCAGTTCCTCTAGGCCCAAGCTCTACCATATTGTAATTTCGTTCAACAAATGGAATCATCCGTAAAAAGAAGGCATCCTTTGCTCGTTCGTTTAGACTTTCAGGCTCTAGGCCCACACTCCGAAGTAAAAGATCTTTCCATTGCTTTGTGTCAAATTTTCTTCTTCCTTCAGCGAGCGTATCTAATACATCTCTTTTTGATAGCTGAATTGGACGTATCGCTTGTATTCCAAAAGGCATTCCACCTTTCTCATTTGCAATAGCCTCATCATATTCCAATGTGATTTCAGCATAAAAACCACCCGTTAACATGCGTTGATTGTCGTCAACCAAAGCATCGCTAATTCTTACCTTATTTAATTGCAAACTAGGCAAATGAGCTTCATAGCCTTTAACCGAAACACTAAAACTCGCACTAATCAAGTCTATGAGTTTAACAGAACCTTCTTTATAGGCTTTTGCCTTAAATAATTCTTCTTCACCAGCCCTCACTGTTCTTGAAGATAATTGGCGTTGAACTATTTCCAAACCCTCTTCAATTTCAGTTGCATCAGTCGTCGCACAGTAACGGCCAAGTAAAAACTCAACAACATAGGTTGGGACTGGAAATTGTTTACTAAATGTTCTGACTAAATCCTTACGAACAATATAGCCTTCAAATACTCCAGCGACTTTAAGGTCTAATTCATCAAGCTGCAAAATATACTCCCCATAATTGAATTATTATTCGCCTACAATAGTGGCTTGTTTCGCCATCAACTGACCTACTTCATCTAATAGCACCAAAACCACTGAAGAACCTTCAAGATCCTCATCTTCAACCATAAGTGAACACCCACCGTTTACGATCGGTTTCATAGTGCAAATATTACTGTTTTCATCCGCAGGCTTGGTTCTTAATACAGCGTATGCTTTATGATCTGATGTTACTTGCACCTTACAAACCAACCCTATCCATTTTTTACTTTTTATGACTGCTGATGGATGACTAAGTAAACTTTTGTGCGATTTTATATGCAACACTGGAGTTATACATTCTTGCAAACTTAATCCTCCGTGTTCGTAATGCCTGCCAGCAACAAACGAGCTGATTGATGGTGCCATAGCAATTGATACAGAAGAATTCCAATACCAGCTTACTACTAGTCCATCAAAACTGACTGATTCTTTTAATCGAGCACAACGTCCCCAGCGGGTTTCCGTTGCGAACTTCGGCAGACTGACTTTAGGAAGTTCATCAGGAACCAGCAACCAACCATGATCAGTTACTACCCGAATATGACACCAGCCAACTGATTCTAGTTCAACTATGCGTTCAACAATTTCATCTAATAATGGATCAAAACGTTGTGCTAATTTTAGCTGTTTAGCATGCCCTTCTTTATCAATATCCCCACACTCCGTCCAAGCCTTACCTGTGGGGTCGCCTGTTTCATCACTAGCAATAAATTGCCAACCTTCATCATTTAACAACTTTTTAAGATGATACTGCGAGTAGGCTTTGTCTTCGTTTTTTAAACTTGGTTGAAAGTCTACATCAGTAATTCGCCCGCCAATTAAATGATGTACAGGTGTAACAGCAGCTTTTGCTGTTGATGTGACTGTAGGAAGTGCTGACCAATTTGAACTTAATTCAATGTCAAAATGACGCGCTTTTAGCTTATCAATTAATACGTGTGCAATATCAAAACGTAAACCGTCAATAAAAAACACACATTCACCAGATTCACCATATTCAGCAATAGCTTTATTAACTTGCTGAACACCTGGATAGCCTTCGGTTTCAATCAACAACTGAAAGGCATGATTAAGCTTTGTTAACCAAGTAGTGTAAATAACGCCTAGTACCGTTTTAATTATTTCGTGATGTTTATTTAAACTCACTGCTTTTAGAGCTTCTAAACAAGCAAGGTCCACTCGCCAATAACTAGCTTGGTAATGCTCACTCATCTCTTGAGGAGTAAATCCAGCAGGAATAGTCAAAGACAACTCCGCAATGATCGCTAAATGCTCTAATGCTTTGACCAAAGGAGAATAACCCATTGTTGCCCATACCCAAGAACGACGATTGGCATGCGTTATTTCAAGACCTAAAATAGATTGCCTAGCATTTTCAGGTGTGAATTCACCTAGTTTAATTAAGCTGTTTTCTAGTGTTTTTTCTTGATCTATTGTGTATTGCAAATAAGTTGACTGATCAACAAATAAATCATGATGATATGTTACTTTTGCCAGTAGATCGGGTAATTTTGGATAGAGATGATAGGTTTCAATAAAACGTTGCCAAACACCTACCCATGTTGTTTTGTTGTTGCAAAGAAGTTCGGCGGCACCTAGATCGCCTTCTTTATCAGGATTAAAATTAAACTCTTTGGTACACAATTCAACAAAAGCATCCCACTGATTACCTTTCCATAATGCTTTGATAGTTTTTGGATTATTCATCCAAGTTAATAAATCTTTATCCGGTGTTGACATCAACATTTTGTTGAAATCGTTCGACTCCAAATGTGAACCCGTTAGCTGATCTATTTTTTTCTCAAATAATAAAGTGTCTAAAGAACGTAAGAGCGCATTCTGTGTTTTTTCATCTTTTGCAATATCTAAATTTAATCCCCCTAGCTTAGAGGTTAAAAATGCATTTACCGTCCAATCCCTTCCGTTGGACTGACTCCAAAATACACCGCGATATTGCAATTCAGCCAAACCTTGTAACCAAAGTGGGCAAGTTTCAATGGCACGCAAATCCGTTCGACTAACACCTGGCAAATAAATAATCGGTATTGTATCTTCAGGAATAAATATAGTTGGTAAAGTCCGAGCAATCACGCATTTAAGCCATATCACAGGCCCTGTCATTTTATCAGGCGCATAAGACCCTAAAATTAATAACTCTGGCAAAAATCTCTGTATATTATTAATGACAGCTTCCCACTGCCTATCTTTATCCGTCCACAACACAGCAGCAGGAGCAATCTGGGTATTGGAATTATATTTTTTAGCCTCTCTAATGGCGTTAACTAGGCTATCAATTATCAGCACTGACAGTCCTTAAGATATTTTCTGTAGACGTATTTCTGAATAAAGTGGTTTTCAAATAATCATCCGTTAACTCAAATACTGGCTCACAATTATTGAATTTTTTCATTAAGGGAATTATTTTTGTTCTTACACCCATCCCGCGAGCATCAACATAAGCATAGTCACGTAAAATATCCATAATTAGCGGATTTCTTGGCGAGCGCTGGCCTGCAATCATCTTTTCAATGGTCATGGAGTTTTGCAGTTTTCCAGGACTAATGATTTCTAGTCGATTGGAATAAACCGTCAATTCGATATCAACAGCAATGGTCCAGTCTCTATGTGCCAGGGCATTGATAATGGCCTCTCTGAGTGCCTCCCAAGGATAATGCCATTGCCGCTCTCGGCGCATGTTTTCATCAATTTCAGCCGACTCTTCAGAAATAAAAGGTCTAATAACGGAGCTTAGTTTTTCAATAACCCCTTCCTGATCCAACACCTTTTGACCCTCAGGATTAACTACCCACCGACCCACTAACGGCGCATCCAAAAGAATATCAAGTTTAGCTTGATATTCTTTATCGGCTCCAGTAAACACCATTACCCTAAGACCCGACTGCCTTAAATAGCGGCGTGGGTTATTGGCAAAGCAAACCAAACCCGCCACTGAACAAACGTTATTACCCAAACCATCTGGGGCCATTAAACCTAGACCCAGTAAACGTTTTTCCCACTCTTCATCAGTGGTAGGTATTTCAGGGTCCTTAATAATGTCAGCCAAATAAAAATCAAGGCGCTGCCTATCCAAATGCTGCATACGCGTACCTGCAATCGGCAACACTTCAACATGCAATAAACCACCGCTTTCAAACAACCGTAATTGCTGCTCTCTTGAGGCCAGTTCAGATCGACTGCCCATGCGAATATAAACGTCTTCGCGTTGATTATGTTTGAGCATATAGGGTTTTGACAGCCCAGCAGCAATCGTAATGATAGCAACGCGCTTTTGATCAGTTAATGTTAACTCTTCATAAAAGGGAATTAATTGTGGGTAAACTTTGTCTCTAAACGTATTGAGTACCCATTCTTGAGTATTATTATGTTGAAGTCCGGTAATAGTTCCATCATCTTCAACACCAATAAATATCCGCCCACCTTGTAAATTAGCTAGAGCAACGACTTCTTTGGCCAACTGCTCTGGACGCAGATCGTCACGTTTAAACTCAACGCCTGAATTTTCACCATTGGCGATTATTTCCATCAGTTCAGTTCTGATCATGGAGGTATCCAGTTAGTCTATTATTTGAACCATTCTTAAACAACTTACATCTCCTTTACACAGGAAGTAAAAAGCTCTTTTGCCTTAGTAATATGCTCAGAATATCCTTCATTGTTACTCTTTTTGATAAAGCCAACTAGAATAGCGTGCTTTGATTGTCCTAGAACTTTAAACAAAATGCGGATAGCCCCACCATGATAGGCGGAAAATCTCATTTCTCTTAAACCATCGGCATTATTTAACGTGTCAAACAAAGGTTTTCCGCCATTAAACTGACGCTCACAAGCCAATTTCAATTTATCATGAATCCGTACTTTATTTTCATCGGTTTGTTCTTCATACCAATCAACAAAATCATTCGTCAACAGACTGGTTTTACAAACACTCTTAATGTCTATAAGATGAAATTCTTCATAGAGAGCTTTACCATGTTCGTGTCTTGCAATATTTTTTATGGTCAGTTCTTCATCTATGTATTGACCATCGTCACTGGCGCGTGCAATTGATATTTTATGGCTGTTCCATTGCTCATTAGTATAAATACTTAACAAAATAGCCGACACAAACCAAGAAATGCCAAAAACCTCTGGATATTTAACAGCGGCATGTTGAGGCATATAAAAGCTATAACTGCACAAGTCATCAACAATATCTTCAGATAAAAAGTCTACAGCCGGACTTTTATCTTCAAACTCCTCTAGGAATAACAAAATATCTTGTTCACCTTTATCAAGTAGTTTCTCTTTAAAATCAGTATAGGTAAAGTCTTGTGAAAGTTTAAACTCTGCCAAGGGCTCTGAGTTAGAGCTATCATGATAGATAATATATCGATCTGCCCCTGCGTTTAACTTTAATAACCCCTGTAACGAATCATTAAATAACTCATAAGCCTTATCTGAATCAGCCGCAGGAAAACTATTGGAATTTAAACAGACAATATGATCCATTGCTTACCCCTTACGTGCCAGTATGGCCCTATTTTTTAAGGTCTGATCGAAAAATCCCTCAGGCCAAAAATCTAACTTGCCATTATCATGCAGCTTCGGACTTGTAACTTCGCTAGGCTCATTTGGTTTTTTTGTAAAATACTGAAAGGCTACTTTATCAGCTGCAATTTTTTGTTCTTTGACTGCAATTCGGATACCATCCATTAAGTGATCACTATGCGTTTCCACGACTATCTGAACACCACAGGACGCAGCCAAAGCAATTAATTTACCCATTGCCGTTTGCCCCTGCGGATGCAAATGTGCTTCAGGATTTTCAAGGATAATTAAAACTCCTTTATCTTTTTTCTTCTGCTCCCAGTCCTCACCCCAACGCTCTTCCCAGCCTGCGGCAGGTGCTTTTGCACTCATTCCAAGAATGGCAACCAAAATAGGTAAAGTATAACTTAAACCAAAGCCAACATTCACAGGACGAAAACCATCTATTTCAGCATAAGCTGAATCTGTTTTAGGATTGGTCTGGTATTTAAAATCAACACCTGGCGATATTTCATTTAACCACCCATCAAGAACATAAGCCAATGTTTTGCCTTCCGCTTTTTCATGTATTAAGGCATCAGGCACAATTGTATTTTCAAATTGCTGTAAAAAATCTAAAACGTACTCGCCCTTATAACCAATTTGAGGAAAAGAACCCAGAGAACGCAATAAAGGCAAAGAGGTTTGCGGGCCCAGCCTATCGGCTCCTATATAGCAATACAAAGGCGCTTTACCTGGTTTAACTAGCGTTGAATTATCGAGCTTTAAAGAGTCAATATTATTATCATAATGACACGTAATTCGAACCGATTCGCTTGCGGGTGAAAATTTTGAACGTATGTCATTTACCGTGCCATGTCCTTCTAATAAAGCAGCATTACAGTACATTCTCAATGCCTGAATAACAGAGCTTTTTCCACTATTATTAAGCCCTGCCAATAAGGTCAGTTCTTTAAATACTATGCTCTTTTTTGGAAAAGACTTAAATGCGTGTAATTCAATTTCAGTTATGATCATACTTATCTACTAATATGTTGTTAATTATCTCATTTATGGTTTTATAACGAGTCATAACACCATTAACCTTTTGTGTAGCATGCCGACTAATAGAGTCATTAAAAACACCAGGATTTAGCTGTTTTTTATATGCGCTTAAAAAAGCTGTTTTGTGCGCCACTAAAACCCCAAAACTTTCCTCACTTAGTTCACATAAAACGGTCGACCAACTTTCAAATAATGCTTTATTAATAGGTGATTTTCGTGAGCTATCAGGCAATGACTTTCTAAAGGCATGATCATCAAAAAGTATCTTTCCTCTTCGCATCCCCAAAATAAACTTATTTTCTATATCGACTACGTTACTGTATTTGATTTTAGGAATCGCTTCTTCTTTGTCGTAAATCTTAATTAATTTCTTATGATCCAGCTCTGGCATACAGTTAATAACCCGCATGGTATTGCTTAAAAACTTATCCATATCTGACTGGTAGTCCGTTGATGGCATAACTAAAAAAGCTAAAAATCGCAAAACTAATTCCCTGGCTCCCATACGAGAATCATTAATTTTGCTGTTAATCGCTTCTTTAAATTCGGGCAACTCCACCAATTTCGTTAATAAATCAGATGAGTGTCCCTGATAAAGAGCATGGCGAATTTCTTGCGCAGTGAGTGGCATCCCTCCCGTATTAATGCGCTTAAAAATATTCCGCTTAACTTCTTCAGGTGTACCTGGATTAATAACAGTAAAACGCATTTCCGTTTCTCTGATAGTATTAATCAACCGGATTTGCGAAGGATCTTTTTCAATATTATCAAAAGTCTTACCATTAAATTTATTACCTAAAAACTCAAGATTACTTAATTTGAGTTTTTTACCTTGCTCATCCCCCAAGATAAAATCTCTTATCGTTGATAAACGCTGCAAGCCATCAACTACCTCCCAGCTACCTTCCGTATTTGCAGCAACATATAACATTGGCAATGGAATTTTAAGCATTAACGACTCTATCAAACGACTTCGTCGCGTCGCGTCCCAAACTTCATTGCGTTGAAAATTTGGGGCTAATAAAATCGTTCCTTGTTCTAATCTCCGTATCACAGTATCCATCGCAATGACTTTCGATTCAATCGAAATAGAGTCAGGATCAAAAGGCTCTAAAATATCCTCATCTTCATTTTCAGCCTCAACGCCAGTTTTAGAACCATCCTCGGCTAGCTCTTCTTTTATTTCAACGTCATCCACTTCTAACATTTACTAATATTCCTTAATTGAACCAAGAATGGACACGAATAAACTTGAATCAAAAGCTTTTACTATTTGTGTCAATTCATGTTTATTCATGGTTGATTTTTTAAACGTGATTGCGGTTTCAAACATCTCGCGCCACCCGTTTTTCGGCTAACTTGAGGTGATGATCATTAATTCGCGCACCTTCACTTTCACCATATTGCAAACCCAATTTATACCAAGGTGCTGTAGCGACATCATTACCTCGATCTTTCGTCCATTTGATATTGGGTTTTGTGCGTAAAATTCCAGCCTCTTTTTTCCCCACATCAGGGACAGACATAAAAGGTCGGATATTCATGCGCACACCGTCATTGATATCGGGGTTCCAGCCTAGAGGTTGTTCAGCCAGAGATTTCCAGCGCACAAAAATATCATAAGGTGCTTCACCTTCAAGAATAGATTCTAAATGCGTTTTGAGATTTTGTGCGGCTTGCAAACGAAGAACAGCACCGTCGACACCTTCTTTAACGCCATGATCTTGCGTTCTAATCCAGTCGCCTAAGTAAGTGTAAATTAATCGCTCCAAATTTTGACGATCAAGTTGATGATAATTAACCAGCGCATTAAAACCATCGGCTAAGCCATCCCAAATATGCCAAATAAAAGGACGGTTTTGGAATAGGTTACAATGCTGCTCAAAAAACTTGTTTCTCAGCCAAAAATCTACAGTTTTACCCGCACACTGAACGTCAGTTAATAACTGATTACGTAGAGCACCGTTCCATTGATCGCCAAATGCCGCCATTAATAACGCTTCAAGACGTTCATCAGCGGCTTTTTCACCACGCACAGGTGATAAGCACACAATACCATCATCATCGACAAACGTGGCTAGTGATTCACACTTTGCAATCCATGCTCGTGCTTCGTCGGATAATTCCATTTCTGTGTCGGATTCAGCAGGCCATTGATAACCTAAAAGACGGGCAACGGCAACTTGCAAAGGGGATTCTGCTTGCGCAGGATAACCATGAAAAATCCATTGGGTGGGATCGTCTGAATAAGGTTTGGGTAGGCCGTTGGGGTATTTTTCTTTGGCTACTTTTGTCCAGTAATCGAGGTCAAACGGAACTTTAACCATTGTTGCGTTCGCAACGGCAACTTTTTGATCGATTAGCCTTATTGAATTTCTGTAATTACCTGATTCAGCAAATACCCAAAGAGCAGAAAGATATTCCATTTTTTTTGGTA
>Ga0214168_1000578_pt1 | contig 15009 bp, 14 predicted proteins | sample LakMenepilimnion_FD_153002 | JGI IMG/M metagenome (GOLD analysis project Ga0214168, IMG submission 153002) | Freshwater microbial communities from Lake Mendota, WI - Practice 29OCT2010 epilimnion v4 | ecosystem: Environmental > Aquatic > Freshwater > Lake > Epilimnion/Euphotic zone | place: Lake...
TTGCAAATATTGTCATAAAGAGCGCACTTTGGTAAACAGAAAGCTGACACTAACTCCTTGCCCGCCCTTAGATACTCTTAGCCAATCATGGAAACATTAATCAAGGCCGATAAGCCGACCTATCTCGTTGAGACATACGGTTGCCAGATGAATGCGCATGACTCAGAGCGAATTACCGGATTATTAGATCAGGCCGGCTATTCGCCGGTTACTGAAGGAGCCGATCCAGATTTAGTTGTTTTTAACACCTGCGCAGTGCGTGAAGCTGCCGATGAGCGACTTTACGGATCTCTGACACGTTACATCTACACCAAAGATACAAATCCAAATTTTCAAATTGCAGTGGGTGGCTGTTTAGCACAAAAAGATCGCGGAGAAATTATTAAACGTGCCCCTTGGGTTGATGTGGTTTTTGGAACACATAACTTTGGCGCATTACCAAGATTGCTAGAACGCGCTCGGATAGAGCGAGAAGCCCAAGTTGAGATTTTAGAATCTCTAGAACATTTTCCATCAACATTGCCTGCCCGTCGTCACTCTGCATTTTCGGCTTGGGTATCTATTTCAGTTGGTTGTAATAACACTTGCACTTTTTGCATTGTGCCAGCACTTCGAGGTATTGAAAAAGATCGCGCACCAGAAGATGTAATAGGAGAGATCCAAACTTTGGTCGATCAAGGTGTTGTTGAAATTACTTTGCTGGGCCAAAATGTAAATGCATATGGTGTTGGATTTGATGACAGCGGTGCATTTGCAAAGTTACTCCGTAAATGTGGAACTATCGATGGTTTAGAACGAGTTCGATTCATGAGTCCACATCCAAGAGATTTTACTGATGATGTAATTGAAGCGATGGCAGAAACTCCAAATGTGATGCCACATCTCCATATGCCATTGCAATCGGGATCAAATTACATTTTGCAAAAAATGCGCCGCTCATATCGTGCTGAGCGCTACGTTGGAATAATCGACAGAGTTAGAAGTGCGATTCCGGAGGCCTCAATTACTACTGACATTATCGTGGGATTCCCAGGAGAGACCGAGGAGTATTTCCAAGAGACTATTGATCTGGCTAAAGAGGTTAAATTCTCTGCTGCTTTCACTTACAAGTATTCAAAACGTCCGGGTACTCCAGCTGCAACGATGGAGAATCAAGTTGATCCCGCAATTGTTGGGGAGCGATACACCAGATTGCATGGCGAGCTAGAAAAAATCTCATTCGAAGTTAACAAGAAGGCAATCGGAAGTACGGTGGAAGTAATGGTTGCCGATCACCCTGGACGCAAAGATGATGAAAGTGGTCGTGTGACCGGGCGCTCTCGTGATTTCCGTTTAGTGCACGCGAATTATGTTGAAGGAGAACGTCCACGCCCTGGAGATATTTTGACCGCTGTGGTTACAGAAGCAGCGCCACACCATTTAGTGACTGATGGCCTTCCACTATCAATTCGTAAAACTCGCGGAGGAGATGCCGCGGAAGAACGCAAGAGTGGAATCTTGTTAGGAATGCCCACAATTCCCAAAAGAAGTAATTAGTAAATATGGCGCTAATCGTAATTTGTGGCGCAACCGCCTCTGGTAAAAGTGGATTATCGATTGCACTCGCTAAAGAGATATCAGCCGAAATTATCAACGCAGATTCAATGCAACTTTATCGGGGCATGGATATTGGAACCGCGAAATTAACCGTTGCAGAAAGAGAAGAGATTCCACATCACTTATTAGATATTTTAGATGTGAGTGAGGATGCAAATGTTGCCTCGTATCAACAATTAGCACGGACAAAAATTGATGAGTTACAAAATGCTGGTAAAAATGTAATCATCGTTGGGGGAACTGGACTATATATAAAAGCGATTATTGATGAATTGAATTTCCCAGATCGTGATATTCAAGTTCGAGATCGAATTGATAAGGAAGCCACCGAATTAGGTGCAGTAGAAATGCACAAGAGATTACAACTGCTTGATCCAACTGCTGCGGCAAAGATTCCAGCAAATAATCTTCGCAGGGTGGTCCGCGCTCTAGAAGTTATTGAATTAACTGGTGAACCATTTACCGCTCAACTTCCAAGAGAAGATGTTGATCATTATCAAGGCGTAAGACAATTTGGATTAGTTATGGATAGGTCAAATCTGGATGAGAGAATTTCAAAGCGAGTAGATCTGATGTGGGAAGTTGGATTTGTGGCCGAAGTTCAACAATTGATTTCTGCTGGAATCACAAGTGGAAAGACTGCGCAAGCCGCTCTTGGCTACAAACAGATTATTAATGCACTTGATGAAGGCACATCACTTGATCTTGCAAAAGAGGAAACAAAACGAGCGACGAGGCAGTACGCGAGAAGACAGGAAACTTGGTTTTCGCGAGACCGCCGAATTAAGTGGCTCGCACCTGAAAGCACCTCTTCGCAACTTGAAAAAATATTAGCGTTACTTTAATTTTTCCGATCAACAAGAGCGAGTCCAGCAATGACTAAGGCGATTCCAATCCATTGCCCGAGAGTAATCGCTTCTCTTAAAATTACGGCTGCTAAAAATGTGGCGGTGACTGGTTCGATCAACGTAATTGTCGCCGCATTACTTGTTGAAGTTTGGGCCAGGCCGCGAATGTATAAAAAGTAAGCAAGAGTGAGTGAGATAAATGAAAGCCACAAAATCATCGCGAAAGAATCTAATTTGAAAAACCATGAACTGTCGTTTACCAAAAGGAGTAAAAGTGGAGCGGTTAATACGGCACCTCTGATAAACAAAGTGGACATCACCACGTTAGGGGTTACGCCTCTGTTCAAAAGTTCTTTGCTGACTAGTGCATATGAAGCGTAGGAAGCACCTGCGCCAAGTGAAAGTAGTACGCCAGCTAAACTAATTTTGATTTCGCCTTTACTTAAAAACAAAAGTGTGATCCCAGTGGCAGTTACTGAAGTTGCAAAAATCCAGCGGATGGTTGGAAGTTTTTTGTAGATCAACCAATTCAAGATCGCGGTGATTGCAGGTGCACTACCCAATGCAATAACAGTTCCCATGGCAACACCTGTTAGACGAACTCCAGAAAAGAAGGTGACTTGAAATAGCGCAACCGCCAATGCTCCGATCCAGAGTAAATTGCGTGGCAAATTTTTTGGTTCGCGGAATTTGATTAGCGCAAACAACCCAATTGCCCCCAAGAGCAATCTGGCAGCGCCCACAACTAATGGAGAGGAGTTATCCGGTCCTAAGGCTTGAGCCGTGCCTGAGGTGCCAAAGCAGAGGCAGGCGCCAGCCAAAAAAAGCAAGGCCTTTGAGGAGTTGCCTGTTGCCGGCACAACTCTCATGAATCCTCCTCAACCGACTCAAAACCTCTACGATCAGAGTTAATGCAAACCGTAACTTATGGCCATGGCACCGAGAATGACTTCTTGCTGCTATTTGATGAGCAAAATAAATTTGATCTCTCACCCGAACGCATTGCCACTCTCTGTTCTCGCTCTGGAAGCATAGGTCGGCCAGGAGCTGATGGATTAATCAGGATCACCAGAAATGCGACTGGAAAAAATTGGTTTATGGATTATCGAAACGCAGATGGATCACTTGCTGAAATGTGTGGCAATGGAATTCGCGTGATGGCTCGCTACTTAGTCGATCGCGGCCATCAAGGAGCAGGAATTTTTGCGATTGATACCCGTGACGGATTGAAATACTTAGCAGTTCCAGAAAGTGGCGAGATTTCAGTAAACATGGGGAAAGTTTTGGATCTATCTGATGTCGATGGAAATGCCACAATTTTGCAAAGTGGAAATGAATGGAAATCTTTTAACATAAATGTTGGAAATCCTCACGCAGTTGCAATCATTTCAGATCTAAATCAAGTTGGTGACCTCACTACCGCACCAGTAGTAATTCCAGATGATGTCTATCCAGATGGAGTAAATATCGAATTTGTAGAAATCATCGGCGAGAATGAAGTGCAGATGCGAGTATTTGAACGAGGTTCAGGAGAAACCAGATCTTGTGGAACAGGTATTTGTGCCGTTGCACTGGCGGCAAATATTTATAGTAAGCGGTCACTTCCTGCGAAATGGATCGTTAATCCTCCGGGTGGACGATTAACGGTTGAGTTAGATCCACATTCAAATGCAACACTCACTGGTGCTGCCGTTATCTTGCAAGATTTTGAAGTTGAGATTTAGTGAGTTCTGAAGAGCTTTATTTAGAACTGCTTCGCGAGAATGAGCGATTGCGAAATCAGATCACTGAAGGCGGCGAAGTTTTAGCCGATGATGAAAATTTCCAACTGGAACTCGAGGAACGTCGCTCTCTTCGAAGAGTGGTGGGAATTTCAACCGAACTTGAAGATGTTTCGATTGCTGAAAACCGACAACTTCGTTTAGAACGTGTTGTGCTGGTTGGAGTATGGACAGAAGGTTCAAGTACAGATGCGGAAAATTCATTACGGGAGTTAGCGGCATTAGCCGAAACCGCAGGCTCTGAAGTTCTAGAAGGTTTAATGCAACGCCGCGATAAACCCGATTCAGCAACATTTATTGGATCTGGAAAGGTAAGTGAGTTGCGGCAAGTAGTTGCACAAACTGGGGCAGATACCGTGATTTGCGATGGCGAACTATCACCAAGCCAATTGCGACAGTTAGAAGATAAAGTAAAGGTAAAAGTTGTTGATCGCACTGCATTGATTTTGGATATTTTTGCCCAACATGCCAAGAGTCGTGAAGGTAAAGCTCAAGTTGAATTAGCGCAGATGTCTTACTTACTTCCACGATTGCGTGGATGGGGTGATTCACTATCGCGCCAGGTAGGTGGACGTGCAGGTGCTGGTGGTGCAGGCGGTGTTGGCATCGGTGGTCGTGGTCCGGGTGAAACCAAGATTGAAGTAGATCGCCGGCGGATTCGCGATCGTATGGCCAAATTACGCAAAGATATTAAAGAGATGAAAGTTGCCCGCGAAACTAAGAGACAAGAACGCGATCGAAACACAATTCCATCTGTTGCGATTGCTGGTTATACAAATGCTGGGAAATCTTCTTTGCTAAATCGCTTAACTGGTGCAGGAGTACTCGTTGAGAATGCACTTTTCGCCACATTGGATCCAACCACGCGCAGAACGCAAACTGGAGATGGTCGGGTTTATACATTGACGGACACAGTCGGATTTGTGCGCCACTTGCCACATCAATTAGTAGACGCCTTTAAATCAACACTTGAAGAGGTTGAAGGCGCAGCATTAATTGTTCATGTGGTCGATGGATCGCATCCAGATCCACGCGAACAGATCCGCGCAGTGCGAGAAGTGATTGACGAGATTGGCGCAGGTGCGATCCCAGAAATTATCGCGATTAATAAAAGCGATATTGCAGACCCAGATTTGATTGTCGAATTGGTGCGTTCGATTCCAGGAAGTATCGCGATCTCTGCGCAAAGTGGATTTGGAATTGAACGCTTAGTTGCGGCAATAGAGGCGGCCTTACCTCATCCAAAAATAGAGATCACAGTTACAGTTCCATACTCACGCGGTGATCTAGTTTATGCCATTCATGAAAGCGGCGAAATATTTAGCGAAGAGTATGTAGAAGAAGGAACGTTAATTCACGCGCTAGTTAATGAAAAATTAGCGGCGAAAATTAACGATGTAGTTTTACTTAAGTGAGCGAAGAACAGCGGTAACTTTTCCTAAGATCTCAGCATTGTCACCGTTGATTGGTGAAAAGGCTGGGTTAGCAGGAAGTAACCAGATGTGACCATCGCGACGTGTAAATGTTTTTACAGTTGCTTCGCCATCAATCATCGCTGCAACGATCTCGCCTTTTTCGCAACTTTGTTGCGATCTAATAACTACAAAATCTCCGTCGCAAATTGCGGCTTCAATCATTGATTCGCCAACAACTTTCAACATAAACAATTCGCCATCTCCAACTAAAGAAGCAGGTAATGGAAAACTCTCTTCAATATCTTGTTCTGCCATGAGGGGAGCACCGGCTGCGATTCGACCAACAAGTGGAACTTCACGCATTTGATCTAAGGAGTACTTATCGCCAGCTGAACTGGTTGATTGATCTTGATCCGGAAGCAAAATTTCGATCGCTCGGCCACGAGTTGGGTCGCGACGGATCCATCCTTTTTCCTCGAGCAGCTCTAATTGGTACTTAACACTTGAAGGGGAGGCCAAACCTGCTGCTTGGCCAATTTCACGCATAGAAGGCGGATATCCCTGGTCGTGGAGGGCGGCTTTGATGACTCCCAGGATCTTGAGCTGGCGGGGGGTTAAGCCGTGTTCATCGGGCTCATCTGTCCCGTCTGTCTCGTCATGGAGCTCAGGAACGGTGATTTCTGCTGCTTTTTTGGTGGCCATAGCGCAACTTTACCTTGGAAATAGAAATTATTCAAACATCTGTTCGAATTTTCTTGACATATGTCAGTGGGGTGGAGTTTAATTCGAACACACGTTCTAATCCGTCTAGAACGTGGTAAGTATTCGCCAGAAGTATTAGAGAGTAGAAAGCAGGCACCAAATGGCTAATTCCCCAGCCACTCCAGTCAGGTTAACCCTCACAAGCCGTGGGCGCTCAGTTGTAATGGTCTCCGCCCTGATCTTGGCGACATCAACCTTTGCAGCCACCTTCTCCGCCTTTAATGGTGCCGCAGCCTCAACTACTTCAACAACCACAGCATCAACATCAGTATCGGCCGAAGAGATCATCGTCCAGCCTGGTGAGAGCTACTGGTCTATCGCTCGGGCGATCGCCCCAGGGCGTTCGACCCAAGATGTAATTGATCAGATTCACGAACTCAACCCTTTTGCCGGGGCCACTTTGCAGGCAGGCACAAAGATTTTGGTGCCACTAGTTAAGTAAGTTAAAAGATCTCGGTTTTGAACTACTTTGAAAAAATACTTTTTCGACACGCCGTTTTTAGGGTTGCGAACCCTCTACCCCTGCTCTACTGTTACCACTAGATGTAGTACTTACAACCGTGTGGTTCGTCCACAGATTGTGCTTACTGCTCCACAGTTCCTCCACAGCCTTATCCCCAAGGCAGCGCGAAATAGGGCTGAAACGGCTGTAAATCTTTATCCAGCAATACCTATTTTCGCACTTTAAAGGGGGTGTACCGATATGAACTGTCCATTTTGCCGACAAGCTGATTCGCGTGTAGTCGACTCCCGCCCAATCGATGATGGCTCCTCAATTCGCCGCCGCCGTGAATGTGTGACCTGTGGCCGACGTTTCACTACCCAAGAGACTTCAGCATTGTCAGTTGTGAAAAGAAGCGGTGCTTCTGAGCCTTTCAGCCGCGAAAAAGTTGCAGCGGGCGTTCGTAAAGCTTGTCAGGGTCGTCCAGTCGACGATGATGACTTAGCTCTTTTGGCTCAAAGGGTCGAAGAGGCGTTGCGGGCAACCGGACAAGCTGAGATTGAAACCCAAGAGGTCGGAATGGCAATTCTTGGGCCACTACGTGAATTAGATGAGGTTGCCTACCTGCGTTATGCATCGGTCTACCGCAACTTTAATTCACTTGATGATTTCGAAGGAGAGATTGCTCTACTTCGAGTTCTTCCATCCGCTCTTGAAAATGAAGAAGCGGAAGTTTTTCGAAGATCGGAAAGTAGTAGCAAGTAATAGCAGTAAATGAATACAAGTGAAAACAAAATAAAATAAAAATAGATTTGGTCCAATTCAACTAAGTAGAAATATCGAGAAAGAGGAAGCGCAAATGTCAGACACGGTAATCAACCGCACCGGAAGCAAAAATAAGACAGGTTTGAAGATGGAGCGGATTTATACAACGCCGGGTCTACATCCTTATGACGCAGTGACTTGGGAGCGACGCGATGTCGTTCAGACAAATTGGAAGAGCGGTGAAATCGTATTTGAGCAACGTGGTGTTGAGTATCCAGAGGCCTGGTCACTAAATGCTTCGATGATCGTTACCACCAAATACTTCCGTGGGGCTGTTGGTCATGAAAACCGTGAATGGTCACTAAAGCAGGTCATTGATCGCGTAGTGCTTACATATACCAAAGCTGGAAAAGCTGAAGGTTATTTTGCAACTGATGCAGATGCAGAGATCTTCGAACACGAATTAACACATATGTTGTTGCACCAGATTTTCTCTTTCAACTCACCAGTTTGGTTTAACGTTGGAACCAACGCACCACAACAGGTAAGTGCTTGCTTCATTCTTTCTGTTGATGACACCATGGATTCAATCTTGAACTGGTACCGCGAAGAAGGAATGATCTTCAAAGGCGGATCAGGTGCTGGCTTAAATCTTTCACGCATCCGTTCATCAAAAGAATTACTAAAATCAGGCGGCACCGCATCAGGACCAGTTTCCTTTATGCGTGGTGCTGACTCATCTGCTGGAACCATCAAATCAGGTGGCGCTACACGCCGCGCAGCAAAGATGGTTGTTTTGGATGTCGATCACCCAGATATCGAAGAGTTCATTGAGACCAAAGTTTCTGAAGAACAAAAGATTCGCGCATTACGCGATGCTGGTTTTGATATGGATCTTGGTGGAAAAGACATCATCTCTGTGCAATACCAAAACGCAAACAACTCAGTTCGCGTAAGTGATGACTTCATGCGTGCCTACGAAGAGAGCAAAGATTTCGGTCTCCGTGCTCGCTCAACTGGTGAAATTATTGAGACTGTTAAAGCTCGCGAACTATTCCGCAAAATGGCTGAAGCAGCTTGGGCATGTGCTGATCCAGGAATTCAATACGACGACACCATCAATGATTGGCACACAAACCCAGAGACTGGCCGGATCAACGCATCCAATCCATGCTCTGAGTACATGTCACTAGATAACTCTTCTTGTAACTTGGCATCTCTTAACTTGATGAAGTTCCTAAAATCAGATGGTTCATTTGATGCAAAGACCTTTGTTAAAGCAACTGAGATGATCATTACTGCAATGGATATCTCAATCTGTTTCGCAGATTTCCCAACTGAGGCAATCGGAGCAACAACTCGCTCTTACCGCCAACTTGGAATCGGATTTGCAAACATCGGTGCACTTTTGATGGCATCTGGTCTTCCATATGACAGCGAAGGTGGACGCGCTCTTACCGGTGCAATCACCTCACTTATGACCGGAACTTCATACCGTCGCTCTGCAGAGATTGCCGGAATTGTTGGACCATACGAAGGTTATGCCCGCAACGCACAAGCACACACCCGCGTAATGCGTAAGCACGCAGCAGCATCTGTTGCTGCCCGCAGCGTTACTTCACTTGATCGCGATGTATGGACAATTGCTAATGCCGAATGGGAAACCGGGCTAAAACTAGGTGAGAAAAATGGTTGGCGTAACGCGCAAGCCTCAGTTCTAGCTCCAACCGGAACTATTGGTTTGATGATGGATTGCGATACAACTGGCATCGAACCTGACTTCTCACTTGTTAAATTCAAGAAACTTGTTGGTGGCGGATCTATGCAGATCGTTAACCAAACAGTTCCTGCAGCACTTCGCAAGCTTGGTTATGCAGAAGAGACAGTTGAAGCAATTGTTGAATACATTGCTGCAAATGGACATGTAATTGATGCTCCAGGATTAAAGACCGAACATTACGATGTCTTTGATTGCGCATTAGGTGCTCGTTCGATCGCTCCAATGGGACATGTGCGCATGATGGCCGCAGCACAACCATTCCTTTCTGGTGCAATCTCAAAAACAGTTAACCTTCCAGAAGATGCAACAATCGAAGATGTTGAAGAGGTTTACTACGAGAGCTGGAAGTTAGGTATCAAAGCGCTCGCCGTTTACCGTGACAATTGCAAAGTTGGACAACCACTATCTGATGGCAAAGCAAAGAAAGCAGATGCCGTTGTTGAGAGTGCAGCACCAGCTCCAGCAGTTCGCAAGCGTCTTCCAAAATCACGCCCATCACGTACCACCTCATTTAGTGTCGGCGGTGCCGAGGGTTATATGACCGCAGGTGCATATGAAGATGGCGCACTTGGTGAAGTTTTCTTGAAACTCGGCAAGCAAGGTTCAACTCTTGCCGGTGTAATGGATGCTTTCTCAATTGCAGTATCAATCGGTTTGCAATATGGCGTTCCACTCGAGAGTTATGTACAGAAATTTACTAACTTGCGTTTCGAGCCAGCCGGTATGACAGATGATGCTGATATCCGTATGGCCCAATCAATGATGGATTACATCTTCCGTCGTCTTGCACTTGATTACTTGCCAGCTGATGAGCGTGCCGCACTTGGTATCTACTCAGCAGCAGAGCGTGCACGTGCACTTGATTCAGGTACATACGCAACAGAGGCACCTGAACCAGCCCAACCAGCGATGGATGAAGTTGAAATCACTCCTGCTAAATCAAAGGTTGCTGATGTAAAGATTGAAAGCGCACCGGTTGTAGTGGCTACAGCTGCTCCAACTGCAACAACAGTCGGATCTTCAACGGATCTCTTTGAAGCAATGACCGGTCGCAGTGCAGATGCACCAATGTGTCTTACTTGCGGTGTGAAAATGCGCGCTGCTGGTGCATGTTATGTCTGCGAAGGTTGCGGATCGACATCAGGTTGCAGTTAAATCAATAAGAAGTATTTAGGAAGTATCAAGGAAGATTTGCCCGCAGCTTTTCCCAGTTGCGGGCAAATGATGGATGTAAATTCATTTGTGCAACATCTTCACGGTTGACCCAACGTAACTCTTGAGATTCATCATTTGCAGTAATCGGATCACAATTTTCTAGTGCATGTGCAATTACAGTGTCATAAAACCATTCACCATGTGCTTCACGTTCAATACGAATAACTGAAATTTCTTCAGCAGAAATACCAACCTCTTCATTCGCCTCGCGCAATGCGCCTTCGAGTGAACTCTCATGTGAATCGCAAGCCCCACCTGGGATTCCCCAAGTTCCGCCATTTTGAACCCACTCAGCGCGATGTTGCATCAACACTTGGTTATCACGGAGCAAAAGAATTCCGGCAGCGCCATGTTTGCCCCAATGGCGCACGCCACAGATGCACTCGACCCATCCATCACCATCTCGAAAAGCCACAGGGTATTGGTACCACAAGAAGAGTTTTTGCACCGAGCGAAAGGGCACAGGCCCCAAATATTTACCATTCTTTTACGCTCCAGTCGCATGAAGGTAATTACTTTGCTGGCACTTACTGGAATATTTATTTTAAGTGGGTGTGCTGAAACTCCAGATATTGAAGGTGCCAAATTACCGATCCAGAGTTCTCACTCTTTTGATGATGCAACTTACGAAATCTCACAAGAAATCCCGGCGCAGGCAATAACTCTAGTTGTGGAGTATGTCGATGCGTTGAATTTTGCTTTGAGCACTGGGGACTTAAGCAGATTCAATAAAAGTGCCAAAAGTTCGTGCACTTGTTTGAAACCAGGTATTGGAATTCAGGAACTTTATCGAGACGCGGTTGTGGTTGGAGGGAGATATGAAATAACGCAACTAAAACCGATATCAATTAGCGAAGATCAAATCACCCTCCAACTATTTTTAGAGCGGTCTAATGCCTTGCAATTAAATCTAGAAAGTGGAGTTGCGTTAAAGATTCCCGGGGTCGCAAGCAATGCAACCTTAGGGATCGAGCAAATTCAAAATAATTGGCAGATCGCTTCGAGCTCTCTTTGAGGTTTTTCAGAGTTTTGATTGTTTCCGCACTGGTATTGGCTTTCGAATCAAATGTTTTTTCAATTGCTGCTAATTGCACAAAAACCTGCATTGATTTAACAGTAGAAAATGGCGCACTTGTTATTACAGGCAAACGGACTCCAGTAAAACCTAAGTACACACCTCGGCCGATACCTAAACCTGTCGTTTCACCGACACAGAAGCCAGCACCGAAGCCGACGCCGAAGCCAACCTTAAGCAAAACCCCTGCCCGTAAACCCATTCAACGAGTAAAACCGAAACCGCGAATTACGCCGGTACGCAAAAAAGTAGTTCGCAAATCTTTGAATGACCAAATTAGACAGCTTCTTCCTGTAGCGAGCATTTTTCTACAACCGCAGAGTGGAATTCTGATTCGCGAACCGGTGATTTTTTGGACGGATTCTCCGCGGATTTTCAAAAAGAGTTTGCGCTTACTGGATGTAAAGATCGATCTTGATCTGAGTGCAAAATACTTATGGAGTTGGGGTGATAATTCCACTTTAGAAACACAATTGATCGGCTCGCCATTTCCCTCTTTTGAAATTACGCATACTTATTTGAATTCGGGAGTTAAGAACGTTGGATTAATGATCAATTGGAGTGGCAGATACCGTCTAGACGGGGGAGTGTGGCTACAAATACCTGGGGTAATAACAACAAATCAATGGAATCAAATTCAAATCATGAGAGCACGGACAGTTTTCACTGGCTGATTTTTTCCACAGTTGAAGTAATACTCTCAAAGAGAAAAATCCAAAGCCGTCCAAAGTTAGCCCATGAAAAATCCTCGCTTAATAACTAGTCCATCAGATTTACTCATCGCCATTCCATTTCTTTTAGGTTTCACTCCAGCCAACTCTTTGATTGTGGTTTCGATTAAAGGGCAAATCGTTGACCTAACTATGCGCTCGGATTTCCCTCCCCAAGATAAATATTCGGAAGTAGCGGATGAGTTGTTGGCTCAACTAAGTGGCCACAAAGCGGACGAGATTCTTTTGGTTGCGTATTTATCAGTAGAGTTAGATTTTAATTCCCTCTTTTTGAAACAACTTTTTGCTGACCTGAATAAATCAATTCCAGTGCGCGATTTTGTGGTTGTCTCAGAAGAGCGATGGCGTTCATTAAGTTGTGTTGATGATGAATGTTGTCCACTTGAAGGTAGGGCACTTCCCGAAATTGCCACATCGCTACTTGCAGCCGAAGAGGTAGCCGCCGGAAATCTGATGCCACTGCAAAGCGAGGAAGAGTTGATCGCATCCATTGCTTTTGCCCCTTCGCAGTGGGATGAAGGCTTTACTGAAGCGATTGATCAGCATTGGGATTATCTACAAACCCTGGGACAGAAAGAGTGTTCTAAAGCTGGCGTGGTTTCTCTCTTGAAATTAATAAGCGAATTCACTGCAAAAGGTTATGTAAAAGATCGGCAATTAGTAGTTGAAGTATTCGCTGCGCTATTTGATATCCAAGTCAGAGATTTTGCAATTGGTGCACATGGAAAACAATTACTAATTACACATTGGAACATGTGGAGATGGTTACTTCGAATGGCTCCAGAGAAAAACGTTCCATCTGTTTCGAGCATCTTTGCAATTTTGTCTTACGAACGTGGCGATGGCGCACTCGCACATCGTGCATTAGACCGGGCTCTTGCAAATGATTCGCAATATTCATTGGCCCTCTTGTTACGCCGTACATTCAGCGCTGGTTGGCCACCAGAAGCCTTCTGCAAGATGCGGGAGGAGTTGCACCCAAAGATCAGCGAAGAGATTTTGGGAGCGGCTTAAAAACTGGTTAATCGGAGTGGACATTTTTAGATAACTTCTCTATCTTTTCCCATAGGTCATGAGTTCCAGGTTTTAGCCCCGGCTTACTGGACGGCAACCCTCCACCGCGGTGGGGTGCTCCGGGTGAAGACCAGGTCGCTATCAAAGTGATAGTGGCAAGCGCGGGTATCTAGCGATAAAAAGCGATACCCCCTTAGCCGGAGGTCTATTTATGTCATCACAACCACAATTTGAAACCGCACAGATTCACGCTGGTCAAGTACCAGATCCAACAACAGGTGCTCGTGCACTTCCGATTTATCAAACAACTGCTTACCAGTTCCGCGATACCAAGCATGCTGCTGATCTCTTTGGTCTAGCAGAGCTTGGAAATATCTATACCCGAATCATGAACCCAACTCAAGATGCAGTCGAACAACGTTTAGCTGCCCTTGATGGCGGAGTCGCTTCATTACTACTTGCCTCAGGATCTGCCGCAACTTTTTATGCAGTGGCAAATATTGCTGAAGCTGGCGATCACATTGTTTCTTCACCTTCACTTTACGGTGGAACTTATAACTTGTTCCATTACACATTGCCTAAATTCGGCATCGAAGTAACTTTCGTTGAAGATCCAGATGATCTTGAATCATGGAAGAAAGCAGTACGTCCAAACACCAAAGCATTCTTTGGTGAGACAATTGCTAATCCTAAAAATGATGTGCTTGATATTACTGGCGTGGCAAAAATTGCACATGAAGTTGGTGTTCCACTGATTGTTGACAACACCGTTGCAACCCCATTTTTGATCAAGCCAATCGAGCACGGTGCCGATGTTGTTGTTTACTCAGCTACCAAGTTTCTTTCAGGTCACGGAAACTCAGTTGTTGGTGCAATTGTTGATTCAGGTAACTTTGATTATGCGAAGCACCCACAACGTTTCAAGAACTTCAACGAGCCAGATCCAAGTTATCACGGCTTGGTTTACGCAGTTAACTTGGGCGTCGGTTCACCATTTGGTGCAAACCTTTCTTACATCTTCAAGATTCGCTTAACACTCCTTCGCGATACCGGTGCCGCAGTCAGCCCATTCAACGCCTGGTTGTTATCAATCGGACTTGAAACCCTAAGTCTTCGTCTAGAGCGTCATATTTCAAATGCACTTTCTGTTGCAACTTGGCTAGAAAAACATGCTCAGGTTGAGAAAGTAAATTACGCCTCACTTCCTTCATCAAAATGGCATGCACTTGCCAAGAAGTACTCACCTAAAGGAAGCGGTGCTGTTCTTTCCTTTGAAATTAAGGGTGGAATTGAAGCTGGCAAGAAATTTGTTGAAGCGCTTAAATTGCACAGCCACGTTGCTAACATCGGTGATGTTCGCTCACTTGTTATTCATCCTGCATCAACTACTCACTCCCAACTATCACCAGAAGAGCAGTTAACTGCTGGTGTAACACCAGGGCTAATTCGCCTAAGTGTTGGTATCGAGCACATTGATGACATCAAAGCAGACCTCGAAATAGGTTTCGCCGCAGCAAAAGGTTAAGCAAATTACCCCTTCAGGTTATTTGTCGGGTGTGCTCAAATGAGTGCACCCGATAAAGCC
>Ga0214168_1000581_pt1 | contig 14979 bp, 13 predicted proteins | sample LakMenepilimnion_FD_153002 | JGI IMG/M metagenome (GOLD analysis project Ga0214168, IMG submission 153002) | Freshwater microbial communities from Lake Mendota, WI - Practice 29OCT2010 epilimnion v4 | ecosystem: Environmental > Aquatic > Freshwater > Lake > Epilimnion/Euphotic zone | place: Lake...
GGGCTGGAGTTGCTTCACCTTGAGCTTCTTCATCGGTATCTACGAGACCGAGATAGCCCATCATTTTGTTGAGTGCTGACATAGGTAAATGTTAGGGGTGATACGTGCGCGAACCGAGGATTTGGCTACCTATTCGCAGATGTGTCGCGCCATGGGCGATCGCCACTTCAAAATCAGAACTCATGCCAGCCGATAACGACTTCGCCTGCGCAAAGGTGCTGACAAAACTCTGATGGATTTGTGCGATCTCCGAAAATGCGTGCTGATGCTCATATGAGACTGGAGGAACACACATTAGACCAACCAATTTGATATTTGGAAGTTCGGAGACCTTTTCGGCAAGAGCAAAAATCTCGGTGGCGATCACTCCCCCGCGGTCTGGTGCGCCATCTAGTGAAAGTTGAAGAAAGATAGAAATTTCTTTGCCTAATTCTGCACAGATGCGCGAGAGTTTTAGTGCATGATCTGGCGAATCAATCGAATGAATATAAGTTGCCCATCCTGCGATTTCGCGCAGCTTCCGACTCTGCACCTGTCCTTGGAAATGCCAAGTTCCATTCACCTGTGCCGATTTTTCAGCCCCTTCTTCACTTCGATTTTCACCAAAGTTGCGCTGGCCCAAACTGTGCAAAATTTCGATATCACTAACTGGATATGTCTTGGTGACTGCAATCAAAGTTATTTCATCTACGGATCGACCGGCACCAACAGCTGCAGTTGTGACCTGCTTTTTAACCAGATCTAGCGACTGAGCAATGAGATTTGCGCGCTCTGTCATAGCCTTACTAGCCCCGCTTGTCGCCCCGTTACGCCATCGCGCCGATAAGAGAATAAATCAGAATCTTCTACAGTGCATGCGCTTTGGCTCGTATCTATAGAAATTCCGGCGCTTTGTAGAACCGCATTTAGCGCTTTAGGTAAATCGAGGGCGAGTGAACCCGAATTAGTACGTGAATCTGCCATTGGAAAGTTAGAGACAACTTCTTGATGAATATCGGCAGAAACTTCATAACAACTTCCGCAAATAGCGGGTCCGATTATTGCTGAAATATCTTGGGCGCCCATCTCGCGCATTACTTCTATAGTTTTAAGGGCAACGTTATTTACGAGACCGCGTCTTCCCACGTGAACAGCGGCTATTGCTTGCTTTGAAGTTAGTAAAAGTGGAATGCAGTCAGCGACCATTACCGCCAAAGTAATGCCCGGAATCCCGGATACGAGTGCGTCCGCGGTAGGTACTACGTCGGTAACTTCTTCAATTACCACTACGCGATTTCCGTGAACTTGGTTCATAAATTGCACTGGCCCGTGTAGCGCTGTTAGTACTGCACGATTTCGCGCAACATCTGCCGCAATATCACCTACGTGATCGCCCAAATTTAAGGAGGAGTAAACCCCTTGGCTTATGCCGCCCTCGCGGTTTGTGAATTTAACAAGCATTGAATACTCACTCGCAGATGGAGTGGGCCGCAATTACTTCATAAAATCAGGAACGTCGATCTCATCTTCAGCGACGAGATCTTCGAATGTAACTCGCTTACGAGGTGAGGTGTTATCAAGATCGAGTGCCACAGAGATTGGATCATTGGATGGGATCGGATCAGCAATTCCCGTCAAGGCAGCAGCATTGAGCACTGGCATCGACACCTTCTTTGGTTGACCACCATCAAAGCCTGCAGCGATAACTGTTACACGTACTTCATCTCCGAGGGCATCATCAATGGTTGTTCCGAAGATGATGCGAGCATTTGGATGAGCCGCTGCTTGAACGAGCTCACACGCCTCATTGATTTCAAATAAACCGAGATCGGATCCGCCGGCGACAGAGAGAAGTACTCCCATTGCGCCATCGATTGATGCTTCAAGGAGTGGGCTGGAAATTGCTAACTCAGCGGCGCGAGTTGCGCGGTTTTCGCCACGTGCTGAACCAATTCCCATCAGTGCTGAACCTGCATCAGTCATAACTGTTTTTACATCTGCGAAGTCCAAGTTAATTAGACCGGGCTGGGTAATTATCTCAGTAATTCCTTGTACGCCAGAGAGTAAAACTTGATCCGCAGTTTTAAATGCATCAACCGCAGTAATATTTCGATCCGAAATTGCAAGTAGGCGATCATTTGGAATAACAATTAAGGTGTCTACTTCAGCGCGTAAAAGTTCTATACCTTCATCAGCTTGTGCTGATCGAATTTTTCCTTCAAAAGAAAATGGACGCGTGACGACGCCAATTGTTAGCGCGCCAAGATCACGGGCAATTTTTGCAACGATTGGTGCGCCGCCAGTACCGGTACCGCCACCTTCGCCTGCGGTAACGAAGACCATGTCTGCACCGCGCAAGATTTCTTCAATATCTTCAGTGTGATCAATCGCAGCTTGTCTTCCTTTTTCAGGAGCAGCGCCAGCACCGAGACCTTTAGTTGATGCGCGACCGATATCTAATTTCACATCGGCATCGCTCATCAAAAGATGTTGCGCATCAGTGTTAATTGCAATGAACTCAACGCCTTTTAAACCAACATCAATCATGCGATTGATTGCGTTAACTCCACCGCCACCGATTCCAACTACTTTGATGACAGCTAAATAATTCTGTGGTGCAGCCACAAGTGCCTCCTTTAGAACTGTAAACCTCAACTTGAGAATTACATTTCTACGCTCTTTGATGTAGGCGAACGTAAGGCGTTATGCGTATGAAAGCAAAGACCGACTCAAACTATTTTATTTCTTTATAGATCACTTAACGATCACTTAACGATCGGTGCATGCGGTGCGGTGACGTCAATTAGCCGTATTGATTTATTTTCTGGCAGTTCCAATAAAGCAGTAATCACTTTTATCTTCAGTGAAAGGTCCTCGCCATCTCCCCAAACAATCTGCATTGTGCGATCGCTAAATTTGCCATCAATAAGAATATTTGTGGGACTTACTGCGGTAAGACGCTCTATTCCCTCGCTAAATTCTTTAGGCATTTCTGTAAAAACTTCGATAGCAATTAACCCACTGGCCACCGATGATGAACTTACCTTTGGAAGTCCAGCAGGTACCTGTCCCATCAACTGAAATGAGGCTCCTGAAGCATCAAGTGCCACTTGAGGTTTACCGGGCGCGGTGTAGAGAGCAACCGGGGTCCTTGGTTGTAAATCTATGACGACTTTGCCGTTGATCCAGTTACGAGAAATATCGGCTGACTCGATCCAATCGTTGGCCTTCAACCTATTTGCAAGGGCTCTGGAATCAACTCGAGCTAATTTATCTCCTAGTGACAGATTAAGACTTTTTGCGATTGTTTTTTCGGAAATTAACGTAGGCGCTCCGTTGATTTCAATTTGTTTTACAGTTAGCAACGAAGACCACCCGAGTAGATAAGAACCAGCACCAAAGAGAATTAAAATTGTCGCTATCGCCAGTGTCTTTTTTGGAGGCTTGAAACCCACTGCAATTTTCATTAACTAAATCGCCTTGCCAGTCCATCACTAATAATTGGAGCCAGTGAATTAACGTCGCCTGCGCCCAGAGTTACGATTACATCACCTGGTTTGGCTTGGGCAATCATCCATTCAGATGCTTCGAGGAAGTTTGGAATGAAGTGGCCATTTGTCAGCTGCTCAGCAATATTTTCCGAGGTGATTCCAGGAATTGGCGTCTCACTCGCCGCGTAAACTTCAAGTAAGACAACTTCATCTGCAACGCTTAGCGCTTTGGCAAATTCGCTCATAAATGCTTTGGTCCGTGAGTATCGGTGTGGTTGAAAGATGACTAGCAATCTTCCATCACCGGCATAAAGCTTGGCGGCGCTTAACGTAACTTGAACTTCGGTTGGGTGATGGCCGTAATCATCAATTATTCGAATCCCATGAACCGTCGCTTTCAACTCAAAACGTCTGCCCGTTCCGTGAAAACTTGCTAGCCCGTTTAGCATTTCAGCAGCAGGTGCTCCAAGCGCAAGCCCCATAGCAAGTGCTGCGCCGGCGTTTAAAACATTGTGTTGACCAGGTACTTGCAATGTCATGGTCCCAATAGCGCGACCTTTCCAAAGAACTCGCGCCGTTGAACCCATTGGGAGCAAATGGATTGAATCAATAAATAGATCGGCTCCTACGCTTGTTCCATACGAAACTAGCTTTAAGCCGCTTACGGAGCTGGCCAGGTGTGCCGATCCCGCATCATCTGCACAATAAACGAGGTATCCGCCTTCACTGATTGTCGCGGCAAATTCAGCAAAGGCGCGGGTTACATCGGCTTCGGTTGCAAAGTAATCAACGTGATCGTGTTCAACGTTTGTTACGATCGCAGCAAATGGTCGATATTCAATAAATGAGCCATCGGATTCATCGGCCTCGGCGACAAATAGATCTCCCGTTCCGCGATGTGCATTAGATCCCGAGGAAGTTAAGGTGCCACCGATTGCAAACGATGGATCCAATCCACAAGCTTGTAATGCGACGGTGAGCATCGATGACGTGGTCGTCTTTCCGTGTGTTCCGGCGACTGCGATACTGCGCGAATCAGTCATCAGAGTTGCTAACGCTTGTGCGCGCGTCAGAATAGGTAAATTCAATTCTCGGGCCCGCACGAGTTCAACATTATTCTGGTTAATCGCAGTTGAGTAGATAACAAAATCGGCACCATCTACTTGTGGCGCTAGGTGTGCGGCGTGCACATCTGCGCCGAGCGCTTCAAGAGCACTCAATACTGTCGAGTCCTTTGCATCAGAGCCTGATACCGAAATTTCGTGTGAGAGCGCTATTCGCGCAAGTCCGCTCATTCCCGCACCGCCGATACCTACGAAGTGAAGGCGCTTACCGCTCCAGTTCCTTAATTGGATAGTCATGAATCGCGCTTTCCGGCTAGGGCATATTCCATAAAGCTAACAATCTTCTCACTCGAATTTATATCTGAATCTGAACCAGCAATAGGTGAATCGGCAGATTTAGCAAGGAGGCGGTTCAAATTGATAGCGATCCAAGATTGAGAGAACAGCTCTTGGTCAATTACTTCACCGCGCCCTTGAGAGATTACGTGGTTAGCGTTAAAGCGTTGTTCGCCATTTCCGATAGGCAAAGGAATGAAAAGTGCATACCGCCCCAAAGCATTTATTTCTGAACAGGAAATTGCACCACTGCGACTGATAATCAAATCCGCGGCTAGATAAGCAGTTGCCATATCTTCGATATAGGCAATCGACTTGTATCGCTCTTGAGTCTTTGGAAGTGGATTCGACTTACCTACTGCGTGTAAAAGCTGACCACCATTAGCGAGCAATGCAGGTAGTGATTTTTCAATAACTGAATTTAGAGCAACCGATCCTTGCGAGCCAAAGAAGGCGAAGACTAACGGTGCTGTTGGAGAGAAGCCAAGGCTTGCTTTTGCGTGTGCGCGAGCTTTTCCCCAATCTTCTGCGCTTTTGGTAAATGCGCTTGCGACATCAGAGCGCAGTGGAATGCCTGTTATGAGAGCGCTGCTCAGTGATCCGTTTTCAACCGCTTGGGCTACCGCAACATTGGAAGTTAAACGAGCACCTAGGCGGTTAGCAAAACCTGGTTTGGCATTCGCTTCATGCACCACAAATGGAATGTTAAGTGACTTTGCTGCAAGGTAGGCAGGGGCCGATACATAGCCGCCAAATCCAATCAATAGGTCTGAACCCTTAATGATTTGGCGTGATGCGGTTAGCGCTCTGGAAAAGGCAAATGGTGCGCCAATTAATGATGGCGAAATCTTTCGCGGCATAACCACTTTGGGGATTTGGCTTAATTTAAAGTTGGCGGCTGGGACCAATTGATTCTCAAGCCCCTTTGCTGTGCCGATGAACTCAATTAAATCGTTTGGGTGTTTATCCCGCCAAAGACGAGCGATTGCAAGGGCGGGTTCAACATGTCCTGCTGTACCACCGCCTGCAAAAATGATTTTCATGATGTGCGTAATCTACGCCGTTCAATCGCCTTTTGTAATTCAACTTTTACTTCTGGATCGCGTAAAGCGCTGCCAAATACATAGCCAAGGCCGATATAGAGCGAAATTAACGCTGAGCCACCGTAAGAAACAAATGGAAGAGTTACGCCTACAACCGGTAAGACGCTTGTAGCAGAACCAACGTTGAGAATGGTTTGAATCGCGATCCAGCTTCCAATTCCTGCACCGACATAGCGCGACATTGGATCTGCGCAGCGCAACGAAATTTTGAAGATCGAGAAAATTAAAGCTGCGAGCAAAGCGAGAACTGCGAGCGTTCCCAACAGTCCTAACTCTTCACCGATTATCGCGAAAATGAAATCTGTATGAGCTTCAGCGAGATTGCCCCACTTTTGTCGACTCCCACCTAGACCTACTCCGAAGATGCCTCCACTAGCCAGCCCTAACAAACTATGCGCCGGCTGCCAACCTGCATTTTTATAATCTTCGACTGCAAATGGATCGAGTACAACTAGGAGGCGTGCCATGCGATATCCGGCGGTAGCAATCAGAACTGCAAGGGCGATCGCTCCGACGGCGATCAAAGAACCCAGAACACGTAACTCAATTCCTGAAACGAAAAGTAAACCGCCGAGAATAGCTGCGATTACGCACGCTGTACCGAGGTCGCGACCGAGCAACACCAACAACATCACAAGACCAAAACCGGGGCCGATCAAGAGAAAGACATTTACCTGCGTTTTCCCGCTGCGCTCTTGGTTAGCCAACATGTAGCTTGCCCAAAGAATTAGAAGAAATTTTGCCAATTCACTCGGTTGGATATCAACAAATGGCAGTGCGATCCAGTTTGTGTTTCCCTTTACAGTTTTTCCAACGCCTGGAATCTGGAGAATCAAGAGAATTACTATTGCGATTAATAGACTAAAACGGGCAAGTAAACGCCACTGGCTCAAGCTGCGTTGCGAGAGATAAATCGCTAATGGAATTGATATCACGAAGAAAGTTAATTGGCGAAGAACGATTGCAACTGCATTACCTCTAGTATCCAGTGCGTGAATGGATGAAGCAGAGAAGACCATTATCAGCCCAATAATCGATAGTGAAAGCGCACTGATTGCCAGGATATAGAAATTATTGACCGGTTTTGCTAGAAACTTCTGTCCCGTAGCGCTCATGCATTCTCCTTAAGTACTGCCTGGGTGAATCTGTCGCCGCGATCGGCATACGAAAGGAATTGGTCCATTGATGCACACGCCGGTGCTAGCAATATCGTGTCGCCTGCGATCGCACGTGCCTTGGCCGCGCCAACAACAGCTTCCATCAGAGAATTGTCTATCCCACCTTTTACATAGGAATTTGGAGCATCAACAAAAACGATTTCTACATCTGGAGCGCTCTGACGCAGTTCCGTGGCTATCAATTCGCGATCTACCCCAATTAAGATCGCAACTTTAATGCGAGATTTGCACCGCTTGATTAAGTCAGCCATTTCAGCGCCTTTTGCCAACCCGCCTGCGATCCAAATTGCCGAAAGCGTCGACATTAGTGAGGCAGCTGCGGCGTGAGGATTAGTCGCTTTAGAATCATTAATCCAATTAACTTCATTGCTTGAAAAAACTATTTCAATTCGATGTCGGCCAAGTTTAAAGTTCTGTAAAGCCAAGCGGATCGACTCGTGTGATATTCCGATTGCGCGAGCAAGCCCGGCCGCTGCTAGGGCATTGGCGACGTTATGAGGAACTGTCGGTGTTACATCTACAACTTCCGCGATCATCGCCGCTTCTTGTGGATCGCTTACAAAAGCACGATCAACCAATAACTCCTCAACTACACCAATCTCACCGGGGCCGGGGGTATCTAGCGAGAAGAACACTTTCTTCCCCTGCCAATTTGTAGATCTTGAAACCACTTCAGGATCATCGCCATTGAATATTCCAGTGCTGGCGCGATCTAAAATCGCCATTTTTGCCTCGGCATATTGGTTAAAACCACCGTGCCAGTCAAGATGATCTTGTGCGATATTTAAGATTGCTGCTGCCACAAAAGAGGCTTCTCGAATCCAGTGAAGTTGAAAAGATGAAAGTTCTAAAACAAGTACCTCATATTTTTCTGGGCTTTCTACACTTTCAATTACCGTTGTTCCAACGTTGCCGCAGGCGATTGCTGAAACTCCACCTTCGCGGAGCATCGCTGCTGCCATCTCAACGGTAGTTGTCTTCCCATTAGTTCCTGTCAGCGCAATCCATCGCTGGCCAGGTACCAGTTCGGCGCGTAATTTCCACGCCAGATCCACCTCGTTCCACAATTGGACACCAGATTTTTCTGCATCAGTTATCAACTGATGATCCGACTTCCAACCAGGAGATATAACAAGAGCATCAAAATTTACAGCGTTATATGAATTAGTTATTGCAACGCTGAAGCCTTCTACTTCAGTAACTACATCATCAGCCAGCGATACTTGTGCTCCCCGTTTTGAAAGTGAGCGAGCAACAGCTAAACCGGTTACGCCTGCGCCGAGGATAAGAACTTTCTTATCTGAAAAAGAATTGGCCATAGTTAGCGCGCCTAAACTACTGCGTAACCCATTGAGCATAAAAGAGGCCCAGTCCTAGCGCCACGCAGAGGCCTGCAATGATCCAGAAGCGCAAGACGATCGTCACTTCGCCCCAACCCATCAGCTCAAAATGATGCTGCAACGGTGCCATTTTAAAAATGCGTTTTCCGCCAGTGACTTTAAAGTAAGCCACTTGCAAAATTACTGATGCGCTGATGATTACAAAGAGTCCGCCGAGTGGAATAAGTAATAGCTCAATGCGAAGTGATGTAGCGATACCGGCTAGCGCGCCACCAAGAGCGAGTGATCCAGTATCACCCATAAATATTTTGGCAGGCGAAGCATTCCACCACAGGAATCCTGCACACGCGCCAGCTAATGCTGCAGATAAAACCGCTAGATCAAGTGGATCACGCACTAAATAACAGTTATCTCCTGGAGCAATCGCGCAACTTTGTCCGAACTGCCAAACACCAATCAAGATGTAGGCAATAAATGTCATCACCGCCGCACCGGTTGCAAGTCCATCTAAACCATCAGTGAGATTTACACCATTACTGGTTGCCGTCACCATCAGAACAACCCAGACGATCACAAGTCCTGCGCCGAGCACGAGAGATGTATCGCGAACAGTGGAGAGATTTAGAGAGATAGGGGTTAAGCCATCACCATCTGGGAAACGGATTCCGAGATAAGCGAAAATTGCCGCAAATAAAACTTGGCCAAGAATTTTCTGCTTTGCATTTAAACCTAGCGACTTTTGGCGGGAAACTTTCAGCCAGTCATCTAAGAATCCCACAAAGCCAAGTGATGCCATTAATCCCAGCACTAGAAGTGCTGAAGTAGTAACTGCATTCTGAGATATCGCATGTGCCACGAAGTAACCAGTCGCTGCCGCAAAGATAATGATTAGCCCGCCCATTGTCGGAGTGCCACGTTTGGTGTGATGGGAAGATGGACCGTCGTCACGAATTATCTGTCCATAACCACGTCGGGCAAGGAATTTCATCAAGATAGGGGTGCCGAAGAGCGAGATGAAGAGTGCAAGTGCACCAGAGATAAGAATTTCTCTCATTTTGCTTTAACTCTCCCCTTCTTCACTTATTTCTGAACCTTCTGAAATGACTTCTGAGATTCTTGCCGAGATTGCTCGCGCCAACTCTTCGAACTTTTCGGCACGTGAGGCTTTAACTAGAACCACATCTCCTGCGCTCATCTCGTGCACCAATTGCAACGCATCCACCTTCTCTTCAAAGAGATGGATTTCAGTAGCAGTGTTGGCGGAAATCTGAGAGGAGTACTCCGGAGCGCCAATGCAGACCAAATGATCTATCCCTAACTCTGACGCAAGGGTGCCAATATCTGCGTGACGAACTACTGAGGACTCGCCGAGTTCGTGCATCTTTCCGAGAAAAGCCCACGATTGACCGCCACGTTCTTGTGCAAAGAGCACCAAAGTACGTAGCGCCGCTTCGACAGATTCTGGGCTGGAGTTATAAGAATCATTTATCAACACGATATTGCGGAGTTCTTCAATCTCCATCCGCCACTTACTGCGGATATCAGCAGTCGAAAGAGATACTGCTATCTGATCGATAGATGCACCGAGTGCGGATGCGGCAGCGGCGGCAGCGAGGGCGTTTGCTACTTGATGTATTCCGACGATGCGTAATCCAACTGCAGCACGACCAGCGCTGGTTACCAAGTCAAAATGTGGGCGTCCTTCACGGATTTCAATATCGGTTGCGCGAACATCTGCTGATGTGGTTTCGCCGAAGGAAATTATCTTTCCTTGATGAAGTGAACTCATCTGCGGAGTAAATGCGTCATATTGCCCAAGAATTGCAATAGCACCAGAGTCGAGAGAGGAAATCATCTCTGACTTAGCTTTGGCAACAGCTTCAGCTGACCCAAACTCTCCGATATGCGCACTGCCGACGCGTAAAACGATACCGATATTTGGTTTAGCCATTTCACAAAGCAGGGCGATATCGCCAATATGGCGTGCGCCCATTTCTAAGATGCAGAACTTTGTCGCTTCATCGCATTGCAATAGAGTGATTGGAGTTCCAAGTTCATTATTAAAATTACCAGTTGGGGCTACCGTGGCGCCAAGATTTTCTAATACATGCTGCAATAAATCTTTAGTCGTGGTTTTACCTTGAGATCCAGTCAAAGCGACTACTTGCAAGTCCTTCAGGTGGCTCCGAACATGTGCTGCTAGTTTGTTAACTGCTTTGAGTACGTCAGGTACAACAATGCACCGCTCGGGTGATGCTGCTGTGACAAAGGCAAGTACAGCGCCTCTGGAGAATGCATCAGCAACATACTTGTGTCCATCAGCTTTTTCGCCTTTTAGCGCTAAGAAAATAGATCCCGGAGTTGCTTGACTCGAATCAAAAACCGGAGCTGCAGTCACAGTCACATCTGAACCATGAAGTTCGCCGCCTACAATTAGGGCGATTTCAGATGCCTTTAGCGCGATCATCGCCTTGCCTCAATCGCCTGTGCAAGAACTAGTCGATCGTCAAAATCGAATACTTTTCCTTTGATCTCTTGCCCGAGTTCGTGACCCTTGCCAAGGATTGCGACGGTATCGCCAGGTGCTGCAACGGAAACTGCGTAAGCAATTGCACTAGCACGATCGCTAATTATTTGTGATTGATTTACAAGGTTTATCTCACCAACCATCTGGCGCAAGATATCTGATGGCTCCTCAGATCGTGGGTTATCACTCGTGAATATTGCGATGTCAGAGCTTTCAATTAGCGCCTTTCCCATCAACGGCCGCTTGCTTGCGTCACGATCTCCCCCACAACCCAGAACCGCTATCACTTTTCCAGAAGTAAATTCACGGATTGATTTGAGTACATTTGAAACTGCATCGGAAGTGTGTGCATAGTCGACGAAGGCGTTGAAGTTTTGTCCAACTGAAACTTCTTCTAGCCTTCCTGCCGCTCCTGAAATATTTGGGACTATCGCCGCGATATCAATTGGATCCACTCCGGATTCAACAGCAATTGCTATTGCCATCAATAAGTTGTCGAAGTTATATCCACCTCGCAAAGTTGTTGAAGTCTCGATCAAGATCCCACCCGACCCACGAATCTTTAACTGAACGCGCTTGGCTTCGGAATCAATCTGAATGAAGTGCCAAATTGCCTTTGGATTAGAACGCGAGATAGATAAAACTGGCAGTTCGGTACTTGCCGCAAGTCTTGCGCCATAAGGATCATCGATGTTAATGCAGGCTAACTCTGCCATTGCAAAGTTAAAGAGCGCAGCTTTCGCTGCAAAGTAGCTCTCCATATCGCCGTGAAAATCCAAATGATCTTGAGTTAAATTTGTGAAACCTGCTATGGCGAAGTGAGCGCCTTCCAGGCGATGTAATTGCAATGCGTGACTTGAAGCCTCAATAACTAAATGGCGCATGTGGCGCTCTCTCATCACCGCTGCCAGGGCTTGTAAATCAGTAGCCTCAGGAGTCGTGCGCTTACTGGCAATAACTTCATCACCAATTCGAGTTTCTACAGTTCCAATCAGCCCACATTCGCGATGGGCAGCGCTAAAGATTTGATGAAGTAAAGTTGTAACGGTCGTCTTGCCATTTGTTCCGGTAATTGCGATGCTATTTATATCTCTCATTGGTTCGCTATATAAAAGTGCAGAAACTCGACCGGCGATCAAACGGGGATTATCAACGATAAGTACAGGCAGATCCTTAATCAGCTTTGAACCTGATGGATCAGTCAACACCGCCACCGCTCCACGTTTTTTGGCGCTCTCAAAAAATTCTGCCCCGTGGCGTTTAGCTCCAGGAATTGCCACAAACAAATCTCCTGGCATTACTTCGCTGTCATTGTGCGTGGCTCCACTAATTATGATTTTGCTTAGTTCGCCTTCACTGATGGAGACCTGTGCATTACAAGAATCCACAATTTTGGCGAGCGATACTGCAGGAAGGTTAAATGGTCGCATCATCGCGCCTGTGCACTCGTCTGTGAAACCTTAACTGAAGTTGCTTGGCTTTGTTTCTTTAGTAATTCCTTTTGCGTAAGTGCCACAGGCAAAACCTTTGTTCCTGTTGGCGCTACATGCTCAGATTGAAGAACGAATGTCATTACCTTCTTAAAGACCGGGCCAGCAAGTGAGCCGCCGTAGTGTGCGCCCTTTGGATCTTGAATCGTTACATTGATTACATACCTTGGTTTATCTGCTGGTGCAAAACCGATAAATGATGCTGTGTATCCGCTGTAGCAACCACAATCTGTGTTGTATCGATTTGCAGTACCAGTTTTACCAGCAACACGATAACCAGGTATTGCTGCACTCGGCGCAGTACCTTGTCCCGAAACAACTGACTCCATCATGATGCGCAATTGTTGAGCAGTTTCTGCACTGATCACTCGCTCATTTGTGCGAGGAACAGATGCTGTATATCTGCCTGATTCATCTGTAGTACCAGCGATAACTGTCGGAGAAACTCGAACACCGTTATTTGCGATCGTTGCAAACATGCTAGTAACTTGCATCGCCGTTACTGAGTACCCTTGGCCAAATGCCACTGTTGGAGCCGTGGTTCCGGACCAATCACTGACCGGGTGGAGAATTCCCTTTGATTCACCAGGTAAACCTGAACCTGTTGACTTTCCCATCCCAAATTTAGATAAGTACCCAAACAAAGTATCGTTAGAGAGCATCTCACCAATTTTTATTGTTCCGGTATTTGATGACACTGCCAAGATTCCAGAGGTTGTTAAATACTGAACTGGGTGACGCTCATGATCAGAAAAAGTTTCACCCGCGCGCTTAAGTGAATATGGAACTTTCAAAACTGTCTCTGGCGTTATCTTCTTTTCTTCTAGCGCTGCGGCCAGCGTCATAATTTTTCCAGTCGAGCCAGGTTCATAAACATCTTGCACTGATGGATTTCGCATCAAAGCTTCAGAAACTTTCTTAGTGTTATTTGGATCAAAAGTTGGTGCTGTTGCGTGCGCCAAAATATGTCCCGATTTGGGATCCATAACGATGACAGTGCCGCTTTGGGCACGGGCTTTACTTACCGCCTCTTGGATAGCTTTTGCGGCAACCCATTGCACGTCGCGATCGATAGTTAGTCGAACTGTTGTGCCCTTCTTGGCCGCGATGATCTCGTTTTGAGATCCTGGAATTTCAGCGCCAAGTCCACGAGCATATGAATATCTGCCGTCCGTACCTGTAATGATGGAGTTCATGCTTGATTCAATTCCAGTCGCGCCAATGCCATCTTGACGCACAAAGCCTACGAGTGATGAAACGAGCGAGCCGGAAGGATATTCACGGATGTAATTTCTCTCCGAGAAGAAGCCGACTATTCGTTTATCAAATTTCTCTTTTTCTAGCCCGGCGTTGTAAGTATCAATTGCCCCGCTTAACTCTCGCCAAATCGCAGGCTTAGCGTTTCGTGCGACCACCGCATAACGTTTGTCGCCAGTTATTGCGCTCTGAACTTCGGCAACTGTCATTCCAAGATAAGGGGCAGCGAAATTAGCTGTCTGAGGTGCGTCAGTAATTAAAGTTTGATCAACCACAATATTGATGGCTGAGACGCTTCGTGCGAATGCAATTCCGTTGATGTCGGTGATTTCACCACGCGCCGCTGGAATTGCGCGAGTCGACTCCATCTCATTTGCAGCCTTACTGCGATAGTCACCGGCTTGAATTGCTTGAATCTGAATGAGACGAGCGGCAAATAGGAGGAAGAAGATAAAGATAAAGATAATGAGTATGCGAATCCGCGAGGTGGCAAGATTTAAATTACCCATTTTTAACCTCTCCGTTTGCCAAAGCCTGTGCCGCTTCATCTAAATTGAGAAATACTGGAGAGTTTGAAGGGCGCATTCCTAGCGACTTTGCTTTAGCGGCAAGCGCTTCAGGAGAAGAGGCGGCTTCGATCTGGCGATTAATCGCTTCTCGTTGATCTGCCACAACTTTTGCATCAGCTTTTAGTTCAGATAGCGTAAATGCATCTTGTGCCAAGAGAATGTTTACTGCAAGAAGAATTAGTAGGCCAATTCCTGCTACGGCAGATAAAAAGGTTGCGAAGAAGCGCTGAGTTGCTTGAGTTCCTTCAGAAACACTAGGAACTAATTTAAGAAAAACTCCAATCGATTTCTCGGTTAACTTCTGGCGAGGAGCTTTGATTGCTGTCGAGTTAAGAAGGGCCATTATGCAGCCACCTTTTCAATTGCACGCAGGCGCACAGAAGCCGAGCGCGGATTCTGTGCTAGCTCTTGATCTGATGGGGTTTCGCCAGATTTTGAAACAAGAGCAAATTTTGCGGCAAATTCTGGAAGATCAACTGGCAAATTTCTTGGACTCTTTGAAGTCGATCTTTCTACGAATATCTCTTTAACAATTCGATCTTCTAGCGACTGGAAAGAGAGAACAACTACACGCCCTCCAATAGTTAAGAGATCCAGTGCAATCGGGAGCGCGCGCGAAATGGCTCCCAATTCATCGTTGGCTTC
>Ga0214168_1000582_pt1 | contig 14931 bp, 12 predicted proteins | sample LakMenepilimnion_FD_153002 | JGI IMG/M metagenome (GOLD analysis project Ga0214168, IMG submission 153002) | Freshwater microbial communities from Lake Mendota, WI - Practice 29OCT2010 epilimnion v4 | ecosystem: Environmental > Aquatic > Freshwater > Lake > Epilimnion/Euphotic zone | place: Lake...
AAGCGGCATGTAAGAATCGCATCTTCTGATGGACGTCCTTCACGACGGAAAAATGATCCTGGAATACGACCAACTGCGTACATCTTCTCTTCAACATCTACTGTTAAAGGAAAGAAGTCGAATTGATCTTTAGGTGTTTTAGATGCAGTTGTTGCTGAGAAGATCATTGTTTGATCATCTAAATAAACTGCTGCTGCTCCGGCTGCTTGCTTTGCAAGGCGGCCTGTTTCAAAACGAATTTCTCGTTTTCCGAACTTGCCGTTATCAATTACTGCAACGGCGGATTGAATCTCTTGACCCTCCATGGGTCGCTCCTATTCTCGACTACAGCCGAGTCGAGCACAATGAATCTTCGATCGAAGTTCACGGACGCGCAACTTTCGTATGCGCTAAATTTTCCGGAAACCACTACCGAGGACCATTGCCCACGCGGCTAGTAGTTGTGTCTAATTAACGGCGAATGCCGAGTTTTTCGATAATCGTTCTGTAACGATTGATGTCTGTCTTTGCGAGGTACTGAAGAATGCGTCGACGTTGACCAACTAATAACAAAAGACCACGACGGTTGTGGTGATCATGTGGGTTGGTTTGAAGGTGATGAGTAATCTCATCTACACGCTTTGATAACAACGCGATCTGAGCTTCAGGGCTTCCTGTGTCAGTAGCGGAGTTGCCGTACTTAGCAACGATTTCTTTCTTTACTTCTGGTGTTAATGCCATTTCTTGCATCTCCTTTTACTTGGCCACGATGGTTGCCGGTCTGCCACACGGAAACTCTTTTTCTCGTTGGACGTGGCAAAGGTTACCAGCGGGGTTGTGGATAGAGGAAATCGAGGCTATTCCTCGGTCAATTCCCGCGCACGTTGGCAATCTTTCGCCATTTGTTCAAGTAGCGGATCAAGACCATCAAATTTGAGGGTATCTCGCAATCTCCACCCAAATTCAATCGTTGCTCCTTGATCATATAAATCTAAACCAACTTGATCGAGTGCATACGCTTCCACTTGTCGGGCGCGATCACCATCAAATGTTGGATTTGTACCAATCGAAATTGCAGATGGCCAACGATTTATTCCAACTGTTAGCCAACCTGCGTACACGCCATCGGCTGGAATCCATTGACCTTCGATATTTCCTAAATTTGCAGTGGGATAACCAATTTCGCGGCCACGTGCTTCGCCGTGAACAACAATTCCATCTAAACGATGTGGGCGACTTAATAAGGTGCGTGCAGATTCAACGTGTCCTTGAGCTACAAGTGTGCGAATTCTCGACGAAGAAATACTCTGTTTCTCTTCTTCTGAAAGCGAAAGAACGTGAACATCAAAATTCTTAGATTGACCACTGGCACGTAAAGAGTCGATATCTCCTTGGGCTTTGTGGCCATACGTGAAGTTTTCACCAACAACTATGTCCGTTGCCTGCAATTGATTAATGAGAACACTGTCAACAAAAGCTTCAGGTGACATCGAGGCAAACTTTTCATCAAATTTTATGACTGCAACTTGATCTGCATTGTGAATCTTAAGTAATACAACTCGATCAGCCAGAGTAACTAGTAACTTAGGTGCCCGTTCTGGAGCAAATACTGTTGCTGGATGCGGGTCAAAAGTCAGTGCAATTACAGAACCGCCATCAGCAATTTCTTTGGCACGATTAAGAATCTCTTGGTGCCCGCGGTGAACACCGTCGAAGACACCAATCGCAACCACGCGCTTACTCATGTTTATATTCTGCCACTTCAATTCGCCGGAGCGAAAACTGCGATGGGTTTTGCGCCATCATCTCGATTTTCAAGTAAAGCAATTAATTCATTGGAAGATGAAATCGCAGCATAAATCCCAGCTGAGGGTGATGCCGAAATTTTGCGGCCAAAAGATAGTTCCTTCGCTTCTTCCGCATTGAGATCACGAAGTTGAAAGATAGATCTAGCAACATCGACTAAACCCAGAGTTTTGAACTCTCCGGCTTTGAACTTTTCGAATGTGTTCGCTACGTCTTCACCAAAACTTGCTACGCGTGTGCGACGTAAGAATGTTAGGTGTCCCCCAACCTTCAATGATGCTCCAAGATCGCGCGCGATTGCTCGAATGAATGTACCTGCAGAACATGTCACTTCAATATCGATCTGTATTGCATCATCAGTTCGGCTGATTTCAAGAACATCTAATTGCGAGATTGTTACTTCGCGAGAAGCTAATTCAAATACTTCACCTGCTCTTACTCGCTCATGCGCCCGTTTGCCATCAACTTTGACAGCAGATACCGAACTTGGACGTTGCGAAATAACACCACGCATCGAAGATAAATCTCGTTGGATATCTGCATCAGTGATTGCATCTAAGTCGCTCTTACTTGCACGCGAAATAACTTCGCCCTCAACATCATCTGTGATGGTTGCTACACCCAGAGCAATTGTTGCTCGATACGACTTGTCGCCATCAGTTATGTATTGAAGTAATCGTGTGCCGTGGCCGAAACCAAGAATGAGAATGCCTGTTGCCATGGGATCAAGAGTCCCAGCGTGCCCAACTTTTCTTGTTCCTAGGACTCTTCGACCAACTGCAACAACGTCGTGACTAGTCATCGCACCAGCTTTATCTACAACTACAAATCCATCCGTTGCAGACATATTGTTCAAACGTCATCCCAATTAGTTATGCGATCTGCTGGTGCTGGTTTATTGCTGTTATCAATAACTTTTGGCGCTTTATATGCATCTGGTTCTCCGGCATACTTTGCTTCTTTTCGTAATTTAGAAACTTCGGCGTCTTGTTCGCGAACTTTTGCAAGTAATGAGTCAAGTGCTAGAGCACTCTCTGGCAATCCATCAGGAAAGAATTCAATGCTTGGTGTTACGCGAACTCCCAAATCTTTTCCTACAGCAGAGCGAATTACACCTTTTGCGCTCTCTAGAGCGGCCGCAGTGGATTCACGTTGTTCGTCATCGCCGAGCACCGTATAAAAAATTGATGCGTGTTGTAAGTCGCCAGTAACACGAGCATCAGTAACTGTTACAAAACCTAAACGAGGGTCTTTAATTTTGCCCTCGAGTAGGCCTGCAACAACAACTTTGATGCGGTCGGCAACTTTCTGACTGCGATGCGATGAACCCACGTTTTATGCCCGCTTCTTCTCGCGCATTTCGTAGACCTGAATGGTGTCTCCCACTTGCATCTCTTTCAGTGTTCCAACACCAATACCGCACTCAAATCCTTCACGGACTTCGGTGGCATCGTCTTTGAATCGCTTAAGCGAATCGATTGTGAGGTTATCTGTAATAACTTCACCATTTCTCATCAAGCGAGCTTTCGCATTTCTGCGAATGATTCCATCAAGAACCATCGATCCGGCAATGTTTCCTGCCTTGCTGGATTTAAAGATGTCTCGAACTTCTGCGTTACCAAGAACAAACTCTTCGTACTCTGGCTTGAGCAAGCCCTTAAGTGAGAGTTCGATTTCTTCAATTGCTTGGTAGATAACTGAGTAGAAGCGAACTTCAACGCCTTCTTGATCTGCAAAGATTGCGGTTTGTGGTTCTGGCTTAACGTTAAAGCCAATAACAACTGCAGTTGATGCTGAGGCAAGTGTGATGTCACTCTTTGTAATTGCACCAACACCGCGGTGAATAACGCGAAGATCTACTTCAGCGCCAACATCGAGTTGTAGCAATGCATCTTCGAGCGCTTCAACAGAACCACTCACATCGCCCTTAAGAATAAGGTTAAGTGTTGTGATCTTGGATTGCTCCATGAAGTCTTCGAGTGAAACCTTCTTGCGTGCCTTGGCGAGTTGAGCATTTCGCTCAGCTGCTTGACGTTTTTCTGCAATCTGACGCGCGGTTCTGTCTTCATCTGCGACCAAGAACGTATCGCCAGCACTTGGTACGGATGTAAAGCCGAGTACCTGAACTGGACGAGATGGACCTGCTTCAGAAACATTTTCACCGTGCTCATCTAGCATCGCGCGAACGCGACCAAATGAACCACCGGCAACAATCGCATCTCCCACTTTGAGAGTTCCGCGTTGTACGAGAACAGTTGCAACTGGTCCACGACCACGGTCGAGGTGAGCTTCAATTGCAACACCACGTGCCTCATCATCTGCGACAGCACGTAAATCAATTGCAGCATCAGCGGTCAAGAGAATTGAATCGATCAAGGCATCAATGCCAAGTCCTGATTTTGCAGATACGTTTACGAAAATTGTTTCTCCGCCGTACTCTTCTGCAACCAGGTTGTATTCAGTGAGTTGCTGGCGAACCTTGTCAGGGTTTGCGCCTTCTTTATCAACTTTGTTTACTGCCACAACAATTGGAACATCTGCGGCTTGTGCGTGATTGAGCGCTTCAATTGTTTGAGGCATGACGCCGTCATCAGCTGCAACAACTAGAACTGCGATATCGGTGACCTTTGCACCACGAGCACGCATCGCTGTAAAGGCTTCGTGACCAGGTGTATCGATAAAGGTAATCGCACGATTTGTTCCGTCGTGGTCATGGTGAATTTGGTAAGCACCGATGTGCTGAGTAATTCCACCAGCTTCGCTCTTAACAACTTCAGTCTGGCGAATTGCATCGAGTAAACGAGTCTTACCGTGATCAACGTGACCCATAACGGTTACGACTGGCGGACGTGCAACGAGTCGATCTTGATCAAGGCTTTCAAGCTCTTGACCTAGGTCGATATCAAAGCCCTGTAGTAATTCGCGATCTTCATCTTCTGGGCTAACAATTTGGATGACATATCCAAGTTGTGCACCAAGAATTTCAAATGTATCTGCATCAACTGATTGTGTTGCAGTAACCATTTCACCTAAGTGAAAGAGCGCAGCTACTAGTGCTGCTGGATCTGCACCAATTTTTTCTGCGAAGTCAGCAAGGGATGATCCGCGACGCATGCGAATTTGCGTCTTTCCATCACCGTGAGGAACAACTGCACCACCAAGTTGTGGTGCCTGCATATTGTCGAATTCATCGCGCAGTGCTTTTCTGCTCTTCGGTTTGCGTTTGCTGCTCTTACTTTGATTCTTTCCGAATGCACCACCTGCGCCACCGCGACCGCCGCCACGATTTGGTCCACCACCTGGACGACCACCTGCTGCAGGTGCACCGCCACCAGTTGTTTTGTATGGACTTGAATTATTTGCACCAGTAGATGGCGCACCAGTACGTGGTGGGAAATTTCCTGTTGAAGGTGGACGCGGTGATGATGGACGCGCAGCAAAACCTGGACGCACTGAACCTGGACGTGGTCCTGACATACCTGGACGTGGTGAACCTGGTGCACCACCGGCTGGACGTTGTGGTGGACGTGGAACTGCACCACCAGTTGAAAATGGATTATTGCCAGGACGTGGTGGACGTGGAACTGCGCTTCCTGTTGAACTACCCGATGAAAATGGATTGTTACCTGGACGTGGAGTCGCAGGTTTTGTTGTTGCCTCCGTTGATGGAGTTGTCTCTGCAGGAGTAATTACTTGTTGAGGTGCAACACTTTCTGCACGCGAAGCTTTAAGCGCTTCTAGATCAACACCGAGTTCGGCAGCTAATTCTGCTGCGAGTTCTGGATTAACTTCTTTAGGAGCTTTTGCGGCAGCTTTCTTTGCTGCGGCTTTCTTTACGGGCTTTTTCTCTTCTACTGGCTTTGCATCCGGATACATCTCGATGAGACGTCGTACAACGGGTGCTTCTACAGTGGATGATGCGGAACGAACGAATTCGCCCATTTCTTGGAGTTTTGCAAGAACAACCTTGCTCTCCATACCGAGTTGTTTTGCCAACTCATGTACGCGGACCTTTGACACAGTTCTCCTGTCTTGGCCCGCAATCTCTTTTTCTAGATATTGATCTAGGGGATGCGAGCCTTAGTTGTAAGACCTCATAATCTGAACGAGCTCATTTGAGTTTCATATCTTTCGCATCCAATTCGTTTGGTGTTTCACTAAGTTTTAACGCATATTTAAATGCGTTTCGGGAAATCGCAGTTGCTAAACAACTTTGATGAACCCATGCGCCTCTTCCAGGAAGTGATTTTTTGTAATCCTGGACAAGAGTCCCATCAATACAAACCACTCTTAGAAGAGATGTTGGACTCGAGCGCTTTCGGCACGTAATGCATGTTCGTATCGAATTGATACTCACTGCCTCTGCCAATCACTCGAATTCAACTGGCTAACTGTACCGCCGGGGCACTCTTTTATAGAAATTCTCACTCAGATGAAGGCGAATCTGGATGGATATCTATGCGCCAGCCCGTAAGTCTGGCTGCCAAGCGAGCATTCTGCCCATCTTTTCCAATTGCAAGTGAGAGTTGGTAATCGGGCACAGTCACTTTTGCACTTCGCGAAAGCAAATCCGTAACTTCAACTCGTGAAACTTTTGCAGGCGCTAATGCGTGCGCAACAAAGACCGCTGGATCTTCAGACCAGTCCACGATGTCAATTTTTTCACCATGTAATTCATCCATTACCGCACGTGCACGCGAACCTACTGGACCAATGAGTGAACCCTTTGGGCTAACACCTGCACGATGAGTACGTACCGCTATTTTTGTGCGATGCCCCGCTTCACGTGCAACAGCCATGATCTCAACAATACGATCTGTAATTTCTGGAACTTCTAGGGCAAATAATTGCTTAACAAGGGCTGGATGAGAACGAGAGAGCATTATCTCCGGACCTTTAAGTCCTTGCTTTACTTCAACAACAAAACATTTAATGCGATCGCCGTGTTGATAAACCTCACCAGGAACTTGTTCTTGCGGCGGAATTTTGCCTTCAACTCGTCCAAGGTTCACGTGAATCATCTTTGGATCTCTACCCTGCTGAACAACGCCTGAAATGACATCACCAACGGATGCCGTAAATTCGCCAACAATGTCGGCGTCATTTGATTCACGCATCTTCATTTTAATTACTTGACGAGCAGTTGAAGTAGCAATGCGGGTGAAACCTTCTGGTTCATCTCGTTCTTCAGAAACTTTCTCACCAAGTTCATTAAAGATTGGAACAAGAATCTGAATCTCGCCAGTTTCGCGATCTAGGAATGCTCGCGCATGGCGCTTTGCGTCTGGAATTTGATTGTAGGCAGTTAAAACGCCGATCTCGATGGCACTTACTAATTGTTCAAAAGAGATCTCTTTTTCAGCCGTGAGTGCAGTTAAGGCCGCCATCTCTACATGCATTAGAGATCACCCTTGCGATTGAATTCGATTTCAACTGTTGCGCGTTTAATGTCGGCAAAGATAACCGAATGTTCTTTTGTTTTACCTTTTATATCTTCAGTTAAAAGTACTCGGAAATCTTCGACTGAAGTGATTCTCCCGTTAACTACTGAACCATCTTGTTTCACAACTTTAACTAAGCGATTAAGGTTTTTGTGCCAATGGCGTGTAAGAGTTAAGGGGCGATCAACTCCAGGTGATGTCACTTCCAATGTAAAAGCTGAGTCATCCATAAAATCGGCTGCATCTAAGAGCTCGGATATGTCGCGAGAAACGCTTGTGACTTGATCTAAATTAAGTGGCGTCTGACCATCAACAATGCAGGTAACAATTCTGTGCTTACCGGGCGATACAACATGAACATCTTCAAGAAAAAAGCCAGCTTTTTCGACAGCCGGTCGGACAAGCTCAGTAATTTTCTCGCTGAGAGACATGTGTGTCTTCTTTCTATTAAGTTGTATGCAAAGAATAACCTGTTATTTCTGAACTTACCAATTGGTTAAAGTATCAATTCCAACTCTGATTATTAGCGCAATTGTGACAAAGAGAAAAACCTTACGTATCAAGGTTGATCCCCCGCGGATAGCCAGTCTGGCACCTAGCAATCCCCCAACAATGTTCGCCATTGCCAATACCAGAGCCACCTGCCACAAGATTGCTCCGTTAATACCAAAGACCATAATCGCGCCTAGATTTGTTGAGACATTTACTACTTTGGCGATAGCTGATGCGCTAAGAAAAGCGAAACCTAGATAAATCAAAGTTAACATCAAAAAAGATCCGGTGCCGGGACCAAAAATTCCATCATAAAAACCGATAACCAATCCAGCCACAGCCGAAATCAGAAAGCGCTTATTCTTTTGGTGACGCAAGATTTCAATTGAACCGAGATCTGGTTTACGCCACGTATAAATGGCAACTGCTACCAACAAGATGAAAACAATTGGTCGCATGGACTGTGTAGGGATAAGAGATGCGCTCAGCGCACCTAAAACAGAGCCAAAGAATGCGGGCAGAGCCATCGTTGCCAAGAAGATTGCATCTGTTTTAACGCTTCTGCGATAGGTAAGAGCAGATGCGCTTGTGCCGAAGATAGAAGCGACTTTATTTGTTCCTAGAACTTCGACAGTGCTTGCCTGCGGTAAACCAATTAGTAATGCAGGAAGTTGAATCAGTCCGCCACCACCCGCTATTGCATCTACGAGACCAGCGCTAAAGGCGGCAAGAATGAGAAAGAAAATCGTTACTTGGGTGATATCGCCAAACATGAATTAAGCGAGCTTTGAGAGCATGGATGCAACGGTTGAAACTGCACTTTCAACAGTGCTCTCAGATTTTTCTCCACTCTTTCGAATGCGAATCTCAACGTTGCCCTGTTCGAGTGCTTTACCTACAACAATAATTATTGGTGCGCCTATTAACTCTGCATCTTTAAATTTAACGCCCGCACTTGGATCGCGTCGATCATCGAGTAGAACGGTGATACCTAAACTCTCTAGCTCCGTACCTATTTTTTCAGCCACATCAAATGGTTTATCTTCCTTGCCAGTTGCAACAATATGAACCTTTGCTGGTGCAACTTCAATTGGCCATGAAAGACCAATTTCATCGTGTGTCTGCTCGGCGACAGCTGCTACGGCGCGTGAAACACCAATTCCGTAAGAACCCATTGTTACTACTTGCGACTTTCCATTTTGATCAAGAACAGTCAGATTCAACGCTTCTGCATACTTTCGTCCAAGTTGGAAGATATGTGCGATTTCGATTGCACGATCAATAATAACTGGAGCCTTACATGATGGACACATATCTCCCGCACGAACTTCTGCTGATTCAACGTAAGCATCTGGTGTGAAATCTCTTCCGTTGACAACATTTCGTGCGTGGCAATTTTTCTTGTTTGCACCCGTTACCCACGATGTACCAGGTGCTATTCGTGGATCAGCGTAGAGAGTAATTCCAAATGTCTTTGCATCCTGGGGTCCTATGTAACCTTTAACAAGTTTTGGGTGTTTGGCGAAATCTTCTTCTTCGAAAATTCTTAGTTCAGTTACGCCAACTAAATTCGCTTGTAAGCGCTTTAGATCAACTTCGCGATCTCCAGGTACTAACACTGCAATCGCTTTGTCATCTGCCATCAACATCACATTTTTGAGTGTGTCAGCTCCTGTGTATCCGCCACCATATTGCGAATTAAGAACCTCAACTAATGAATCAATGGTTGGTGTATTAGGTGTATCCAAAACTTCTAGTGCAGGAAAATCTTTACTTGCAGGTGCATCAATAACAGTTTTCATCGCTTCAACATTTGCTGCATACCCGCATTTTTCACACAGGACATATGTATCTTCACCTGTTGGGCATGGTGCAAGAAACTCTTCGGATTTAGATCCACCCATTGCCCCAGCCATAGCGCTGACAATGTTGTAGTTAAGGCCTAAGCGCTTGAAAGTTTTTACATACGCATCGCGATGTCTCTTATATGAAAGATCTAAACCTGCATCATCGATATCAAATGAGTATGAATCTTTCATGACAAATTCGCGGCCACGAATAATTCCACTGCGTGGACGAGGTTCGTCGCGATACTTAGTTTGTATTTGATAGAGCGAGAGTGGAAGATCTTTATAGGAGGAGTATTCGCCCTTAACCATCAGAGTAAACATCTCTTCGTGAGTTGGTCCTAATAAGTAATCCGCACCTTTTCGATCCTGAAGTCGAAATAGTTCTGGTCCATATTCACTCCAGCGATTGGTTTCTTCGTAAGGCTCTTTAGGGAGCATTGCAGGAAAGTGAACTTCTTGAAATCCAGCCGCATCCATCTCTTCGCGAATAACTCTTTCGATATTTCGAAGCGTTATGTATCCAAGTGGCAACCACGAATAAATTCCTGCTGCGATTCTTCGGATGTAACCAGCACGCACTAAGAGTTTGTGGCTTGCGACTTCAGCATCCGCTGGATCATCGCGCAATGTGCGCAGAAAGAGTGAGGACATTCGCAACATGGTGCGAGCCTACCTGAGGGATGCGCTTAGTTGTGTGAGGTTAGTGAACATCAACGGAAGGTTCGCCTGAAGAAACTCCGGCAGCTTCCATCTCTTCGGCTAATCGCATTGCTTCTTCAATCAGCGTTTCAACAATTTGCGCTTCTGGAACAGTCTTAATTACTTGTCCCTTAACAAAAATTTGTCCCTTGCCATTACCGGATGCAACACCGAGATCTGCTTCACGAGCTTCACCAGGTCCATTTACTACGCAACCCATTACTGCAACGCGCAATGGAACTGTCATACCTTGCAAACCTGCCTGAACTTTTTCAGCCAATGTATACACATCAACTTGAGCGCGGCCACATGATGGGCATGAAACGATTTCTAGTTTGCGTTGACGCAAGTTTAGAGATTCAAGAATTGAAATTCCTACCTTGACTTCTTCAACAGGAGGCGCTGACAAAGATACGCGAATGGTGTCGCCGATGCCTTCTGCGAGCAAAATTCCAAAAGCTGTAGCGGATTTAATTGTTCCTTGAAAAATTGGACCAGCTTCAGTAACACCTAAGTGCAATGGATAATCACACTTTGAAGCGAGTAAGCGATATGCATTCACCATTGTCACTGGATCGTGATGCTTAACTGAAATTTTGATATCGGAGAAACCATGTTCTTCAAACAAGCTTGCTTCCCAGAGTGCTGATTCAACTAGTGCCTCCGGTGTGGCTTTACCGTATTTAGCAATCAAGCGAGGGTCGAGTGATCCAGCGTTTACTCCGATACGAATTGGAATACCAGCATCGCCTGCAGCTTTAGCAACTTCTTTAACTTTGTCATCAAATTGTTTGATGTTTCCAGGATTAACTCGAACCGCTGCACACCCTGCATCAATGGCGGCGAATATATATTTTGGTTGGAAGTGAATATCTGCAATAACCGGAATCTGAGATTTCTTTGCAATCTGCGCTAACGCATCAGCGTCATCTTGGCTCGGAACAGCAACACGCACAATTTGGCAACCCGATGCAGTTAGTTCAGCAATTTGTTGAAGGGTTGCATTTACATCTGCGGTGAGTGTGGTGCACATCGATTGAACGGAAACTGGTGAATCACTGCCGACGCCAACGCTTCCAACTTTTAGCTGCTTTGTCTTTCGACGCGGAGCAAGAGTTGGTGGTGGAGCTGAAGGAATTCCGAGATCAACCATGCCTTTATTCTGCCCTAATTCTTTTTGAGTTGCGACATGAGCACTAAAAATTGACCCGAATTGGATTAATGATGTCTGCAGCCAGAAGCAGAACCGTCAGCGCTGCAAGTAAAGCAAAGACGACCATTGTGAATGGGGCTAATTTGTTTACGTTAATTCCTTCAGGACGCTCTCTTCCTCGAATGCGCGCAAAGAGTGCTCGAACTTCATCAGCAATTGCTACCGCCATATGTCCACCATCTAGTGGAAGTATTGGAAGCAAGTTAAATACACCAACAAAAAAGTTTAAGCTTGCAATGATAAGTAAGAAGGTTTGAATTCGTTCAGAAGTACTTAAACCATCACTGCTGGCTGCTTGACCTGTAACTTGAGCGACACCGACAATTCCAACTAAACCATTTGGATCGCGTTCCGTTCCTGAAACAGTTGCTCCCCACAGCGCTGGAATCTTTGATGGAAGAGAAATAATTGCTTTGACCGCACCGGAGATGAATTCCCAGGAAACCAGTGCAGAGTTTTTGATTGATGTAAATGGCGCATCACGTACTAATTTAAATTCATTTACGATTCCAAGAAAGCCATACTCCTTGCCGTCAACAACTCGTGTTGCTGCGATCACTGAAATTGTTTGAATCTGGCCATCTCGTTCAATTTCTACGATCAGTTCTTTACCGGCCGATGTTCTAATTACTTCAACATCTTTTGCCCAATTGCTTACTGGAATTCCATTGAGGGAAGTTATGACATCTCCGGCTTGTAATCCTGCCAACAATGCTGGGGACTTCGGATCAGTATCTGCGCAAGCAGCATTAGCTTGAGGAACGCAGGCCGAAATTTCTGAAATTGTTGTCGTAGGTTTTGCAGTTCCAATTCCAGCAAAAATGATCAGCAGAATAATGAAACCTAGAACAAAGTGTAGAAACGAACCAGCGCCTAGTACTACGAGTTTGCGACCTGAGTGTGCCCTAAAGAATGCGCGAGACTCTTCTCCGGGTGGCATCTCATCAGTAGCCCTCATGCCCTCGATACGACAATAACCACCGGCGGGAATTGCTTTTATTCCGAATTCCGTTTCACCACGTGTAAATGACCATAGTCTTTTTCCAAAGCCGAGAAAGAATTCGCTGACGCGCATTCCGTATCTCTTTGCTGTTATGTAGTGACCAAACTCGTGGATCATTACGGAGAATAGAAGTGCAATTACAAAAGCTAAAACGCCAATAATTTTCATGAGGAAACCATTCGTTGTAATACTTCTTGGGCAACTGTTCGTGCATCATGTTCTATTGCACTGACATCGCTTAGGTCTCGAATCGAACTTGGATTTGATCCGCCAAGTCGTTGCACGCTCTGCTCTACACACTCCATGATTGAAGTAAATGCTACAGAACCTTTGAGAAATGCTTCGACTGCGACTTCGTTAGAAGCATTAAAAATTGCTGGTAATCCTCCCCCAAGTTCTCCACAGCGCTTGGCTAATTCAATTGCTGGGAAGCGTTCATGATCTATGGGTTCAAAATCCCAGGAGTGTGCTTGCTTCCAATCCATTGCAGGCGTCGCTGATTTCAAACGATCCGGCCAGTTAATTGCATAAGAAATTGGGCCCTTCATATTTGGCGGACTCGCTTGGGCAATAGTTGCTCCGTCAACAAATTCGACCATGGAATGAATTACGGATTGCGGATGAATTACTGCCTCTATCTGAGAATAATTCATTTGGTACAGATGATGTGCTTCGATAATTTCATGTGCCTTATTAACTAGTGTCGCTGAATTTACTGAAATAACCGGTCCCATTGACCACGTTGGATGGGCTAAAGCTTCATCGACTGTAACTGTTGATAAATCTTTTCTCTGACGAAATGGACCACCGGATGCGGTAAGAATTAAACGCGAAACTTCATTTCGTTTTCCAGACATTAAGCATTGCCAGATTGCACTATGTTCTGAATCAACGGGAATGATTTGATCGGGTTTTGCAATTGACATCACTAAGTCGCCAGCTGCTACTAATGATTCTTTGTTGGCAAGAGCTAAACGGTTGCCTACTTTGAGTGCGCTAAGCGTTGCGGCCAGACCAATCGATCCTGTGATTGCGTTGAGAACTACATCGCATGTAATGGATGCAACTTCTGCAGCTGCATCTTTACCATCGATAACAGTGACACCAGGAAGTGCATCGCGAATAAGTTCGGCGTTATGAATGGTTCCGACCACGCCAACGCTAAATTTCTTTGCTTGCTCAATGATGGAGGTTGGATTATTTCCGGCCGATGTGATGGCAACTACTCGAAACTTTCCTGGGTTAGCGGCTACTAATTCGAGTGCCTGGACACCGATAGATCCTGTTGAACCAAGAATCACCAGGTCTCTCATGTGGATATCTTCTCACGCCCAAAGTAGACTGGGGAAATGAGTACATTAACTACGGGCGTTGAACAAAAACGTAAAGTCGTCACTGCCATTCCGGGACCAAAATCCGAGCAGATTATTGCGCGCAGAGCAGCAGCCGTTTCAGCATCACTCGGTATGTCAATGCCTGCAGTTATCGAACGCGCATCTGGTGGAATCTTGGTCGACGTCGACGGAAACCACATTATTGATCTTGGCGCTGGTATCGCAGTTGTAAATGTTGGTAACAGCGCACCTCACGTTGTTGAAAATGTGCAACGACAAGTTGAATTGTTTACTCATACATGTTTTATGGTCGCTCCATACCTTGGATACATCGAAGTATGCGAAGCGCTTAATCGTTTAACCCCTGGAAAGTTTGCAAAGAAATCAGTACTCCTGAACTCCGGTGCTGAAGCACTTGAAAACGCAGTCAAAATTGCCCGCTCATTTACGAAGCGTCAAGCGATTATTGTCTTTGAACACGGCTATCACGGACGCACAAATCTAACGATGGGCATGACAGCAAAGAACATGCCTTACAAAGATAGTTTCGGTCCCTTTACTCCTGAGATTTATCGCATGCCAATGGCTTACCCATATCGCTGGGAAGGTGGCGCTGCTGCATGTGAGAAGAATGCACTCGATGTTGTCATTCATAAACTAGATAAAGAAATTGGCGGCAAGAACATTGCTGCAATTGTTATTGAACCGATTCAAGGTGAAGGTGGATTCATCGTTCCACCTAAGGGCTTCTTACCTGGCTTGGCAAAGTATGCAAAAGATAATGGGGCGCTCTTTATTGCAGATGAAGTGCAGACAGGTTTTGCTCGAACTGGTCAGATGTTTGCATCAGAAGATGAAAACCTAGAGCCAGACATGATTACAACTGCAAAAGGCATTGCTGGTGGATTACCGCTAGCTGCAGTAACAGGTCGCGCTGATGTTATGGATTCAATTCACGCTAGCGGTTTAGGTGGCACATACGGTGGATCTCCTGTTGCGTGCGCAGCAGCACTCGGTGCTATTCAAACCATTGAAGAAGACAATCTTGTTGATCGCGCAAAGAAAATTGGCACAATCATGAGCGATGAACTCAATAAGATGAAAGCAAAGCACT
>Ga0214168_1000588_pt1 | contig 14850 bp, 14 predicted proteins | sample LakMenepilimnion_FD_153002 | JGI IMG/M metagenome (GOLD analysis project Ga0214168, IMG submission 153002) | Freshwater microbial communities from Lake Mendota, WI - Practice 29OCT2010 epilimnion v4 | ecosystem: Environmental > Aquatic > Freshwater > Lake > Epilimnion/Euphotic zone | place: Lake...
ACATCTTCCTTGTAAGGGAAGCGCTCTAGCCAACTGAGCTAAACGCCCGGATTACAGATTTCTGAGTTTAGTGGTGAATCTGTTCGGCCACTCCCGCCAAGCCTGAAATAATTTTCTGGCGGAAAAACACCGATTTGTTGCCTAGACGCGTCCATTTGAACCTAGACACTTAAGCCAGAAATCCAAGGACGTCCAATAGGGGTCTGAAGGAGCCCTTCAACATCGCACTGAATCAAATAATGAATGAATTCAGTTTCAAGACAGCTATCGGGAAGATGCCCACTCCGTGCAAATTGTTCAATTGACAACCTGCAGAACTCTGCGTACTCCCGATATCCCCCGACGTCTTTCCATTCTTCACTTCGAAAGGCATCCGAAGATATCTGGTCGTGTTTTGCTAACCACCATGCTGTGTGCGCGTCAATCGCTGGAGCTCGATTGTCCTGTGGTGAACACAGATACAGCAATGCAGAAGAAACCCTTATCCCCAGTTTAGAGAGTTCACTTCCCTGAATGAATTCAAAACCTTCTATCGGTCCACGTTGGGCATGTTCAGATAGCTGCAGAAACAAACTGCCCATATCGGGCACTTGCAAACTGACAAATTTCGAAACCTGAGCTATATCTTCAAGAGAGTTTTTACAAGAAAATACGCAAGCAATATACAGAAGTCGATTGAAATCATCCTTTGGCGTCATCTCATTGAATGCCGTTCTCGCCAATGAGCGAGTTACGAGCTTTGGTAAATTCCAGTCCTCCAAGTTTGACATACCTGAAATTTCATCCCGCCAGATGAAACCGTCACGAAATCCTCCGTCCACCCCATAAAGATTTCGTTTATCTGCGACATACGCATTCAGAAGCGCAACGAGTCGCGACCATGCGGCACGTGAAACTGGCTCAGCCATGGTTGCTTCGAATTTCTCTCAGGGCTTCTAGCAATTCCGGAGTCGCTGCGACTATCGGTGTTCGTTTTGACGCGTACTCGGTAACCGCGAGATCACGATCTTCGTGTTCTGAAAATGACACGCCTGCTTCTTCGCAGATCATGATGCTGGCCATGTAGTCCCATACACCGTGGCTATGGAAATCGATCCAGCCATCGAGTACGCCTTGTGCGACTAAACAGATGTCGAGCGCCGCAGCACCAAGCGCACGGAACTGTGCCCACTTCGGACGAAATGACGCCAAACCAGAAACGCCAACCACTGCTTGCTTCAATTCGGTGCAACCTGAATGCGACATGCGCTTGCCATTGTGAAACGCTCCGTCACCGCGAGTTGCCCAGTAACGATCTTTTCCCGACGCTTGATTAACTACGAGCGCAGCACGTGGTCCGTCTTGGTCAATCGCGCACAGTGCGGTGGCGTACCACTGCACTCCTCTGCTGGCATTTGTTGAACCGTCAAGAGGGTCAATGATGACCATGATGGTGTCTGCATCAAAATCGCCTGTTCGCTGACTCTCTTCAGAAAGCACTGCGCAACCGGCTGCATGCAAAATTGCCAACGCTGCATTGTCTGCGGCGACATCTACTGAGTACTGAGTATGGCGAACTCCCGAGAGCCCCCAATCGGTGTTTGATTCAAGAACCACCGCTACTGCATCAGCAACTTCATTGAGTACAGCCAAAATTTCGGCATTCGAACTTGATCGAGAGAGTTTCATGAAGGGTTACCGCTCGTCGCGGACGAATGGTTGCCCAAGCATTTTTGGTGCGCCGAGCAAGCGGCGTGCTCGCGGAGTCGACAGCATCACCAACACAAACAGTGTTGCCACATACGGAAGCATTTGAACAATTTCTGGCGGAAGAATATTGATCTGCTGGCCTTGCAGCGTGAATGGCACCTGCAGGGTAAAGCCGAACAACACTGCACCTGCAATGGCACGCAACGGACGCCATGCGGCGAATACCACAAGCGACAGAGCGATCCAGCCGATTCCGTTTGTGGTGGCTGCTTGGCTCCATGCGGTACCTCGAGCAAGCATGAACCAACCACCCGCTAGGCCCATAAGCGCGCCGCCCAAGATGGTGTGAACAAACCGAACCGTTGCAACCGATACACCTTGAGCATCAACTGTGGCTGGTGCATCACCCGTTGCGCGCAATACCAAGCCTGGGCGTGTTCTGTTGAGATACAGCGAGCACACCAACGCGCCGGCCCACGTGAGATAGGTGAAGATGTCGTGGCCAAACAGGATCGGACCAAGTACTGGAATATCGGACAGTGCACCCAAGTTCATTGGCTCAATAGTCACTGGACGTGTTTTGCCTTCTACGGGTTTGCCAATGAATTGAGATAATCCGTTTCCAAAGATCACGAGCGCTAAGCCCGCAACAATTTGGTTTGCTCGCAACGTAATGGTGAGAGTTGCGTGAACGGTAGCCATTGCGACTCCAACCAGCACCGACAGGAACAATGCCAACCACAAGTTGCCCGTGCCGTCTCCTACCAAGAATGCCGTCACAGCGCCCATCAACAAAATGCCTTCAACTCCTAAGTTGATGACACCCGATCGCTCGGTGAGAATTGCGCCAAGCGTGGCAAGAATAAGCGTGGTTGCGATGCTGATGGCATCAGAAAACGTGAGGATCCAAACGTTTGAGTTCACGACGCCACACTCACTTGCTGAACACGTCGGATGCGCAAGCGGTTGCGCCTAAACACTTCCCCGCCGAGCGCAAACAACAGCACCGAACCCTGCAGAACAACAGCAATGGAAATTGGAACTGGGTTAGACGAAATTTGCAGCGAAGCTCCACCTTCGCGCAAACCAGCAAACAAGATTGCAGTGAGAATCACGGCAACGAAGTTGTATCGAGCAAGTGCAGCAACCACGATGCCTGCGTACCCAAGACCAATTTGCAGAAGGCCTGGGTCTACTTTGCCAGCTGGCCCAACCACATACATCGAGCCAGCAAGACCTGCCAATGCCCCCGAGAACAACAACACCGAGAGCGTGAGTTTTGTTGAACTCATTCCCGCATAGCGAGCAGTGTTCGGCGAATCAGCGAATACCGAAGTCTCGTATCCATAGTTTGAACGCTTCATGAACCAGTACAAGCCAATGGCAAGTGCCACTGCAATGAGCACAGTTGGATAGGTACGTGTTGTGCCAAAACTACTGAGACGAGCAGATTCCTCAATTAGGCGACCTTGTGGGAATGACGTGGTTGGGTCGCGGAACATTCCTCGGCTACCAAAGATGAAGTAATTCACCAGGTTGAGAGCCACGTAATTCAGAAGCAACGAGCTCACGATTTCGCTCGTACCCAACTTTGCACGCAATACCGCTGGAAGCAACACCCACAGCGCTCCGCTCAATGCACCGAACAACAGCACAACTGGCACAGCGGCAAAGCCAGGCAATGCCCCTGCCAACACAATTCCTGCCCAAGCAGAGCCAATCATGCCCAAATACATTTGGCCCTCTTGGCCAATGTTGAACAAGTTCATTCGAAATGCAAAAGCAGCCGCCAGACCCGTGCAAATAAGTGGAGTGGCAGAACCCAGCGTGTTGGTGATGCCTTTGGTGGAGGCATATCCGCGTTCAATCAGTAGCCACAGCGTGCCAATTGGTGAATGACCGGTGAGAGCCAAAAACACTCCACCAACAACAAATGCAAACAACAACGAAAGTGCCGGCACGGCGGCATACAGCCACTTCGGTGTTGATAAACGAGCCTCTAGCTCTATGCGCACATTTCCAATGATCACGAAAGACCTGCCATAGCCAAACCGACTGCCTCTACATCCACCTGATCGCCCACAGCTTCATGAACAACAGATCCGCGATACAGCACGAGTATCTTGTCTGCAAGCGTGAGCACCTCATCGAGGTCTTCGCTGATAAGCAGAATCGCTTTGCCCGCACTTCGAGCCTCATCGAGCAACTTATGCACGGCCTCTACTGCCCCAACATCGAGGCCTCGGGTTGGCGAGCACACCACCAATACGCGGGCATTAGCCCCAGCAGCGAAGATCTCACGTGCAAGTAGAACCTTTTGCGAATTACCACCGGAAAGCTTTCGCGTAGCGGTAAGTGCGTTTGGCGTTTTGATTTCCAATTGCTTAATGAACGCTTCGGCTTCGGCATGTGCAGATTTTCGATCTACCAGGAAACCGCGATCACGAGTGAGCACAAGGTTGTCGACAATGGAAAGCGATGGAGCAAGCCCAGTGCCAAGGCGATCTTCTGGAACATAAGCAAGACCAGCTTTTCGAACCTTGCGAGTGCCAACACCATTTACGCGCTCGCCGTTGATTGACACCTCGCCACTTGTTGGTGCCATCAAACCAGCAACGATCTCTGCGAGTTCGCGTTGACCATTACCCGACACACCGGCAACACCAACGATTTCTCCGGCACGTACATCAAAGGAAACCTGTGAGATTCGATCCACGCCATCTTTCGTGAGCCCAACATTTGACAGGCTCAGCAGCGTTTCCTTCGCTTCGCCGCGGGAACGTCTTGGCGAAAGATCAATGTCTCTTCCAACCATCAACTCAGCAAGCTTGCGCGTGTCTGCTTCGCCTCGAGCAACTGAACCAGTTACATGACCATCTCGCATCACCGTCACGCGATCGGAAATATCAACAACCTCGCCCAGCTTGTGACTGACGAATACCACAGATTTTCCCGCTTGCGTCATTGCACGAACTGTTTCAAACAACTTCTCTACTTCTGGTGGAGCCAACAACGCAGTCGGCTCATCAAGCAACAAAATCTCTGCGCCGTGATACAACGCCTTCACAATTTCCACACGCTGACGTTGGCCAGCGGAAAGCTCGCCAACTACTGCTTGTGGGTCAAGCGGCAAACCAAAACGTTCGGCGACTTGCGCAACTTGATCTTCTAAATCGTTCGCGCGCAAGAAAAACGGCAATTTGCGGTGACCTAGAACAACATTCTCAGCAACCGTAAAACGATCCACCAATCGGAAGTGCTGATGCACCATGGCAATTCCGTTTTGCAATCCGTGACGCGGACTGGTGAGTCGCACTTGAGTTCCGTTGCGCAACACTGCGCCTTCATCTGGTTTATACAAACCACACAGCACCGAAGCAAGGGTGCTCTTTCCAGCGCCGTTCTCACCAAGCAGTGTGTGTACTTCACCTGGGAGCAAATCGAAGTCCACTCGGTCGTTCGCAAGAACTCCAGGGAAACGTTTCGTTACTTGTCGGGCCGAAAGTGCAAACAGGGTCGCACCGCCTGAGCGGTGCGACCCCATTGCGGCCTCCGTGGAGGCATCACTCATAGAGAACTAGCTCTTTGGAATTTCGCCAATAACACCTTCAACAAGGTACTGCATACCGAGCAGGTCGCCCAAAGGCGCTGCCACTCCAGCTGCAATGACTTCCTTGCCAGTGTTGTCGTTGATTGGTCCAGTGAAAGGAGCAAATGATCCATCAATGATTGCAGCAGCCTTCTCAGCAATGAGAGCCTGTGTTTCTGCGCTTACTGAAGAACCGAATGTTCCAAGCTTGACCGTTCCGTCTGCCATGTTGCCGTAGTACTGCGATACGTCGCAGGTGCCTGCAGCGAATGACTTAGCGGCATTGATGTAGTACGGGCCCCAGTCCCAAATAGGAGCGGTGAGCCAGGTGTCTGGGAAGTTGCCAGCAAGCGTGTCGGAGTTGTAGCCAACCCACTTAGCGCCAGCTTCAAGTGCTGCTTCACCAGTTGCAGTTGAGTCCTGGTGCATACCAAGAACATCTGCGCCTGCTTGCAACAAGGCTTGTGCTGCTTCTTTTTCCTTAGCTGGATCAAACCATGTTGAAGTCCACGTAACTTGAACAGTTGCTTCTGGATTCACTGAACGTGCGCCCAATGTGAAAGCGTTCAAACCGCGAACAACTTCTGGAATTGGGAATGCTGCAACGTAACCGAGCTTTCCAGTTGGTGATGCTGCGCCTGCTGCGATACCCGAGAGGTAACGAGCTTCTTCAGCTGCACCGAAGTATGTGCCCAAGTTGGTTGAGGTCTTGTAACCAGTTGCATGCGAGAAGCACGTGTCTGGGTACTTGGCCGAAACTTCAAGCATTGGGTCCATGTAACCGAACGAGGTTCCGAAAATCAGGTTGTAGCCCTCGGCTGCAAGTTGATCGAATGTTGCTGCGGATTCTGCACCTTCTGGAATGTTTTCCAAACGGGTAACAGTGATGCCGAGCTCTGCTTCGAGTTCTGCAATACCTTGGTCATGCTGATAGGTGTAACCAGCATCTCCAGGAACGCCGATGTAGACAACGGCAACTTTCAAGTTGCTGTAGTCGCCACCAGCGGCTGCTGTGGTGTCTGAGGATTCACTGCTTCCGCCGCATGCTGCAAGTCCTACGACCGCAGCTGCTGCAAGGGCAATCCCCTTGAGGTGTTTCATTTTCATCTAATTGCTCTCCCCCTATGCGAAACGCATAGCCATTGTTGGTTCTCCGCGCCTGGTGGCACGCCCCGACAATAACACGGACTGGAGAGCTCAAAATCCCTAGAAACACTGCGTTTACAAAAATTTTGATGTCTTGCCAACTAACCTGAAAGCGTATGAAAACCTCCCTTGATGGCCTGATCGATGAGTCCGTCACCATCATTCGGGAAGTGGCGGCAGAGTTTGAGCGGCCCGTCTTGCTGTTCTCAGGTGGAAAAGATTCAGTGGTCATGTTGCATCTCGCGATGCGTGCCTTTGCACCTGCGCGGATACCTTTCCCTGTAATGCACATTGACACCGGGCACAACTTCCCTGAAGTCATTGAGTTTCGAGATCGTTGCGTTGCAGATACAGGCGTGCAGTTGATTGTGGGGTCGGTGCAAGCATCTATTGACTCTGGGAAAGTTGCCGACGTGTCAGGCCCACGTGCCAGCCGTAACCCTTTGCAAACCGTCACGTTGCTTGACTCCATTGCCGAACACCGATTCGATGCCGTATTTGGCGGCGCTCGTCGAGACGAAGAGCGTGCCCGCGCCAAAGAGCGCGTCTACTCACACCGCGACTCCTTCGGCCAGTGGGACCCAAAGAATCAGCGTCCAGAACTATGGGGCATTTACAACGGTCGTCATCGCCAAGGCGAACACTTCCGCATCTTCCCGCTCTCGAACTGGACCGAACTTGACATTTGGACATTCATTGGCGATTACAACATTGACTTGCCAAGCATTTACTACGCGCACACTCGCCCAATCTTTAAGCGCGACAACATGCTGATGGCAGTTACCGACTTCTTGCCTCCAGACGAAGGCTCAGTCGTTGAGCAGATGCAAGTGCGTTTCCGCACTGTTGGCGATGCAACATGCACCGCTGCAGTTTCGTCAAGTGCCTCAACTGTTGACGACATCATTGCCGAGACAGCAGTTGCTCGAGTAACCGAGCGCGGCGCAACCCGAGCCGACGACCGCATGTCGGAAGCTGGCATGGAAGACCGCAAGCGAACGGGCTACTTCTAATGGAACGTCTGCGCTTTGCAACGGTTGGTTCAGTAGACGACGGTAAGTCAACACTGATTGGTCGCTTGCTATACGACTCGAAGAGCATTTTCGAAGACCAACTCGAACACATTGAAGCAGTCAGCAAGCGTCGCGGCGACGACTACGTCGACTTGTCGCTACTTACCGATGGCTTGCGCGCCGAACGCGAACAAGGCATCACCATCGACGTTGCGTATCGCTACTTTGCAACGCCTAAGCGCTCGTTCATCATTGCCGACTGCCCTGGTCACATTCAGTACACGCGAAACATGATTACCGGCGCCTCCAATGTGGACCTCGCCATTGTGCTCATCGATGCCCGCACCGGTGTAATTGAACAAACTCGCCGGCACAGCCTGTTGGTTTCGTTGCTTGGTGTTCCCCACTTGGTTATTTGCGTGAACAAAATGGATCTCGTTAACTACGACCAAGAAGTGTTTAACCGCATTCGTGAAGAATTTGAACAGTTCGCATCGCGACTTGATTTGCAAGATGTGACCTTCCTCCCCATCAGTGCTCTTGCAGGCGATAACTGCGTAACGCGATCCACCAAAATGGATTGGTACGAGGGCCCAACGCTGTTGCATCACTTGGAAAACGTGTACACCGCTAGCGACGACAACCGCATTGATACTCGCTTCCCTGTGCAGTTTGTGATTCGCCCACAACGTGCCGACTTCCCTGATTACCGCGGCTACGCAGGTCGCGTTGCTGGCGGCGTGTTGCGTGTTGGCGATGAAATCATGGTGCTTCCATCAGGGCTCACCAGCACAATCACGGGTATTGATTCTCCAACAGGCCCAGTCGAGGAAGCAACGCCTGGTCAAGCAGTCACGGTGCTGCTTGCCGATGATCTTTCAATTACTCGTGGCGACATGATTTGCCGCCCGAACAACAGGCCTCGCGTTTCACAAGAACTAGAAGCAATGCTGTGCTGGATGGATGACACTGCGCCATTGCAACCAGGCAAGATTTACAGTATTAAACACACCACCAAAGTTGCACGCACAAAAATTACCGAAGTGTTGTATCGCTTGAATATTTCTACTCTCAGTCGCGAAACGGGTGTGAATCAACTCGCCATGAACGAAATTGGCAGAGTTACCTTGCACACCACTGCTCCATTGATGTTTGACGATTATCACCAGAACCGCACGACGGGTTGTTTCATCATTGTGGACGAAGCAACTGGTCAAACGGCTGGTGCAGGAATGCTGCTGTCGCCTCGCACATGACCGACTCGGTAAACAAACCCGTCTGGCACGAGCCACAGGTAAGCCGTGAACAACTGTGGGGTGCCCACCAATTTCATGGCATGACCATCTGGCTTACTGGACTTTCTGGCTCGGGAAAATCGACCATCGCCCATGAGCTTGCTCGCAAGTTAACTGAACTCGGCAAGTTTGCATACGTACTCGACGCCGACAACGTTCGTCATGGCCTGAACAGCAATCTTGGATTCTCCGATGACGACCGGGCCGAAAATGTTCGTCGTATGGCTGAAGTTGCGAAACTGTTTGCCGGTGCTGGCGCAATCACCATTGTGCCCATCATCAGCCCATTTGCAACAGGTCGACAATTTGCTCGCCTCATTCACACTGCCGACAATTTGGAATTTGTTGAGGTGCACGTGGCAACATCGCTTGCCGACTGCGAAGAGCGCGACACCAAGGGCTTATACGCCCAGGTGAAGGCTGGAGCCAATATTGGGCTCTCTGGCGTAAATGCGCCATACGAGGCACCCACTGCACCCGAGTTTGTGTTGTGCGCCAACGGTGAATCGCTAGACCAATGTGTTGAAACGTTATTGCGTGACGTTTTGCTGCGTTGTGGCATGAAAAGATAGGCATCGTGCAATACGACCCGCACCCACAGCTTCCATTGATGATTGGGTATGCGTTGATCGCTCCCCGTATCAAAGTGATGTACGTGCCAACCACGAAAGTTGCTTGTAGCACGTTGAAGTTATTGGTCGCTCAAATTGAGGGTACCTACAACGAGCAAGCAGCACGTGAGATCATCACGCCGAATATTTCCCAAGAACAAACCATCCACAACTATCGAGTGCATGGACTTCGCCGTATGTTTGACCTCACGCCGAAAGAGCAATGGGAAGTCATTCAATCGCCAGAGTGGCTGCGAGTTGCCGCACTTCGCGACCCATTGAAGCGCGCTTACTCGTCGTGGGAAAACCGTGCATTTCTGCGAGCACCTGGAACCCCAAGATCAATTATTGAATCTTGTTCAGACGTGTTAGTTGATGGACGCGTGGATGTTGCAGCAACGTTTAAGAAGTTCGCTCGCGCAATTCATGCCGACCGAGACGCTTTCTCGATTGATGATCATTTTCGACCACAGTTCAACACGCTGTATTCCAACCAATTGGAATACCAAGAGTTCATTCGCATTGATCAGCATGGCGAAATGCAGCGACTTGCTGACGTGTTGAATGCCCGCGGTGGAACGAATGTTTCACTGCAACGATTGAACAGTGGCCTTGGCGTCAAGCCCGAGCAGGTGTATGACCGCGAAACGGCCGACCTGATTGAACAGACCTACCACGAAGATTACGAATGGTTTCATTTCGAGCGCCACAACTACGCGGCCTCTACCGCAACGTTTGTTCTTGACCCGCTGCAGCAGGCTTTCCTCATGAATCTGCGTCAAACCACCGAGCGGTTGCAAATACTGTCAAACGCAGCTTTCACACGCGTAGGTTTCCGTTACGGAATGAAACAAGTACTTCGTTCACTCAAGTTGCGAGTCACTCGCCCAAGTCGCCGGCACGACCCAAAGCTGTTGCAGTGGTAGCAGCACACATCGGCACGGCGGCACGCATAGGCATAGTCACTGTTTCCGACCGCGCTTCGCAAGGCGTATACGAAGACCTTGGCGGACCAGCAATTCGCGAATACCTCGGCAAGCACATCACCAGTGAATGGACCGATGTTTCGCGAATCGTTCCCGACGAAACCGATGTGCTTTCGGCAACGTTGATTGAACTTGCCGATACTGAAGGGTGCTCTCTGATTGTTACCACTGGTGGCACAGGCCCAGCACTTCGTGACATCACGCCAGAGGCCACTGAAGCCGTGTGCGAAAAGATGATGCCGGGCTTCGGCGAACTCATGCGCCAAGTAAGCCTGCAGTACGTGCCAACCGCAATTTTGTCTCGACAAACTGCGGGCATTCGGGGCGCTTGCCTCATCGTCAACTTGCCAGGCAAACCAACATCAATTGCGCAGTGCCTTGATGCAGTGTTGCCAGCTATTCCCTATTGCATTGACATCATCGGTGGTGCCCATATCGACGTGGGCAATGGTGTTGAAGCGTTTCGGCCAAAAGCCAAATAGCAATTACTTACTGGCGTCGTACGCCTGACCTGCAGCCTTTGGTGCGCGACTGCGACCAACGAACCCTGCCACCACGATGAGCGTCACGATGTATGGAGCCATCAGCAAGAACTCCGATGGAATTCCAGTATCCAAGTTGGACATCTTCAACTGAATCGCCTCTGCAAGACCAAACACCAGTGCTGCAGTAAGAGCCCCTACTGGGTGCCAACGACCAAAGATGACTGCTGCCAAGGCAATGAAGCCGCGACCATTCGTAATGTTTTGATCGAAGCGACCCACGGTGCCAATCGGCCACCATGCACCACCAAGCCCTGCAATTGCGCCCGCAATCCATACGTTGCGATAACGAAGTTTGAGCACGTCGACGCCGAGCGTTCCCGCAGCCTGCGGATACTCACCAATTGCGCGAGTGCGTAATCCCCATCGCGTGCGATACATGAACCACGTAGTGAGCACTACTGCAATTACGGAGATGTAAACAAAATAGGTTTGAGTAAATAACGCGACACCAATGACCGGAATATCACTGAGCAATGGCACCGCATAAGGGGTAAACGGCTTGACGATGTTGTACTCGGGATACGGAGTGAGCACACGTTGAGACAAGAAACTCGTGAGCCCCAACGAGAAGAAGTTGATTGCAAAACCAACAATCACTTGGTCGACTTTGAAACGAATTGCAAACACCGCGAGCAATGCCGACAGCCCCACGCCCATCGCCATCGCACCCAGCACACCAACCCAAGGCCCATACAGCGAACCCAATACCGCGCCAGCAAACGCACCTCCAAGCAACTGCCCTTCAATGGCAATGTTGATGATTCCGCTGCGTTCACACAAAATACCTGCGATAGCGCCAAGTGTGATTGGCACACTGCGAGTAACCGTGTCTTGCAACATGCCGGTCAGGTTGAACGAACCTCCCGAGGTTGCCCATGCCAAAAACCCCACCACGAACATTGCCGTTGCAAACGCGAGCACCACATTGGTCCACTTGCCAAAGCCCCGATACAACTGCACTGCACCAAGCGCACCAAGGACAACAGCTAGTGCTTGAGCGAAAGGCTGTGCCGGCAGCACAAGCGTGAACGATTCGACAAGCTTGAAACCCGCATCACCCGGGCGACCCGACAAGAAGAACGCTGAAATCAGTGCAAGAAATATCAGTGAGAAACCGACATTGCGCGCACGCTTTCGTTGTTCGATTGACAGCATCGGAGTTGCGGTATCTACTGCAATACTCATGAACCCCACCCCCTAAACGTTTGGCCAGCAGTGATCGTTGCATTCTTCGTTCGCCAAATTGTTTTGACCAATAATGGCGCTGCAATAAACATGACGATGAGCGCACGCAACACGATGATCAAGTCAATGGGAACATCGCTATTTGTTTGCATTTGTCGGCCACCTGCCTGCAGCGCGCCAAACAAGATGGCTGCGAACAACGTTCCCAACGGACTTGACTGACCGAGCAATGCAATAGCAATAGCGTCGAAACCAATGTTGCCAGCAAAGTTGGTTGACGCGTATCCGTACGTACCCAGCACTTCTGCAGCGCCAGCCAAACCAGCGAAACCACCGGCGAACATCATGGACAACACCGTGAGACGCTTTACGTGCATACCTGCATATGTGGCTGCATCTGCATTCAAACCATACGCACGGAATTCAAAACCAGTTGTGGTCTTCTTCAGGAACCACCAATACGCGAGAACCGCGCCAAGCGCAACGATAAATCCGATATGAGCAATCAAATCTGCGCGACCATCCATAAACCCAAATAGTCGAGGCAATCGACCCTCGGCGCTGACCAGTTTTGAAATTGGATCGGTGCGATCTTCGCGCTGAAAGAGATCAGTCTTGAGCAGCCACAAAATGAAAAACGCCGCCATGTTATTGAGCATGATGGTGGTGATTACTTCATGAGCGCCCGTGCGTGCTTTCAGGATTCCTGGAATTGCACCAAACACCGCTCCACCAATGGCACCAGCAAGTATGGCGAGAGGAACTTGAACATATCCCGGCCCATCCATGGCAAACCCAACCCACAGTGCCGTCATTCCACCGGCAAGCATCTGACCAGTTGCACCAATATTGAATAAGCCGGCCTTAAACGCAATTGCCACCGAGACGCCACACAGAATTAGCGGTGTTGAACTGTTTATGGTGTTTGAAATTGCACGTAACGACCCGAACGAACCCACTACCAGTGCCCAGTACGCACTGCCCACAGTGGAAACTGCGCCAAGAATGTCGCCATCTCTCAAGTTGTCAACATCGGAAATAATGATGATGAAAGCACCAACGATGAGTGCCGATAACACTGCGAGCAGTGTGAGTTTCATGGAACTCACCCGATTCAGACGCTCGCCCAACTTGTTGAACAGGTTCTTCATGCCGAAACCGCACTATCTGGACGCGACCCAGCCATATATAGACCGACTTCCATAGGCGTCACTTTCTTCGGATCAAGTTCAGCAACCACTTTGCCGCGATACATGACAAGCAATCGATCTGACAGCGACATCACTTCTTCTAGTTCGGTACTCACAATAAGAACCGCTGTTCCAGCGTCACGTTCTTTCACAATTCGTGAGTGAATGTATTCGATACTTCCAACATCTACTCCGCGCGTTGGTTGAGCCGCAATAGTGAGTCGCAGATCACGGCTGAGTTCTCGAGCAACAATCACCTTCTGTTGATTTCCACCCGACAATGTGCCAACGCCGGTTTCCTTATTCGGAGTACGAATGTCGTATTCAGTAATTAACGTTTCGGCAATTGCATCTGCAGCTTCCCAGTCGACAATCACTCCATGAGAGAACTGATCATCGTGGTAGCGGGTCAAAACGAGATTCTCGGCAACACTGAGTCCGCCGACCAACCCCTGTCGCTGGCGGTCTTCAGGAATGTGTGCCATACCCATTTGGTGGCGTTCACGAGGATTGGAATGCGTGAGGTCTTTGCCATCAAGAGCGATAAGTCCACTTGTTGCTTTACGTAGCCCGGTGAGCGCCTCGACCAACTCGGTTTGCCCATTCCCCTGCACGCCTGCGATTCCAACAATTTCTCCGGCATGAACTTCAAACGAAACGTTTTCTACATGTGTTCTGCCGTCGGCGTCAAGAACTGTGAGGTCGGTCACTTTCAGCACAACTTCGCCGGCTTTTGCAGAGTTCTTATCTACAGTCAATTGCACCGGACGCCCAACCATCATTTCTGCAATTTGCGATTCAGTTGCAGTCTTGGGATCGACTTCGCCAACCACTTTGCCACGCCGTAACACCGCAATGCGGTCAGCGATATTGAGCGCTTCTTTCAGCTTGTGCGTAATGAACACCACGCCGCGTCCTGCTGAAACCAATGTCTTCACAATTTCAAAAAACTCGATAATTTCACTTGGCGTAAGTACTGCTGTGGGTTCGTCGAACACCACAACCTTTGCGTCACGCAGCAATACCTTTACGATTTCAACGCGTTGCTGAACTCCTACTGGCAAGTCTTCAATGACTGCATCGGGATCGAGATCGAGGTTGTACTTATCGGATATCTCGCGCACCATTCTGCGCGCCTCATCAATGTTCAGCTTCCCAAGTGCACCAGTTGGCTCTACACCGAGCACCACGTTCTCTGCCACAGTGAATACAGGAACAAGCATGAAGTGCTGGTGAACCATTCCGATTCCTGCGGCAATGGCATCAGCTGGCGAAGCAAACATCAATTCGGTTCCATCGATAACGATTTGACCTTCATCGGGTTTATACATTCCATACAGCACGCTCATCAGCGTGGATTTTCCTGCTCCGTTTTCACCAATGAGTGAAAGCACTTCGCCTGTATTCAGAGCGAGATTGACATTGTCGTTTGCAACGACCCCAGGGAAACGCTTGGTAATACCACGCAACTCAAGCTTCATGAATGAAGACTCCCCATGGATCACAGACTAATCAAATTCACCACTGCGACTTCAATGCAGATTTGTTGATCTGAGAAATGGAAACGGGGGCCGCTTTCGCGACCCCCGCTCCTACTAATG
>Ga0214168_1000589_pt1 | contig 14785 bp, 14 predicted proteins | sample LakMenepilimnion_FD_153002 | JGI IMG/M metagenome (GOLD analysis project Ga0214168, IMG submission 153002) | Freshwater microbial communities from Lake Mendota, WI - Practice 29OCT2010 epilimnion v4 | ecosystem: Environmental > Aquatic > Freshwater > Lake > Epilimnion/Euphotic zone | place: Lake...
CGGCTGCGTTGTTCGCCAGGCATTTGTGCCAAGAGGTCAGCCAAGTCGTCAAATTCCATTTCCTCGAACACGTTGGTCAAACGCTCCATGTCGAGGCCTTCAATGAGGCGCAACTGTTCGTCTTCTGGCAATTCTTCAAGTACGTCGGCCAAACGCTCGTCATCCATTGCAGCGGCAACGAGTCGACGTTGTTCAAGTGGCAGTGCGCGAATAACAGCAGCAACGTCGCTTGGGTGCATGTCGCGCAAACGAGCAGCTTCTGCAGCCATTGCAGTTTGTGGCGCAAACATGTGAGCAATGTGTTCCCAGTCAACGAGGCGATAACTCGGACGCGGATTTAACAAACTGCGTTTTGCAAGTCGAACTTTGGTGATGTGCCAACCTGGGTTACGACCAGACTGAAAAGCAAGTGCTACGTCGCTGACGGTTTCGTCGCCAATCTTTTGATCCAGAATTTCTCGACCGAGCAAACGCTCGCCGTCACGTGCCCGAAATGGGTTGAGGTCGACGTCCCACGACTTTAGGCGCGCTCCGGAGTTATCAAGAGAAGCAATGCGGCTGGCGCTCACAAAAATGCTGCGGCGTTGGCTGGTGGCAACAAAACCCAGTACGCGGGGGGCTTCGGTGGCACGCCCAGAGACCACCACAATGTCATCGATCTTGCCGATGGGGGCCCCGCCGGTGTCAAGAAGAGGCAGGCGCATCACCCGAAATGCGTAAATGAGTTCGCCGACCATGCACCGAAGGCTACCTGCGACCTTTTGGCGAAGCCCGCGATTTAGATATGCCTGTGTGGAGTGTTGGCCTCTTCAACCGCTACCCTAAGTGATCGCCGTACGGGGACGTAGCTCAGTTGGCTAGAGCACCTGCTTTGCAAGCAGGGGGTCGTGGGTTCGAGTCCCATCGTCTCCACCAATAATCTTCAGGTTCTTCCGCATTACGCTTGTCATACAACCGTAAGGAGACAGTCATGATCAATGCAGTAATTGTTGATGCAATTCGCAGCCCACTCGGACGCCGCAATGGCAAGTTGAAGAACTGGCACCCAGTAGATCTCGCTTCAGAGATCATGCAACAGCTTGTTCAGCGCAACGATCTCGATCCTGCACTGATTGATGACGTAGTCATGGGTTGCGTTATGCAGGTTGGCGAGCAGAGCCTCAACGTTGCTCGCAACGCAGTGCTTGCAGCAGGTTGGCCAGACACCGTTCCTGGCACCACCATCGATCGTCAGTGCGGTTCAAGTCAACAAGCTGCACACTTTGCTGCACAAGGCGTTATCGCCGGTGCGTACGACATTGTTGTTGCTAACGGTGTTGAAGTGATGTCACGAGTGCCAATGGGTGCTTCGGTTGCTGATCGCAACTTTGGTTTCCCATTCGGTCCACGCGTTCAGGCTCGTTACGAATCAGTTGGCGGACTTGTTGGTCAAGGTATCTCGGCAGAAATGATTGCCGAAAAGTGGAACATCAGCCGCGATGAACTCGATGCATTTGGTGTTCGTTCACAGGAATACGCCACACGCGCAACACGCGAAGGTCGATTCCAGAACGAAATCATTCCTGTGCTCGACGCAGAAGGCAACATGATGAGTCAAGACGAAGGTCTTCGTGACACCACCATGGAATCACTTGGAAAACTCAAGCCATCATTTCGTCCAGTAGAGGAAGGTGGCCGCGTTACTGCTGGCAACTCGTCGCAAATCACTGACGGCTCTGCAGCATTGCTCATTATGAGCGAAGAAAAAGCAAAGCAACTCGGCTTGAAGCCACGCGCTCGTTTCGTGCAATTCGCAATGGCTGCCGAAGATCCGCGTTACATGTTGACCGCACCAATTCCAGCAACAAAGAAAGTGTTGGAGCGTGCAGGTCTTACCATGGACGACATCGATCTCGTTGAAATCAACGAAGCATTTGCATCAGTTGTCTTGGCATGGGAAAAAGAATTGCACCCAGACATGAGCAAAGTAAACGTGAACGGTGGAGCAATTGCACTCGGTCACCCGCTTGGTGCATCTGGCGCACGCCTCATGACCACATTGTTGAACGAACTGGAGCGCACCGGTGGTCGCTACGGTTTGCAAACCATGTGTGAAGGCGGCGGCATGGCCAACGCCACCATCATCGAACGTCTCTAAACAGGACTACGCAGATGTTCGGAACCATTATCTGGTTCCTGGTCGGCGTGTTCATGCTGTTGATCATTTGGCGCACCGGCATGGGCATGTTGCGCAGCATGACTTCGTCTTTGCCCGCACCACCTCCAGCGGGAGAAATGCGCAGAATTAATGTGCGCTATCGCTGCGGGGTGTGTGGCGTGGAATTACGCATGGTGATGGCACCAGACCAAGACCCACCGCCACCGCGGCATTGTCTTGAAGACATGGACTTCGTTGCCCCGATTGATTGAGGACTAGTGATATTTGGTGGCAGTAAACAGACCACCAAGCACACAAGTAAGTCCGCTGAAGAGATACCAGTTGCTGCGTCCACCTGGCACGAAACCTAGGTAATAAAACAAGATAATCAGTGAGCCAAGTCCAAGCAGCACGAACATCACTACTGGAACCCACGGAGGGCTAACGCGGACGTCGCGGGAAATCGGTGGCGTATAACGCGATGAGGCTTCAGCAATGTTGTTGCCGTGCATCGATTTCGGGTCGGCGTGATCAAGACGATGAGTCTCGTGCAAGCGGTGATTAGGTTGCGTTCCCTTTGGAGTGGTGCGTCCGCCGGTACGTCGTTTGTTTGGCGCCATGAGACTTTCAGTGTAGAGCAAAAATGAGGTTTGACCCGAGGCATTGTTCTGGCAGGCTTACTGCGTGACACGCATTCTGGTGATCGACAATTTTGACAGCTTTGTGTACAACCTCGTGCAGTATTTGGGTGAACTTGGCGCAGAACCTGTTGTCATTCGCAATAACGAAATGTCGGCGCATGATGCTGCCGCGTTACAACCAGATGGCGTGTTGTTGTCACCTGGTCCAGGTCGCCCTGAAGACGCAGGGATACTGTGCGATGCCATTCGCGAGTTTGCAGGTCGAGTGCCGGTGTTTGGCGTATGTCTTGGCCATCAAGCAATTGGTCAGGTGTATGGCGGAAATGTGGTTCGTGCACCCGAGTTAGTGCACGGAAAAACTTCACCGATTCATCACTTCAACGAAGGAGTATTTGCTGGCTTACCAAACCCCATGCCAGCAACCAGGTATCACTCGTTGATTATTGAACGCGAAACTCTTCCCGAAACGTTGAACGTAACTGCGCAAACAGAATCAGGAATGATCATGGGTGTGCGTCACCGCGAACTCGATATTGAAGGCGTGCAGTTTCACCCTGAAAGCATTCTCACCACTTCGGGTCACGACATGATTGGCAACTTTGTGCAGCGCGTTGCTGCATTCGCGCATTAATTCGATAACGCGCGACCCACGATCAACATCACTTTTGAGCCAGGGTTGACCTGGGTGTCTGGTTGCAAACTTTGCGAGATAACCAAACCATCGTTTTCATCACCTGCTGGCACATTTTGATAACGAACTTCCCACACCAAACCAGCAGCGTTGAGTAAGGATTTTGCGTCAGCCTCGGATTGACCAGCAACATCAGGAACCGTGGATTGATTACCTCCACCGGAAACCACGAGCGTGACATTGCTTCCAGATGCAACGGTGGTGCCAATTGCAGGGTCAGTGCGAATGACACGTCCTTTGGCAATGGTGGAACTGGTTTCTTCTGCGAGCGTTACGTTCAGCAAAAACGGTGCCCCAACAAGGACTTGTTGCGCTGCCTCGACCACTTGACCTTCAACGTTAGGAATAGCAACTTCTGGTCCACCCTTGGAAACCACAACGCGAATTGCAGATCCTGCGGGAAGCATCACCGTTGCTGCAGGGTCTTGGGAAATGATTTGTCCGGCAGGCGTTGTGGGGTCAACACGTTCTTCAATGATTTCAATGGTTAATCCAACGGCAACTGCTTGGCTAACAGCAGCGTCATACAACAACCCTTGAACTGGCGGCACCATGATGGTTCCGGCGCGTGGCGTAAACGTGAGGGTGATTGAGTCACCAGTTTGAAAGCTTGCTCCTGCGGCAGGACTCTGGTCGTACACCACACCTGGAGCAACGCCGTCTTTAGGAAGCTCGTTTTGCACAACGGTGAGGCCAAGTGCGGCGAGTTGTTCTTGTGCCGCATCTATCGACATGTTCACGACCGTTGGAAGGGTTGCATCGCTGCCTCCTCCTATGAAGCGAACAGCAAACACGACAATGGCGAGTAACGCAATTGCCAATACTGCGCCGCCAAACACCATGGTTGCTGGCTTCTTGAGGTCAAGAGCTTCATGACTGTCTTCAAGTGGAGGTAACACCACAACAGGAATCTCCGCTGTGTCAGACATGTTTGTTGTGCCTGCAGCGCCACGAGCTTCGATGAGGGCAAGAGTTTCCTCACCATCAAGAATGCGACGCACGTCCTCGCGCACCAGTACAGCACTTTCATAACGACGCTGTTCATTTTTTGCCATGCACTTGGCAACAACAGATTCAAACCCGCGTGGCAAATCGGCAATCAATTCACGCAGTGGTTGTGGGAAGTTGTGAACGTGTTGATATGCAACAGCAACTGCAGACTCTCCGGTAAACGGTGGTCGTCCGGCAACCAACTCGTACATCATGACGCCAAGCGAATAAATGTCGCTGCGTGGGTCGGGCTGTGCCCCTTGTGCTTGTTCAGGAGACAAATACGTTGCAGTTCCCATTACCGAACCGATTTCGGTCAGCGCTTCATCAATGTTGGATCCAAGTGCACGTGCAATACCGAAGTCGGCAACTTTCACCTGACCACCAAGGCCAATCAGAATGTTTCCCGGCTTGATGTCGCGGTGAATTACCCCGTTTTCATGAGCAAAACTGAGTGCTCCTGCCACTTCTGAAACGACATCGCATGCGTGAGTTGGCGAGAGCGGTCCGCGTTCTTTCAACAATGTCGCAAGGGTTTTACCCTCTACATATTCCATGGCTATGAAATAGGTGGCATTCACCTTCCCCCAGTCGTACACGGCGACAATGTTTGGGTGAGTGAGTGCAGCAGCCGATTGTGCTTCACGACGAAATCGTTCAACAAAATTAGGGTCAATGGCGTACTCGGGAAACAACACCTTTAACGCAACAAGGCGATCGAGCAAGATGTCGCGAGCAAGAAACACCTCGGCCATGCCACCTCGACCAATGCTTCGCTCTACGCGGTATCGGTCGTTGACCAAAGGGATGTTTTCGTTAGTCATTGAGTGCCGATACTTCTTTCAACGCAGCAACATAACGCTGAGCATCAATGAACGAAGATAAACGTGAATGATTATCGATCTGGCGTTGCAATGCAGGAATGAGGTCACTGCGCATCAGGTCGGTGCACAGTTCGCGGGTGGGCATAAACCACAACACTCGACTACTTGAACCATGATCAATACAGACGGCTGCGGCGGCACTGGAATTCTCAAACGTGAGGAAGTAGCCAGATCGCGCGTTGCGACCGGTGACTACCAATGAAATAAGTAACGCAACTGCAACCGCTACGCCAATTACCCACTTCTTTTTCGATCGCGTCAAGTGTGTCTCAAGTGCTGGTTCACCAATGAAGGATTGCGGCGAGTCGCCAATGGCATCAACCACCACCACCGTGATGTTGTCTCGGCCACCATTGCGTTTTGCTAACGCGACAAGTGCATCTGCAATCATTTGTGGCTCACGTTGTTGTGCGGCAAGTGTTGCAATGTCGGCTGTTGGTACTTCGTCAACAAGTCCATCGCTGCACAAGATGAAGCGATCACCAGCAAAAAGCGGAATTAGCCACGAGTCAACAGCAACACGGTCATCAATGCCAAGCGCGCGAGTCACAATATTTCGGCGCGGATGTACTCGTGCTTCCTCTTCGGTAATCAGGCCTTCGGTTACCAGTTCTTGCACATATGAATGGTCAACACTGAGTTGTCGGAAGGTGCCAGCGCGTGCCAGATAAATGCGCGAGTCGCCAACATTTGCCAAGGCAACTTGTTGAGGCTCTGTGGTTTCACCTTGTGGGTTCACTAGTGCCAGCGCACAAATAGTGGTTCCCATGCCGCGACGCTCGGTACTTTCAGCTGCCGATTCGTGAATGGTGCGATTAATCGAGGTAATGGCTTCAACGAACCACTCTGGGGTGAGTGTTTGTCCAACAGCGCGTTCAAGCAACAGTGTGGTGGCAAGCGCAGAGGCAACTTCGCCAGCATTGTGGCCTCCCATGCCGTCGGCAACAGCAAAGAGCTGGTCGGATGCGACGTAGGCATCTTCGTTCTGCGGGCGAACATTTCCCGTGTCGGTTGCAACACCGTGTTTCAGCAACATCATGCGAGTACGCCAGAAGTTAAGTGAAGAGTCACTCGAAGCGAATGTTCACTGCACCAAAGGCAATGACATCGCCTGACGCAAGCGGGGTCGGTTCAACAATCACGGTTCCATTCACACGAGTGCCGTTTGTGCTGCCGCGATCATCAATTTGCCATGTTCCGTGAACGACTCGAATATCAGCATGAACACGGCTCACATTGTGATCTGCAATCACAATGTCGCACGTTGTTTGGCGGCCAATGATGTTTTTATCGTTGGTCAATTCAAATCGAGTTCCATCGTCGAGTACCAAGGCATGAACCTGGCGCTCAACAGGCTCGGCCTCAACTGGGTCGGTAGTCGTTGCGCGAACAGAAGACACTTTGGAAGGTCGAATGACGCATTCACTTGATCCAAGATTTTCATCATGTTCGAAGGTAATTACCGCTTCGCCAGCGAGTGAATAACCCTCATATGTCGCGTGATGAGTAACAGCTTGACGAAGTTCGTGGGCAATCGGCTTCAGTGTTGGGCTCAGCAATTCAAGATTGCTTGGGCTCACCAGAACTTTGTACGTTGAGGGAACATTGCCGTTGTTGCTGAGCGCAAGCTCGTCCATGGTCGCAACGAGTTGGCGCCCAATAGTGATAGGTCGAATTCCGCGCCGACGGGCGATCGCAAACACGTTTATATTCTAGGCGTTATTTCGTGCATACGCATCAGAACCGATAAATCGGCCCCAACGACTGTTCAACATTGCGTAATCACTTGCGTTTTCAGTTGCACCAAGCGTTCGCGCTCCAAAATGGTAAACGCGTGATCTTGGGGTCCATGCTGTTCGCAGTCCCTGTGCTGCAAGCTTCATACAAAAATCAATGTCGGCGTACGAGATGTGATAGTTCTCTGAAAATCCTCCCACCGTATTGAAGTCGGTTCGACGAAAGGCCATACACGCACCACTGATTGCTGAGACACTTCGAGCAACACTGTGCACACCCATCCAGCCATCAGAAAGTGATGATTTTCCGTGCGATAGGTGAGTTGGTTTTGGTTTCATGGTGATGCCAGCACTAGAAATTCGACCGTCTTCTAACAACAGCATCGGGCCCACAACACCAATGTCGCTGAACTGCAGTTGACCGACAATCTGGCTTAACCACTCTGGTTTATCAACATGAGTGTCATCATCAAGGACGACCACGTATTCACCGCGAGTGGAAACGATGCCCGCATTCCATTTACGAGCAAGATTAAATTCTTGGCCGTACTCAACAAATGAGATGCGCGGGTCCTGAGGAACCGAAAACGGATACACCATCTGACCGGTTTCATTGACGTCCCGAACAACGACAATTTCGATATTTGGATATTTCGTGATTGTCAAGATGGTCGAAACGATGTTTTCAACCAGACACATGTCAACACCCCAAACCTTGGAGGAGTTACCGCGCGTTGGAATGACAATGCTGACAAGAGGAGAAGGGTTCTTGTTTGAAGAAGATGTAGTGAATTGATGCGCGTAGCTTCCTGGACTGAGCTGTGAAACATCTGCCGAAACCTGCCTGCGCTGGAAATGCATCTGTGCGGCCTTTTGCCCGGCATCGTAGGCGTACGGTTTGGCGTGCACATCGCCAGCTGTTGACCCCGGAACCACTCGCCAGTGATACAGAATTTGAGGAACGTGAGCCACTGTGCGGGCTTTTTCTGTCGCCCTCAGAATGAGGTCATAGTCCTGGGCGCCGTCAAAACCACTATGAAAGCCACCGATTTCGTCGAGTAACGAATTTCGAAATACCGAAAAGTGCGTGCAATAGTTCTGGCCACGCAGCCGAACAGGGTCAAATTTTGGTTTGCGAAAGACGTCGTAATGACGTCCTTTCGGATCTATCTTGTCTTCGTCGGTATACAGATAATCAATGGTGTCGTCAGTTGCAAGCTCACGCGCAATTACGGTGAGCGCCCTTTCCGCAAGCTTGTCGTCGTGGTCGAGCAGCGCAACAAATTCACCCGTCGCCATATCTAAACCATCTTGTGAAGCAGCCACAATGCCGCCGTTCACCGTTCGGTGCATTACTCGGATGCGTGAATCTTTAGTAGCCCAACGATCCAATATTTTTCGAATACGTGGATCGGGTGAACAATCGTTAACTACACACCACTCCCAATCGGAAAAGTTCTGTTTGACAACCGATTTAATGCACGCCTTTAGTGCTTTAGGTGGGGGATTATAAACCGGCGTGACAATGCTGAATTGAGGCATTAATTTTTGCGCAGAAGTTTCTTCATCAAGCTGAGTGGCTTTAACACCAGCGAACCAACTCGCCAAGTAGGAGTTTGCATCATCGATTTGCGAGTATTTTGAATATCTGTGCGAAGCCGCGCTTTTAATTCACCAAGTTCAGCGCTCATGCCGAAGACAGCGTCACGAGAAGCCAAAATCTCTCGCTCATACTTTGCCTTTAATGTCTGGAACTCTGCAAACCGGGTCTCTTTGCGCAGCATGCCGATCTCGGTGAGGAGTCGTTCGCGTGAGGCATCGCGTAAATCGGCAAGCGAGTCGATTTCACCATGAGCATCATGTGCGTGTGACATCAATCAAATACTACACGCGCACATATTTGCGTCTGTTGGTGCGGTGATAGCGCATTGGTAGGGTAAACCATCCATTCGGGCGAGTGGCGAAATGGCAGACGCGCTGGCTTCAGGTGCCAGTGTTCGCAAGGACGTGGGGGTTCAAGTCCCCCCTCGCCCACAACTGAGTATTGGTAAGGTTTTCATCGTCGTGCAAGCATTTACAGAACTCCTCGATTCCCGCAGTTTGCTGTGGAATCTCACGCTTCGAGAGTTGCGCTCGAAGTACCGCCGGTCATTTCTTGGCTGGGCATGGTCGTTGCTGAACCCGTTATCAAACATGTTGATCTACACGTTTGTGTTCGGCGTGGTGTTTGGCGCAACAGCGCCAATAGGCGAGCCATCTGGCCTCAATGTGTATGCGCTGTACTTGTTATGCGGAATTTTGCCGTGGGGATTCTTTTCCCAAGTCACCAACCTTGGAATGAACGCACTGCTGAGTAACGCTTCTCTTGTTCGTAAAGTTGCATTCGCACGCGAAACCCTCGTTATTTCCCAGGTCATTTTTTGTTTCGTGCAATGGTCAATTGAAATGTCGCTGCTTGCAGTAGTGCTCATCGTTGCCGGAAGCCCAATCCTTCCTTGGCTGCCAGTCACTATTTTGCTCATGGTGTGTCTCGCCGTTTATGGAGCTGGCTTCGCGCTTGCGCTCTCTGCGGCTGCCGTGTTCTTCAGAGACCTTCGATATTTGTGGACCATCTTGATTCAGGTGATGTTCTTTGCAACACCAATTATTTACACCCCAGATCGCCTAGAGGGAAAACTTCCTGCGGCACTTGATTTCATTCTCACCTGGAACCCAATGGCAGTGTTCATTCTCCAATTCCGCCACATGTTGTACGGAGGGTCAGCTCCAAACTGGGGCGAAATGCTCTACGTGGTTGTGGTGTCAATTGGTGTGTTTATTGCAGGATGGGCAATCTTCTCGCGGCTCTCGCGTCGCGTTGCTGAAGAGCTGTAACAACAGTTACTGAATTGTCCACGTAGATGGGATTGAAACCAATCCATCTTCAAACAAGTGCTCTTGATGCACATCGAAGCGAACCCAGTTTTGACAGTGGTCGTACTCGGTAGTGCCAGTTGAGTCTGTGCACGTTGCCGAAATGTAATACGTGCCCTCAAGCAGTGGAACATGGGCTAGCGACACACGCATGGTCGATGGCTCAGCAAGTGCGCGAATCGGTGGCCGTGCATTTTGTGATGTCGTTGACCACACCGTTTCTCCGCCAATTTTGGCAATTGAAACTTTGATGATTGGTGACACCAGTCTGTTCTGAGGTGTGATCGCTAGTTCAATGCTCGCTGAATCTTGCGTATTAATTCGCTCCACCGCATGGCCGTTGTCATTCAGGAGTCGAATGGTGTTGAAGTGCGCTTCTCCGGTGCCCCAACGTTCACGGAAATCGGCATCCCGCTCGGTGTGTGTTGCGTAGCTTTCACCCGTGTACGCAGCAATGACATCGGCTGATGGCCCGCGCATCTTGAGCTTGCCTTTTTCCAACCAGATCACTTCTTGGCACATGTTTTGCATGGCGGCAAGACCATGGCTCACCACAATGATTGTTTTACCGTCGCGACGAAACTCTTCGATTTTTTCCGAGCTCTTGCGTTGAAAGGCTTGGTCGCCTACGCCGAGCACTTCGTCAATCAGCAACACTTCTGGCTCAACGTGTGTTGCAATAGAGAAACCAAGACGAACCGTCATGCCCGATGAAAAGTTTTTGACAGGAGTGTCAATGAAGCGCTCAAGACCAGCAAATTCAACAATGCTGTCGAATTGCTGGGTGATGTCTTTCTGTGACATTCCAAGAATTGCACCATTGAGAAACACGTTTTCTCGCCCAGATAATTCGGGGTGAAACCCAGCGCCAAGTTCAAGCAATCCGGCTATTTTCCCGCGGACAGCAATGCGGCCACGCTCGGGACGATAAATGCCCATGAGGCATTTCAACATGGTGCTCTTGCCGGAACCGTTCGAGCCAATAATGCCAAACGTGGCGCTCTCTGCAACATCAAATGAAACATCGTCGAGCGCCCAAAATTCTTCAAAGCGAGCACGCCGACCGCGAAGCAGTGCAGCCTTGATGTACCTGTTTCGCTCGTGATAGAGACGGAAGTTTTTTGATACCGATTCGACGGTAATCGCAGGTTTAGACATGCGACGTTATTTTAGCGACTTCGCACTCGCGAATAGTGGCTCCGCATGTTGTTGATCTGTGCGCGAAGGTTTGCGGGAAGCACTTTTGCATCCCAGTTAATGATTAACGAATCTGCATGCGCAAGGTAATACTCAAGTTCTTCATTAGGAAGTGCTGAGTTTTCATACCATGGCATATGTTGCGCAACATATGGGGGAGCGCAACGAAGCGCGCGATGATTGAGATGTCCTTCACCTGGTCGGTACATGGCAAATGTTGTGTCAATTGGTGAAAAGAAGAATCCCGGATAGCGCTCGTCTAGCCACCACTGCGATTCCCACTTCACCACATCCGATGCGTGCTTGTAGTGCTCGGGAATGTCGTCAATTCGTAGTGAAAACCCAACTTTGTCAATGTCGGGGTATGTAATCAACGCGCGTTCAAAATGTTCGAACACATCTGACGGACACTCTTCGCAAGGCACAACATCGGGGTCGGTCACAATGAAATGCGAATCAAGCCCGAGCTCAAAGGCAAGACCACTCAGCCACGGTGAGCGATGGCCAAGATTGATGTCGTTGTACCGAACATTGTGCGGCGATGACTTGAGATACTCAACGAGCGGAGGATAGGTGCTGGCGTTGTCGCACAACCAAATGTTTTCTTGCCCTTGCGATTCAAGCCATGAAACAAGTTGTTGCAAGTGTGTAACGCGATCCCGCACATTGATAATGATGGGGTATTGCTTCATTGCGCAGGGTTCTCGCGTTCTTTCAAAAAGGGCACGATACGAATAAACCGCTGTCCAATTCGAAACGCACGTGAGGTTTCCACTTCGGCAACTCGCCCACGCAGTCTGTCTCGTTGGTCGGTCATTGCGGTGTAGATGGTTCCAAGATGCTCCAACTCGGTGTTTACCTGTGCCAACTTGCTTTCAAGATCGTTTCGCTGTTCGACAACGGTTTCAAACCCGTCTCGGATGGTGATGAGTTCACGTTGCAATTTGACGAGTTCGGCAATTTTGCTCTCGGTGTACAAACTGATTTGCTCGTTTTTCATGCGCAAACCATGCGCCTCGGCGAGCAACTCTTTAATCAGGTCGTCGCGGTCGTCTTCGCCATTTGACACATGTGCATCATATCTAGGCCCAGTTGGCCCATAACGAAAGCGATTTTGACGACGAAGTAGATTGATATTCAATGCAATCCGCTCTGGTCAACTTCCGAACAATTCTTCGGTGGACTGAGTACGCGTATGCAGCAGCGCTGATCTTTGTGCTCACACAAGGCCCGGTACTCTCCATGTGGTTTGCAAGCGAACAAGAGAATGCGCGGCAAGCATTAGCACCACAATTGGCAACGTATTTTGTGTTTCAGATTCCTGCACTGGTGCTTGTCTCGCGACAGAAATTTACGATGCGCGACGCTCGAGGACCACTTGGACTTCTCGCCATATTTTGCGTCTGGCTAGTTGCAACAACGCTCTGGGCAACGAACGGCCAGCATTCAGCGGTTGAGTCCGTGTCGTTGCTAACAACATTTATATGTGGTGTCTATTTTGCAAAACGATTTACACTGACCGAAAAACTTGCCGTCATCGTTGTTGCAATGCAGCCGGGACTTCTGCTCTCTCGTTATGCCATTGCGAACGACTGGAATATGTCTCAAAGCGGAGAAGGTTTCTGGGTGGGCATCTATTTCAATCGCAATTCACTTGCCCCAGTAGCCATGGTCAGTGTTGTCTCGGCGCTTGCATTGTTGTATGTGGTGTTTATCAATAGAGACGACAAGTTACGAATTTACAAACTGTGTGTATTGGCAAACGTTGTACTGTTCGGGTTGGTCGTTGCCGTTCGAACGCAATCAAACACTCCTTTTGGAGGACTGGTGACGTTCGTTGCAGTGTTGTCGTTCTGGGAAGTTGCGCGAAGGTCGCCATTAAGGAAATATCTGAGCGATACCAGGCAGACCAACAAGGTGTATGCAGGTTTTATTGCGCTCGCAGCAATGTGTTCATGGTTTGCTATTCAGTTTCAGTCAAAGGTGCTTCAAGCATTTGGTGAAACCGTTACCTTCAACGGGCGAAGTGAAATCTGGAAGTACAGCTGGAACGGGTTTCTCGAAAGACCATTGTTGGGTTGGGGTTGGTTATCTGCGTGGCGCTCATGGGCATTCATGAGGATGGATCTGTGGTGGACCGTAGAAGGAGTTTCCTGGTCGCATAACGCCTACTTAGACCTGCTGCTTGGTGGTGGTGTATTTGCCGTGCTGCTGTTTGCTGCCGCAGTGTTATGGGGTATCTATCGATTGATTCCGTCAAATAGAGGTAATGCAACCCAGTCGTGGCCAATTGCATTCATCTTTTTTTATCTTGCAATGTGCACCCAAGAGAGCTTCATTATTGGAAACCACTTCTTATGGATGTTGTTCGTCGCAGTTTTGACTTCAGGAACAACTATTGCGAAGCAACCAAATCAATCATTAACTGCTTAGCATCCGTTGCTGTTTGCGGTACATCAGCAACAGATGTTGAAGGAACCTGCACATGTGAAATAAGTGGGTGGGCTGGTCGAATATCGGTTTCACCATCTCCGAAGAGTTCTTCGTGCACCTTTTCTCCGGCGCGCAAGCCAACAATTTCAATGTCAATGGCTTTGCCAGAGTTAGTCACTAACTGCTTTGCAACGTCGTAAATACTGACGGGAGTGCCCATGTCCAAGACCAGTGCCTCACCAGATTTTCCAATTGCACCAGCCTGAATTACCAATTGAACTGCTTCAGAAATGGTCATGAAATATCGAGTGACACCTCGGTGGGTAACGGTAAGTGGGCCACCGTTTGCAATTTGGTCACGGAATGACATCAACACGCTTCCACGGGATCCGAGCACATTGCCAAAGCGAACTGACATGTATTTACCCGAAGAAACAGTCTTTCCAAAGTGAGCAGTGATTCGTTCGGCAATTCGTTTTGAATAACCAAGCACACTGATTGGGTTTGCGGCTTTGTCGGTAGAAATATTGACAAACACGCCAACACCGGCTTGGGCAGACGCTTCAAGCAATGTGAGTGTTCCCAACACGTTGGTTTGATATGCCTCGGTCGGGTACGTCTCAAGCAACGGAAGGTGCTTGAGGGCCGCAGCATGGAACACCACGTCGGGTTTGCGCGTGTTGAAGATGTGCTTAATGGTTTCAGCATCACGAATATCGGCAAGAACTGTTTGCGGAGTATTCAACAGTGCACGACCATGAATCGAAAGTTGTACTTCGTGCAGAGCGCTTTCGTCGCGGTCGAGCATGATGAGCTCTGCCGGGTTAAAGCGAGCAAGCTGTCTACATAGTTCGCTACCAATGCTTCCGCCTGCGCCAGTAACGAGCACTCGGCGGTTCACAAGGTAATCAGAAATCTGTTGCAGGTCGATCACGATTTTGCGACGACCCAAGAGGTCTTCATCGGTAAGGTCGCGAATGTCGCTCGTATCGAGTGGTCTTTCATTCAGGTTTTGTACTGCTGGAAGAACTTTTACGTCCATCGAAATCGCACGCGCACGTGCGCTGATGTCGCTGATCAACGTGCTGTCAGCTGATGGAATGGCGATGAGCAATGTTGTTGCACCAGTTCGTGTACGTGCTTGCGCCAATTGATCCCGTCCG
>Ga0214168_1000591_pt1 | contig 14749 bp, 14 predicted proteins | sample LakMenepilimnion_FD_153002 | JGI IMG/M metagenome (GOLD analysis project Ga0214168, IMG submission 153002) | Freshwater microbial communities from Lake Mendota, WI - Practice 29OCT2010 epilimnion v4 | ecosystem: Environmental > Aquatic > Freshwater > Lake > Epilimnion/Euphotic zone | place: Lake...
TCTTTAATGGTTTCTAGCTCTGCGATTGCTTCGTTAACCTGTGTTGTAGCACCTTCGCCGCAAACAGCTTCAATACGTCTTACGCCTGCTGCTACTGCAGATTCACTTCTTAATTTAAATAAACCAAGGGCTCCTGTTGCGCCAACATGCGTGCCACCACATAGTTCAATAGAATAATTTGAATCCATGATAACAACTCTTACGGTATCACCATACTTTTCGCCAAATAAAGCCATAGCACCTAGCGCTACTGCTTCATCTTTTGTCATCTCTTTGATGACTACAGGAATATTAGCTCTAATTTTTTCATTGATGATATCTTCGATTTGTTGTAATTCCTCGTTACTCACTTTTGCAAAATGCGAAAAGTCAAAACGAAGTTGCGCAGCATTTACAAGGCTACCTTTTTGTGCCACATGAGTGCCCAATACCTGTCTTAAAGCGGCATGTAAGAGGTGTGTTGCACTATGATGTGCGCAAATACTTTTTCGAATAGCTGTATTTACTTTGGCTACTACTGATCCTTCCAAACTAGTTGGAATCTCGGTTGTAAAATGAATGATCAGGTTATTTTCTTTTTTGGTATCAATTACGTCAATCGTTGACCCTTCAAATTCAAGTACACCAATATCACCTACTTGTCCACCAGATTCGGCATAAAATGGTGTTGATTCTAAAACAATTTGATAGCCTGTAATTCCTTTACTTGTTACTTTTCTGTACTTCGTAACAGTAGTCGTACAAACTTTATCTGTGTAGCCAACAAATGTTTGATGCTCGCTATCATGAACAATAATCCAGTCTGCAGCATCTATTGCAGTGGCAGCTCTACTTCTATTTTTTTGTTGCTGCATTTCTGCATCAAAACCTTTTTCATCAACTTCTAAATTATTTTCTTGCGCAATTAAACGGGTAAGGTCTATTGGAAAGCCGTAGGTATCAAAAAGTTCAAATGCAGCTTTGCCTTCTATTACTTTGCTATTAGAGGCTTTCATGAGTTCATCTATTCTTTTAAGTCCTTTATCTAAGGTTCTCAAAAAGGAATCTTCTTCTTCTTTCACTACTTTAGTTACAAAAGCTTCTTGTGCATGTAATTCAGGAAACACTTCTGCAAACTGAGTAGCAAGTATTGGAACGAGTTGAAAAAGTAATGGTTGCTTGTAATCGAGGTAGGTATAATAATAACGAACAGCTCTTCGCAAAATACGTCTAATCACATAGCCAGCACCTGTATTAGAAGGTAGTTGTCCATCAGCAATGGTAAATGATATGGCTCTAATATGATCTGCTAATACTCTAAACGCCACCGCTTCTTTACTATCAGATCTATCATATATTTTTCCGGTAATGGAAGCTACTGCATTAATTGTACCACTAAATACATCGGTATCATAATTGCTTTGCTTGCCTTGTAGCACGCGCACCAAACGTTCAAATCCCATACCCGTATCAACGTGTTTTGCAGGAAGTGGTTCGAGGGTTCCGTCTTTTAAACGGTTGTATTGCATGAATACATTGTTCCAAATTTCAATTACTTGCGGATGATCATTATTCACTAAGTCTCTACCAGGAATTAATTTTCTTTCTTCATCGGATCTACAGTCTACATGAATTTCAGAACATGGACCGCAAGGACCGGTTTCACCCATCTCCCAAAAATTATCTTTTTTATTTCCAAAAATAATTTTGTCTTCAGGTACTAATCTCTTCCATGCTTCGAATGCAATAGTAGACATTGGTATACCTTCTGATTCGTCACCTTTAAAAACAGAAACATATAAGCGGTCTTTATCAATTTTATAGACCTCGGTGAGTAATTCCCAACTCCATGCAATAGCCTCATCTTTAAAATAATCTCCAAAGCTCCAGTTGCCTAACATTTCAAACATGGTATGGTGGTAGGTATCTACACCCACTTCTTCGAGATCATTGTGTTTACCACTTACGCGCAAACATTTTTGGGTATCTACAATCCGTTTGTGTTCAGGCTTTTTATTTCCTAAAAAATAGTCTTTAAACTGGTTCATGCCAGCGTTGGTAAAAAGGAGGGTAGGGTCATTTTTTACCACAATAGGGGCAGAAGGAACAATATGGTGTTTTTTCGAAGCAAAAAAGGCTAGAAATTCTTTTCTTATCTCGGCACTCGTCATCATAAAAGGATACAAATTTAAATATGCTAATTTTAATGGATAGGCTACTATCTTTGTTCTATATTTTTATAGCCTCAAAGGTAAGGAATTGAGCCTTTAGCTACTGATACCAACGCCCCTATGCGCAAAATAAAATATTACTATAATACCCATACCCTCCGGTTTGAAAAGCTGGAAAAGCCACTTCGAGTTCGGCTTCTACAAGTATTTGGCTTTATAGCGGCATCTATGGTTACAGGGGTTGTTATTTTTGCCATTGCTTTTCAATATATTGATTCGCCAAAAGAAAAGATTCTACGTCAGCAAAACGATGACCTGAAAGAGGGGTATGCTGTTATTGAAGAGCGCCTTAAGCAACTCGAATTAAAAATGGGCGAAATTACCAATCGGGACAATACCGTTTACCGTTCTATTTTTGAAGCAGATCCTGTTGCAGATAGTGCGCGCATTAAGGACATGGAACAGAAAAAAGAGGTTCAACTCGTTCAGCGCATGGGCTCATCTGAGCTAGTGCATGCTATTGTTGATCAACTTAATAGTTTGTCCCTTCGAATGGCTTATCAAAACAAATCTTTCAGTGATCTTATTGATATGGTTAATAATAAGACCAAATTATTGGCTGCAATTCCTGCGATTCAGCCTATTAATAATAAGCAATTGTCTCGTATTGCGTCTGGCTTTGGCTATCGGATCGACCCTATTTATAAAACTAGAAAGGCGCATTTAGGTCTCGATTTTGCTTCTCCAAGTGGAACTCCAATTTATGCAACTGCAGATGGTATTATTAAATTTGCTGGATTTTCTGCAAATGGATATGGCAATCATGTTATCATTAATCATGGCTTTGGTTATGAAACTTTATATGGGCATATGGTTAGGGTTAGTGCAGCACAAGGACAGCAAGTAAAGCGGGGCCAAGTTATTGGATATGTAGGAAGTACTGGAAAAAGTACGGGTCCGCATTTACATTATGAAGTGCATAAATCTGGCGTGCAAGTAGACCCTATTAACTTCTTTTACAATGATTTAACGCCTGCACAATTTGACAGGCTCTTAAAAATGGCTGCTGCCAATAACCAAAGTTTAGATTAACTCATATGGAACCAGGTGTACGCAAATATTTAATCCGTATTGTCAATACCATTTCCATGTTTTTATTGTGGATGGCCGTTAATTCATGCGCTGGTATTATGTATGGCGCTGCTTATTGGGAAAGTAGCTTTACCACAGCCAATCTTATTTTTTACACTTGGCTAATTGCCAGTACTGGCTTGCTTTTCTGGTACTTGTACAATAAATGGAAAGATCCTATCGATTACAACGAAGTATAATTATTTATCCTTACTATCTAAAATAACGGGCGTATTTCCTTTGCCCATTACAATGACTTTTGAATTAGGTGAAGTGATTAATCCTTTCATCATTTGAATTTGTTCGTATTGTAATTGCTTGTCGTTGAGTCCAGTACTAATAATACGTTGATAGTCTGCAATACCTTGTGCTTCTACACGCTTACGCTCGGCTTCTTGTTTTTCTTTTTGAAGCACGAACTCCATTTTTTGTGCATCTTGTTCTGCTTTTATTTTTTCCTCGATTGAAGTTTTAACGTTGTTAGGTAGTGTGATATTTCTGAGTAATAATTGCTCTAATATCAAACCTCTTTTTTTGAAATCCGCCTCGATACTGCTAAATATTCTATTCTGAAATTGATCCCGCTTGGTAGAGTATAAGTCAATGGCAGTAAAGTATACAGCGTTATCCCTAATTTTTGTTCTAGTAAGGGGTCTTACAATTTTGTCTTTATAATCCAGACCAGTTTCTTTGATTAACCTTGGTGCTTCTGTGCCCACAACGCGGTATAAAACGGTTAAGTCGATGGTTACTTCTAGACCGTCCGCGGTAAGCACTCGAATGGCGTCATCCCCTTCTTTTTCACCTTCATTATGAACGCCACTCATGGTATAATTGAGTGTTTTAATATCTACATTATAAACATTTACAAGCGGGTTAACAAAACTTAATCCACTGGTAAGTACTTCGTTAGAAACTTTACCAAATAAACTTGTAACGCCAATTTGTCCAGCATCTATTTGTTTGACACAAGCATTAAGTGCACCAATAATAATTAGTACAATACCAAAAGCTCTAATGCCCTTACCTAGTTTATTGAATTCTTCTTTTTGTTTTAGGATCAACATGCCTGCTACAAGTATGATGATGCCGATAATAATAATTGCCATGGTGTAATTTTATTTTTTATTTAGCTGCTATGGTCTTGAATTACAAACCATTTGCCTTTTATTTTTTCAAGTAATAATGTAAAGTAGCCGCTTACATCTCCCTTGCTTCTTTTTAATTCCCATTTTCCTAAAACACGGTAATGCTTTTTTTGGATTGGCGATAACGAAAGCAATGTAAACGTAAGCTTGCCCATTGATGCGGTATCCGGGTAGCCTTTTTTATAATTGTTGAGTGTGTTGTTAAACCCATAGGTAGGGCCCGATTTGCCTACAAAGAGTAAGGAGTCGGAAGGGAGATAACCTTCCATAAACTTTACTAAATCTCCGTTATTCCAAGCCTTGGTTTGCGCTGCAAGTAAAGCCCTAATGGCTGTTTCATCAGATAAGTTAGCAGCTGTTTTAGCTTGTCCAAAAGTTTGAAATGTAAATGCTGAAACAAGTAAAAACAAAGTAAAAAAGCGGGAAAGCATATTGCTTTAATTTTACACTAAGCTACTACTTCTTATTGGTTTTGTAAGATAAATTAGGGGTTGTAACTTGCCGTATGTCGTACAAAAAACATTTGCAAAAGGATAAGCGGTTGGCAGTCATTTTAAAAGGCGAAACGTATGCATTAACGCTTCAAAAAAATATTCCATTAAGGCTAATGGGGAGTATTATTAGTCAGCAATTGAGTACAAAAGTGGCAGCCATTATTTTTGATCGTTTTGTAGCCTTGTATCCGGCTAAAAAACCTACCATACTAAAAGTGTTGGATACGCCAGTAGAGACCCTTAGGGGCATTGGTATTAGCTATGCAAAAATCAATTACATCTATGCAGTGGCAAATTTTTGTCTCGAACATAAAATTACAGATAAAAAATTGCAGGGGCTTTCAAACCAAGAAATCATTGAATTGCTCACTCAAATTAAAGGGGTGGGCCAATGGACGGTAGAAATGCTTTTGATGTTTTCACTTGGTCGAGAAGATGTATTTGCTGTTGATGATTTAGGCATTCAGCAGGCCATGATAAAGCTCTATCATTTAGACCCCACCCATAAAAAGCAATTGAAAATAGATATGTTAGAAAGGTCAAAAGCGTGGAGCCCTTACCGGACCTATGCTTGTTTGCATCTTTGGCGCTGGAAAGACAATCCATAGAATGGGGCATTAAACTTTTGTTCAATACGGGAGTCCAAGTGTTTACCTTTATATTATGGCCTTACACCTAGATGATACCAGTTTACTCGCCCAGTTTCAGCATCCTTCTACTAAAGAAAAGGGGTACACCGGTATTGTAAAAAAGTACCAAGAGAAGCTTTATTGGCATATCAGACGTATGCTTGTAGACCATGAGGATACCAATGATGTGTTACAGCAGGTACTTATTAAAATATGGAACGGGCTAGAAAATTTTAGAGAGGATAGTAAATTATTTACCTGGATGTACCGGATTGCCACCAATGAAACCCTCACATTTATTGAAAAGCAAAAAAAGAGAGCCACTGTTTCTTTAGATCAAGATGTAGATGGATTTCAGGATAAAATAAAGGCAGATTCTAATTTTAATGAAAATCAATTGATTTGGAAACTACAATTGGCTATCAAGAGCCTTCCTGAAAAACAACAGCTGGTTTTTAATTTACGCTACTATGATGAAATGCCTTATCATCAAATGAGTGAGTTGTTAGAAACATCGGAAGGTGCTTTAAAAGCGAGTTATCATTTAGCTGCAAAAAAAATAGAAGAAATTATAAAAAATAATTAAACCCTTTTCAAAAGCGAAAGTCTATTATTTACCCATGCATCAAAACACTGACATACAAAATGAATTAGAAACGATAAGTCCATTTTGGCAAACATTACATGCTACGATGCCTTATCAAGTGCCTGCTCAATATTTTGAGGAGCTGCATGGTATTGTTAGAGCAAGTATCGAAAAAGAAGCGGTTTATGCTGAGTTAGCCTCTATCGCGCCACTTTTAAATACGATTCCAAAAACAAATGTGTATCAGCAGCCTGAAGCAGTACCACAAAAATCTTTGCCTTTATTTCGTTTTGTAAAATGGGCTGTAGCTGCCGTGATTATTGGTGTTATGGCGATTAGCGCTTTTTTATACAATAACAAAGTTGAGCAATTTGATTACGCGGCTTATAGTACAATGGATCATAATCAACTATTACAAACAATGAGTGACTCTACACTTTTATCATACATAGATGCACACGAAACACTCATTACAACACCTGATATTTCTATTCCGGAATATGATTTAGGAACGAGCACCTCATTAATTGAACAAAGTTCAGATCAAGCACTTGTAGAATATATAGAGTTAAGCAATTAATTAAAAATTAAAAATAGTAATTATGAAAAAGATCGTTTTATCTTTCTTATTTTCTTTCTTTGTTGTAGCCATAACTTTGGCACAGCCACCAGAAAGACCGATGGGTCCTCGCGGTAAAGGCCCAAGACCAAGCAAAGAAAATGTAGAAGCTTTAAAAGTGGCTTTTATAACCAAGCATTTGAATTTAAATGCAGAAGAAGCACAAAAATTTTGGCCTGCCTACAATGCTTGTTTCGAAGAATTAAAAAAAGCACGTCAAGAAAAGAAAGACGACGTTTTAGCTTTTGAAGAAGCGGCGCTCAACATCAGAAAGAAATATAAAAACGACTTTAAAAAAGCATTGGGTTCTGATGATCGTGTAAACAAAGCAATGGGCGCAGACCGTGCATTTATGAGCATGATCAAAGATGAGCTTCAGCATAGAAGAGGTGAGCAAGGTCCTCAAAATAATAATAAGGGTGGTAAAAAGGGTGGCAAGAACAAAAAGGGAGGAACACCACCACCGCCACCAGGTCAAGAACCAAGTATTTAATTCGCCGCCCAAATGGGGGTTTTAATATCATGGTAAAACAAGAAGGTCCAGCCTTCTTGTTTTGCTTTTTCTAGCCATGCGTGCCGTAATTCCATACATTTTTTCCCATCATAATCGTACTTAGCTACAAACCTGCTTTTCATTTGCTGTAGTTGAGGTGCGTCGTCTCCGCCAAAAAATACCGTTTGATTGTCTTCAGTGATCCAAAACACCTGATGAAACTTGGAGTGGGCTCCCGTTACTTGGAATTTAATTCCGTCATCAATTTCGCCTTCATCACTATCTAGCCAAACAACTTTACTAAAATCCTGTAGCGGTAAAATATCTGAAGGAATATAAGAAGCCGATCCAATACCCGTGGCAAATTCAAATTCCCGTTTTTGAATATAATACGTAGCGTATGGGAAACTGATGTAGCGGGCAGTATTGTCGATATTACTAAATGTAGTTCCACCTGCATGGTCTTTGTGCAAATGGCTTATAAGTACTTTGGTAATAGAGGCAGGCCTGATACCTGCTTTTTCTAGGTTTTCATGAATTTGTAATTCCCCATTTGTACCTGCATACCCGAGTCCGGTGTCAATTAAAATAACATCTTTACTGGTAATTATAACAAAGGGTTGAATTTCTACTAGGATGCTTCCTGGAGGTCTGCTTTGAAGAATTTCGCTACTTGTATCAAATGGTACAAATACTTTGGATTTATCAATGGTAAAGCTGCCCTCGGATAATGGTATGATTTGCATGAAATACAGTGTTGGCCTAACGAAGCACCATTTGTCTATCGGCGTCTAGTCTAAGCATGATAAATATAAGTACCGTGAATGTTAGTAACGAAGATCCACCATAACTAATGAGCGGAAGGGTAATTCCTACAATTGGGAAAAGCCCAATGGTCATACTAACATTTACGGCAATATGAAAAAACAAGATACTAGCAACACAGTAGGCGTATACCCGGCTAAAAGTACTTCGTTGTCTTTCGGCGATTCGAATAATTCTAAATAAGAAAAAGAAATACAATCCTAAAAAAATTGCACAACCCACAAATCCAAAGGCTTCACCTAATGATGTAAAAATAAAATCTGTGTCTTGCTCTGGCACATACTTACCTCTTGTTTGTGTTCCTTTTAAAAAGCCTCTTCCAAAAAATCCGCCTGAACCAATCGCAATTTTACTTTGCCTTACATTATAATCATCAGGCTTGCGTGCAGCTTTTCCAGTTGTTTTTTCGTTGGATTTTTTATTTAAGCTACAATCATAATCTTTGCCCACCATGCTATATATTCTAGTACTCTGGTAACACTCTAGCACGTTATTGAAAACATAGGGCACTACGAAGCGCTGTACGCCCACACATAAAATCCAGATGGCTAAAATAGCTGTAATGGTAACGAGCTTTTGCTTTTTTCTAACTTGCCTATATGCTAAAAAAATAATCAGTCCTGCTAAAATTGTAAGCGTAATAGTCAAAGCGTCTCTTTCTACTATCAGTGTTGCAAGTGAAAGTATGCCAAAGCAAGATCCTATAATTAAAAACTGTGCTGGTAGACCTTCACGGAACATGGCAATTAATAAACTTAGGTATACAAGCGCTAAACCAAGTTCATGTTGCAAGATTGAAAGTGCTGCTGGTGTTAGTGCAATTATGCCTGCAATTAATTGTGATTTTAAGTTTGAAAAATCAACTTCTTGACGCGATATAAATTTTGCTAATGCAAGTGATGTGAATATTTTACAAAGTTCGGCAGGCTGTAAATTAAAACCACCAACAAGTGGAATCCACGATTTAGATCCATTGATATTTTTTCCAAGAACAAAAGTAGCTAACATAAGTAAAATTCCGACCACGTAGGAGAGGTTTGCAAAAGCGGTAAAAATTTTACTATCTGTGAGTAAAATAAAAGTGGCTAGAAGCGCACAAATACCCGCAAAAATGAGCTGCTTGCTATAGTTTGCTTTGCCGCCTAAAAAGGTAGCAATCCAATTGCTGCCAACTTTATATTCAACCATAAATACACACAGAATCCCGATTGTAACCAGTGCTCCATACAGCCAAATGACCGTATAGTCTATCCCTTCTACTGCAAGATTATTTTTTTTCCTATTCATTGCTTTGCTATGCTTTTGGCTCCTTCTTTTTAGAAACAGGTTTTTTGATAGGTGCTTCTTTTTTCATGAGACGGCTCATTTGAGGCGGAATTAAATTCATGTTTGCCAGTTGTTCAATTTTTGCTTTTCTATCTGGCCCGGCAATAGAATCCCTTAAATACTTCTCAATGAGTAAACTTGCAATAGGCGCTGCTGATGTAGCTCCAAAGCCAGCATTCTCGCACATAACGGCGATAGCAATGCGTGGATTTTCGCGAGGAGCAAAAGCGCCAAAAAAAGCATGGTCTTTTAAAGACTCGCCTCTATATGCGTTTTCTACAGTACCGGTTTTGCCACAAACATTTATGCCAGGTACTTTTGCTGCGGCGCCTGTTCCAAATTCCATGGTACCTTGCATACCTTCATGCACTTCTTCAAAAATACTTTCAGCTATATTTTTAGTTCTTTGTTTGACTTTAAAGCGGGCAAGCATTTGATAATCGTCACCACCCTCTATTGAGTCGATCAAGTGTGGCAAATAATACCATCCTTTGTTGGCAATAATGGCCATCACATTGGCTAGTTGCGTTAGGGTAGTTGTAATTTCTCCTTGTCCAATAGAATTAGAAATAATATTACAAGCCTGCCAATTTTTTCCAAATATTTTTTGGTAATAGTTTGATGTAGGGATATTACCCATTCTTTCAGATGGAAGATCTACACCTAATTTTTTTCCAAGCCCAAATGAATACGCATATTCATTAAAGAGGCCTAGTGTTACATCTCTATTATTGATTTTTGCATTATCTAATATTCTTCGGAATGCGACTGCAAAATAGCTATTACAAGATTTTGAAATAGCAGGTTTTAAACTAAAGGTACCTACGGCGTGACAACCCATTTTTCTTCCACACCCCAAATAACTACCACCACAACTTACCGTCGATTGATCATCAATCACGCCTTCTGCCATCGCAATAATTCCAACCAGCGTTTTAAATGTAGAACCCGGAGAGTAAGTGGTGCTAACGGCCCTATTGAGTAATGGTTTTCTTGGATCAAAATACATCATGTCAACCAAGTGCTTTTTTCGCTGATTGCCTGTTAAATAATTGGGGTTATAACTAGGGGCGCTAACCATACATATAATACCACCGGTTTTAGTATCAATCGCTACAATACTACCCACTTTATTTTGCATGAGTTTTTCGCCAAGCTGCTGGAGTTCTACATCTATACTGGAGTATAAATTTTTGCCTGCAATTGCCAGCGTGTCAAATTCTCCTTTTTCCCAAGGCCCTTGAATTCGACCTTTATTATCTCTAATAAAACGCTTAATTCCACGCTGACCCATCAACACTTTTTCATAACTATTTTCAAGTCCCGTAGTACCAAAATAATCACCCATTTCGTAACCTTCGTCTTTATGTCTGCGTAAAAAGCCAGTATCTACTTCTGCGGTATATCCTAGAAGTGCTGCGCCGCAATCATACGGGTAGGAACGCACGGATCTTTCACTTAAAGAGAATCCAGGAAAACGGTACATGTTTTCATTGAGTCGTGCAAAATTTTCGGTGGTCAGTAAGGATTCAAAAACACTTGGCTTTACCGAACCATTTTTAAAAATAAGATCACGCATTCTTTTTTTATACGTAGCCGTATCAATATTTAGTAAGGTGCAAAGTGCAAGGGTATCGGTTCCTTTAGATTCTGCAGGTATTACTACTAAATCATAACTAATGGTATTTTCAAGGATAGCTCTTTTTTTTCTATCAAAAATGATACCCCTGTCTGGGTAAATCACTTTTCTATAAAAGGCATTATTGTCTGCTGCCATTTTATATTTTGTCGAAAATACCTGAAGGTTGATGAGCTGAAGGGTAATTAAAACAAAGGCGCCTATAAAAATAAGTTGTACAATTCTACTTCGGTTTTGATTAAAGGCAGACATAGGAGCTTAGAAAAATAATTCAACGAAAATGTATTGCAAATTTGACGTAACAAACTCAACAATACATCAATTTGTCAAAAAAAACTTATGCATACTTGTGGACATTGAAACCTAGGCTGCATTGGTTCTATACTTGCCTTTTCTGAAAAAAAGAAGTTCAGAAAGTACAATCATCATGAAGCTTACAAGGGTTGTCCCAATTACTTTACCTAAAAAGTATACAAAGTCTCCAAATTGAAGCCATTCGATCAGTACCAAATAAAAGTGATGTATAAAAGTAAGGACGCCCACATAAACCGCGTATGGTGCCCAGCCCATGCTGTTAACGCCCGGCTCGGCATAGCTTTGTTCGATGGTTTCTTGTGGCAAGAGTAGGTTTAAAAGATAGGGCCTAACATAAGCGATAAGCACGCAGGGAGCGGCATGTAGCCCCGTGGTACCCGTAAAGTAGTCTAGTGAAAGCCCAAACAAAAACGCGATAATTAAGAGTGTAAAACGGTTGATGGAAAACGGCAACCAAAGAATGTATAAAAAGTAGAGATAGGGTATGATAAAACGGTGCACAGGGGGCACTTCGTTAAGTACCACAATTTGGAGTAGCAGAAATAACGCAAAGCGAATGATATTTTTGAGTGTGCTATTCACGTGTTTTAGAGTTACTGTTTTCTAAATCAAATTGCTCCTGATATCTTAGGTTTTCTACAAGGTAAACAAACTGCACCGTAAAGAAATTGACAGCCGTTTTAATTTTGAGGGTATAAAAATTACTTGAAGGATCGGCATCTATTTCAGCTACACGGCCCACAATTTGGTAAGGCGGGAAATTTGCCGAGTAAGTGCTTGTAACCACCGTGTCGCCTTTTGCTACTTTCGCCCCTTTAGAAACGTTGCGTAAGAGGAGGTAATAAGGGCTGGCTCCATCCCATTCGATGCTACCTGCATTATTATCTTTTTTAAGCATGGCGCTTACCCTACTGCTGCGGTGTAAAAGGCTCATTACCTTGCTAGTATTATCAGAAACTTCCACTACAACGCCAATAATTCCTTCTGGACTTATGGCGGCCATTCCTTTTTTTACACCTTGTAAACGGCCACGTTCAAGTGTTAAAAAATTGGTTTGTAATGAAACGGTATTGCCAATTACTTTAGCAGGAAGCCAATTGTATTTTCTGAATTTATTAAGAGAGTCTTTATAAACCGAATCGGTTACAATTTGAATACTTGAATCTGGCGCCGATATATTGGAGCGTAGTAAATTTAAAAGTCGCGCATTTTCTCGTGCTAATTGTTGGTTGGTTTCTCTTAAAAAAAAGTAGCCGCGCATATTGTAATAGCGCTCATTAATTTTTGAAGTTGCATCACTCATTTTCGCAGAAAAAAAAGTTTGATGCGAAGTACTTGCTTTTGTAAGCATATATATCGAAGCAATTTGCAATAGCAAAAAGCTAAGTAAAGTGAAGTGCCTACGAATAAAATCAAAAATATTTTTCAAGGTAAATTATTAGCGCATGATGAACGGGAAACGCTGATAATTTTTAAGTGCTAAACCGGTACCACGCACAACACTCTTAAGTGGATCTTCTGCAACGTGAACAGGTAATTTAATTTTTGCACTTAATCTTTTATCGAGTCCACGAAGTAAAGCACCTCCGCCTGTAAGGTATAATCCGCGACGGTAAATATCTGCAGCAAGCTCTGGTGGCGTGGTTTCCAGGGCTTTTAAGATGGCTTCTTCTATTTTAAAGATACTCTTATCAAGTGCTTCTGCAATTTCTTGATAACTCACCATAATTTGTTTAGGAATACCTGTTACAAGGTCTCTACCATTTACTGGTAAATCATCTGGCGGGTTATCTAAATCTTTCATCGCAGCACCTACATTAATTTTAATTTGCTCTGCAGTACGCTCACCAATTAATAAACTATGATAACGGCGAAGTGCCTCCATAATGTCTGCAGTAAATTCATCTCCTGCTACACGAATACTTTGATCACAAACAATACCTGCAAGTGCAATTACGGTAATACCTGTTGTACCACCTCCAATGTCAATGATCATGTTTCCTACAGGTTCTTCAACATCTATACCAATACCTAGTGCAGCTGCCATTGGTTCGTGAATCATATATACTTCCTTAGCACCTGCTTGTTCTGCAGAATCTCTAACGGCACGTTTTTCAACTTCGGTGATAGAAGAAGGAATACAAATTACCATACGCCAGCTTGGAGGAAATAATGGTTTTTTAGGATAGATCATTTTCATCATCTCCCGAATCATTAATTCTGCGGCATTAAAATCTGCAATTACACCATCTTTTAACGGACGAATGGTTCTAATACTCTCATGCGTTTTTTCATGCATCATGAGTGCTTTTTTTCCCACTGCTAAAACCTCTTTTAAATTGTTACGGTTTAGGGCAACAATGGAAGGTTCGTTAACGACTACTTCATCATTATGAATAATAAGGGTATTTGCGGTCCCCAAATCCATTGCAATTTCTTGCGTAAAAAAGTTAAATAATCCCATGGTATAGTGCGTAAAGCTTGAGTAAATGTATTACTACAAAGGTGCTTGAAATAAATGGAAATAACAAGGTCTATTCTTACGAATTTTATCTGTTTATTTTTTTTCAAATTCGTACCCGATATCGCGCCTAAAATTCATGCCTTCAAATTCAATTTTTTGAAGACGCTGGGTGGCAGTTATAACCGCTTCGCTAATGTTTTCGCCATAGGCGGTAACGGCTAAAACCCTTCCACCGCTTGTAACAACGGCGTTTTGGCCCTGCGCAGTGCCTGCCTGAAATACGAGGGTGTTTGGCATATCGTTAACAGATTCAAGTCCAGTAATTGACTTATTTTTTTGGTAGCTTCCAGGGTAGCCGCCGCTCACTGCCATAATGGTAGCACAGCTTCTATTGTCGTAACTAATATTGGCGTCTATTAAAGTGCCATTATCCATGGCTGCAAACAGAGCCACTAAATCTGTTTGTAAACGTGGCATCACTACCTCCGTTTCTGGATCGCCCATGCGGCAGTTGTATTCAATCACAAAAGGTTCTCCGTCTACGTTCATGAGTCCAAAAAACACAAAGCCATGGTAACAAAGTTCTTCCTGGGCAAGCCCGTTAATGGTTGGTTTTACAATGCGCTCTTCTACTTTTTGCATAAAAGTATCGTCCATAAAAGGAACCGGACTCACGCATCCCATCCCGCCCGTGTTGAGGCCTGTATCGCCTTCTCCTATTCGTTTGTAGTCTTTGGCGTGACCAATAATTTGGTAGTCCATACCGTTGGTAAGTGCAAAAACGCTTACTTCAATGCCGGATAAAAACTGTTCAATGACAACACGGCTGCTGGCTTCACCAAACTGCTTGTTTACAAGCATGTCATTAAATGTTTCAAGCGCCTCTTGGTGCGTGGTTGCAATAACAACGCCCTTTCCAGCCGCTAAACC
>Ga0214168_1000592_pt1 | contig 14745 bp, 12 predicted proteins | sample LakMenepilimnion_FD_153002 | JGI IMG/M metagenome (GOLD analysis project Ga0214168, IMG submission 153002) | Freshwater microbial communities from Lake Mendota, WI - Practice 29OCT2010 epilimnion v4 | ecosystem: Environmental > Aquatic > Freshwater > Lake > Epilimnion/Euphotic zone | place: Lake...
CTATCGTGGAGAAACATCTATAAATTTCATTGGCAATCGCCGTCGTTGGTATGGCCTTTCTGGATTCTTCGTTCTTCTTTCTATCGGAGCGTTAGCAATTCAAGGCTTGTCTCTCGGAATTGAATTCAAGGGTGGCTCTTCATTTACAGTAAATACTCCTAACCCTTCAATTGCTCAGGCACGAGAAGCTGCGGCAGAAGCCGGAGTTCCTGGCGAAGCAATTGTGCAACTTGTTGGCAATGACAAGGTACGAGTGCAAACACAAGCACTAGAGCCTGCAGTCAACAATGCGGTGCAAGATGCACTAGCTGCAAAGTTTTCGGTAAATGCCTCAACAATCGATGTACAGATCATCGGTCCTTCATGGGGTAAAGAGATCACTCGCAAAGCACTGTATGGATTGTTTGGTTTCTTGTTAGTTGTCATGATTTACCTGGCCATGGCGCTTGAACCGAAGATGGCAGTCTCGGCCATCGTTGCGGTTATCCACGACGTTTTCATTACAGTGGGTATTTACGCGCTAGTCGGATTTGATGTAACGCCGGCAACCATTATTGGTTTCTTAACAATTTTGGGTTATTCGTTGTATGACACGGTGGTGGTCTTCGACAGGGTTCGAGATAACACCAAAGCCATTTCGGCGGTATCAACCAAGACTTATTCACAAGCAGTAAATCTTGCGGTAAACCAGACAATTGTTCGTTCAGCAAATACTTCTATTGTCGCGATCCTTCCGGTAGCAGCAATTTTGTTTGTTGGAGCTGGACTACTTGGTGCTGGAACCCTTAAGGATCTATCGCTGTCATTGTTTATTGGTTTGATCGTCGGTACTTACTCATCACTCTTTATTGCACCTGCAGTCTTGGCTCAACTTCGCGAGAAGGAGCCAGCAATGCAGGCACTTGCTAAGCGAGTCGAGGCCCGCAGTTCTAGTTCTTCATCAACTTCAACTGTTGCTGCAGGATCTGTAGCGGTGGCAAATGGTCGTGGTCCACGCAATCAACCAAAGCGCAAAGGTCGTAAGTAGGGTCTTTTGTGGATACTTTGATAGCACCACTGATTAGTGCTCTCAAAGAAAACCATGCCTCGGTAAATGATGCCGAGGTAACTCGGGCATATGAGGTTGCTCGGGACGCCCATGCTGGTCAGCAACGTAAATCTGGTGAGGCATATATAACTCATCCAGTTGCCGTTGCCGAAATCCTGGCCAACCTTGGATTGAACCCAGCAACCATTATCGCCGCTTTACTTCATGACACGGTAGAAGATACTCATTATTCATCAACCCAACTGCGCCACGATTTCGGTGATGAAATTGCCAATTTAGTTGATGGCGTCACAAAGTTAGACAAGCTTTCTTATGGCCCAACCGCTGAAGCCGAAACTGTGCGCAAGATGGTTATTGCAATGTCTCGGGATATCCGAGTTCTGGTTATTAAGTTGGCTGATCGTTTACATAATGCAAGAACATGGAAGTACGTTTCAGAAGAAAGCGCAGCGCGTAAAGCACGAGAAACTCTTGATATCTATGCACCGTTGGCGCACCGTCTTGGAATGAATGCCATGAAGTGGGAGCTCGAAGATCTTTCTTTTGAGGTTTTGGAGCCAAAGAAATTTGAAGAGATTTCACGCTTAGTTGCTGAACGATCACCTTCTCGAGACAAGTTAACCGAAGAGGTAATTGCATCAGTTAAAGAGGATCTATTGCGAGATGCAATTGATGCGACTGTGACAGGGCGAAAGAAACACTTCTTCTCGGTTTATCAAAAGATGGTTGTCCGTGGACGCGACTTTAATGACATCTATGATTTAGTGGGAATTCGAGTTCTGGTCAATGATGTACGTGACTGCTATGGAGTTCTCGGTTCGATTCACGCCCGTTGGAGCCCAGTTCCTGGACGCTTTAAAGATTACATTGCAATGCCAAAATTCAACTTGTATCAATCGCTACACACAACGGTAATCGGACCCAACGGTAAGGCGATTGAAATCCAGATTCGCACCTACGACATGCATGCCCGAGCCGAGTTCGGTATTGCTGCTCACTGGAAGTACAAACAAGGACCAGAGAACAATGATTCATCCCCTGAGATGTTGTGGCTGCGCCAATTGCATGAATGGCAGAAGGAAACCGAAGATCCCTCTGAGTTCTTAGAAGCTTTGAGATTTGATCTAGGTTCACCTGAAGTATTCGTTTTCACACCAAAGGGAAGTGTTGTTGCCTTACCCGGAGGATCCACACCAGTTGATTTTGCTTTCTCGGTTCACACAGATGTGGGACTGAGATGTGCTGGAGCAAAAGTTAATGGTCGATTGGTTCCGCTTGAATCAAGATTGAATAATGGTGATGTCGTCGAGATCGTCACTAACAAAAGTGAGAATGCCGGACCAAGTAGGGACTGGCTCAACTTTGTAAAGAGTCCGCGTGCGCGTTCTAAAATCAAAGCCTGGTTTAGCAAGGAACGCCGCGAAGAAGCGGTAGATGCAGGTCGCGAATCTATTGCTCGACAAATGCGAAAAGCTGGTTTGCCACTGCAGAAAATTTTTGCCGGACATTCGCTGTTAGAGCTAGCGCACGATCTTCGATACTCAGATATTGACGGTTTGTATTCAGCTGTTGGGGACGGCCATGTCTCGGCTGCATCTATCATCGACAAACTGGTTGCATCTATGGGAGCTGAAGATTCCCATCCTGAACCAACGATGGATGTTTTGCCCAATCGTGCACCCACAACTAGACGATCTAGTAACGCAGTTGACGTCGAAGGTACCGATGATGTGTTGGTAAAACTTGCTCGTTGCTGCACACCGGTACCGGGTGATCCGATTATGGGGTTCATAACCAAGGGGAGCGGAGTATCAATTCACCGTTCTGATTGCACCAATGCTTCAGACCTGCAAAGCCATCAAGCTGATCGGGTAGTAAAAGTTAAGTGGAGAACAGGTGCAGCTTCAATTTTCTTAGTTAACATTCAAGTAGAAGCGCTAGATCGCGCATCACTTTTGGCCGATGTGACCAGAACCTTGTCAGAACAACATGTAAATATCTTGAGCGCAGCTGTTAGTACTTCAAAAGATCGCACCGCGTTTTCTAGATTTACCTTTGAAATGGCAGATGCAACGCATTTAGATGCAGTGCTAGCGGCGGTACGTGGAATCGAAGGCGTTTATGACGTTTACAGAACGACTAACAACTAACAACTACCTAAAGATTGGTTAGTTGAACTCGGCAAGGCTCTTCTCAGCCTCTGCCAGCCACACCTTACGCGCAGTTGCAGATTCAGAAGCTTCGGTGGCTTTCTTTGTGTTGCCACTTGCTTCGAATTTAGCCGCAGCCTTTTCGTAGTTCGCGATTGATTCGGTCAATTGTGCAACAACTTCTTGAGCACGCTTCTTTGCCGCTGGATCTGTCTTGCGCCAGATTTCAGCTTCCGCTTCCTTAACCGTGGCTTCGACCTTAGCTACGCGAGCATCAAGTGCTGCACGCTTATCGCGATGTGTCATTCCGATCTTTTCCCATGAACGAAGTAACTCATTAAGGGCCTTGCGTGCTTCTTTCGCATCGGTTACAGGAAGCAAAGCTTCGATCATTGGCAATAGCTCTTCGCGCTTAGCAAGGTTTGCGGCCATTGTGAGATCGCGCTTTTCAAGGTCAGCATTTTTTGCCGTAAAGAATTGATCTTGTGCGGCCTTGAATCTAGCCCAAAGCTTTGCATCATCATTCTTCTTACCGCGTCCAGCTGCTTTCCATTGATCCATCAGGACCTTAAAGCGCTTTGCAGTCGGTACCCATTCAGTTGAGGTCGCAAGTGATTCGGCCTCTTCAACAATCTTCTTCTTGGCATCTGCAACAACTGATTGCGTAGCTTCCAATGAAGCAAAGTGTGTTCGACGACGCTTATCAAATTTATTGCGCGAAGATGAGAAGCGCTTCCAGAGATCGGCGTCAGCCTTCTTCTCTAAACGAGGAGCAGCTTTCCACTCATCCAGTAAGACCTTTAAACGATCTCCCGTCGCTTTCCAACTTTCAGACAAGGCAAGTGATTCAGCTTCAGCTACGATCTTTTCTTTCTCAACAAGAATCTGTTCGCGACGTGCAGCCTTGGCTGCGGTTTCGGCAGCTTTCTTTGCCTCGTATGCTTCGCGATGACCTTCGATGAGCGGTTCAATTTGTTCTACAGATGAAGCCAAAGCATCTAGATCGCCAACGCCATTTAACTCTTTAACTTGATCGCGCAATTTCTTAACCGCAGCGTAGGCATCAGATGGCACCATGGCGCCACTCTTAATGCGTGCGGCAAGCAGTGCAACCTCGGCAGCTAGAACTTCAAACTTTCTTACGAAGTAAGCAAGAGCTTCTTCTGCTGTCTTGCCGGGATATGAACCAACAGCTTTTTCGCCCTGCGATGTTCTAACAAAAACTGTTCCATCTTCTGCTACTCGACCAAATGCTGAAGGATCTCCGATTAACGCACTTGCAGCGCTAGCCTGTGGTGGGAAATTCATATCTGTCATGAGAGTGATCCTTTCAGCGCGTTACCTTGTGTAAGGCTCGCTATGTGTAGGTGCGATGCTTAGAAGATTTGAGCCCTCTAAGCGTGGGTCGAGTGTGGATTGGTATGGCAAAAGGTACCCTGTCTCATGGTGTGAGCGTCAATCGCGCCAAAATTGAGCGTGATTATGGGGGTGATGGGTTTGTTGATTGACTCGTTTGCCGCCCCAATGTTTGCCACCAATTGCTGGGTTTTGGCCTCTGAGCCCGGAAGTGAATGCGTGGTTATCGATCCAGGCATGCCAGATGTAAGCCTTGCGTTAGAAGAGATTTTGCAGCGCCATAATCTGAAGCCTGTTGCAGTTATCGCAACACATGGACATTTGGATCACACATTTTCCATCCAGCCAATAGCTGACGGTTATGACATTCCCACCTATATTCACAGCGAGGATCGTGCTTACTTATCGGCACCCGAGAAACTACTTGGAGAAGAATTTGCAGCGACGGTTGCCGAAATGAATTTTGTCGAACCATCTCAGGTGCGGGAACTTCGAAATAATGATGTAATCGACTTAGTAGGACTTTCTTTCCGCGCAATTCATGCACCCGGTCACACACGAGGTTCATTGATGTTTGAAGTGTCAGACCAAGTATTAGTCAGCGGGGATGTCCTATTTGCTGGTTCCATTGGACGTACGGATCTGCCAACTGGGTCGGCTAAAGAGATGGAAGAGACTTTGCGTAAGAAAGTGGTTCCATTGTCTGATCATCTTGAAGTCTTGCCAGGTCATGGTCCTCGAACTTCGATGGCACGTGAAAAAAAGAGCAATCCTTATCTAACGAGTTTGGTAGGTAAATACTGATGGCGCACCAAAAGATTTCAGCTCCCAAAGGAGTCAGCGAATACACGCCTCCTCGTTCTAGTTCTTTTGAATTTGTGCGCGAATCTCTGATCGCTCCTGCACGTACTGCCGGATATCAATTGATCGAACTTCCGGTTTTTGAGGATACTGATTTGTTTAAGCGTGGAGTAGGCGAGTCCACCGATGTTGTTTCAAAAGAAATGTATACCTTTGAAGATCGCGGTGGTCGTTCAATCACACTACGTCCCGAAGGAACTGCAGGTGTAATGCGTTCTGTTATCGAACATGGATTAGATCGCGGTCAACTACCGGTAAAAGTTTGGTATTCAGGCCAATTCTTTAGAGCAGAACGTCCGCAGGCCGGCCGCTATCGACAGTTTTATCAAGTTGGAATCGAAGCAATTGGTTTAGACGACCCAGCCATCGATGCCGAAGTTATTGCAATCGCAGACGCTGGATTTAAAGCACTTGGATTAAAGCAATATCGTTTGGAGCTCACCTCTTTGGGCGATGCTCAGTCACGAGCAGCTCACAAAGTTGATCTTCTCAAATTCATTGCAACTCTTGACTTGGATGAGGCGACTGCGGCACGCGCAGCGATTAATCCATTGCGGCTTTTTGATGACAAACGTGAGGAAATGAGAAAGGCCATGGCTGATGCGCCATTGCTTATCAATTACCTGAACGAATCATCGAGGACGCATTTCGACCAAGTGATTCAATACTTGGACGCCTTACATATTTCATACACCCTGAATCCTCGAATGGTGCGTGGTCTTGATTACTACACCGGAACTACTTTCGAGTTTGTTCACGAATTATTGGGTGCGCAATCGGGAATTGGTGGGGGTGGGCGTTACGACGGCTTGATGGAGCAATTAGGCGGCCAATCCTTGTCAGGCATAGGTTTTGGTTTGGGTGTTGATCGCGCGTTGTTAGCAGCTGAAGCCGAAGGTGTAATTGGTTCTGATGCCTTTGTTTCAGATTTGTTCATCATTCCACTGGGCGAAAGTGCAAAGGTGCAGGCACTAACGATTGCTTCTGAACTGCGCGCTAAAGGAAAGAAAGTCGAAATAGCCTTTGGTGATCGAGCGCTTAAGGGTGCGATGAAGGGTGCTGATAAAAGTGGCGCAATGCACGTGATCGTCTTGGGGGAATCCGAGATTTCGACTGAAACAGTGCTGCTCAAAGAGATGAAATCTGGCGCTGAAACCTCGGTTAAGATTGACTCATTGTTCGAAGCACTCGAAAAGTAGGATTAGGAAGCAAAATGTTGCGTTCACATGAAGCTGGGTCATTGCGTAAATCCAACGCAGGACAGACCGTCACTTTGGCAGGTTGGGTTTCACGCCGTCGAGATCACGGTGGCGTAGCTTTTATTGATCTGCGCGATGCTTCAGGTTCGGTGCAGGTTGTAATTCGTGATGAAAAAGTTGCTGGTTCACTTCGCGCCGAGTGGTGTCTGCTGATTACGGGTGAGGTAGTTGCCCGCCCTGCAGGAAACGAGAATACAAATATCCCTACGGGTGAAATTGAAGTTATGGGTGACACTGTGGTCGTGCTTTCTGAAGCTGCGCCACTGCCCTTTCCGGTGGATAGCGGAGATGACACTGATATCAATGAAGAAGTTCGTTTACGGTATCGCTATCTGGACCTTCGCCGTGAAAAGCCAGCACAGAATTTACGACTTCGATCAAAGGTCACATCAACTATTCGTCGAGTCATGGAAGATGAAAAGTTTCTCGAAATTGAAACACCGTATTTGACCCGTTCTACCCCAGAAGGTGCACGAGATTTCCTAGTTCCTGTTCGACTTCAGCCTGGTTCTTGGTACGCCCTTCCGCAGTCACCACAGTTGTTTAAGCAGCTTCTCATGGTTGCTGGTATGGAAAAGTATTATCAAATCGCGCGTTGTTTCCGCGATGAAGATTTCCGCGCAGATCGTCAACCAGAGTTCACGCAATTAGATATCGAGATGTCATTCATTGACCAAGAAGATATTTTGGCAGTTGCAGAAAAGATCGTTGCACGAGTGTGGAAGGAAGCGGTTAATTACGACATTCCGCTTCCACTGAAGCGAATGACATATGCCGATGCAATGACTAACTATGGATCAGATAAGCCGGACCTACGTTTCGGTAATCAGTTAGTGGACTTAACATCGTTCTTTGCGCAAACTCCATTTCGTGTTTTCCAAGCGCCTTATGTTGGCGCGGTTGTAATGCCAGGTGGCGCTTCATCTGCACGACGCGAGCTCGACGCTTGGCAGGATTGGGCTAAAGCTCGCGGTGCTAAGGGTCTTGCATACATTTTGGTTAATGAGGACGGAACCCTTGGCGGTCCAGTATCTAAAAACATTTCCGATCAAGAGACTGCAGGAATTGTTGCAGCATCGGGGGCGAAGCTAGGCGATGCGATTTTCTTTGCAGCAGGAGAACGAACTGCATCTTTGAACCTATTGGGTGCTGTTCGTCTTGAGATTGGTAAACGTTGCAACCTCATTCCAGATGGACAGTGGGAATTTCTGTGGGTTGTAGATGCACCGATGTTTGAACCAACTGACAACGGTGGTTGGACTGCAGTTCACCATCCATTTACCGGACCAAAGCCTGAATTTACTGGCACATTTAAATCTGATCCAGCATCTGCCTTGGCGTATGCATATGACATTGTTCTTAATGGAACTGAGTTAGGTGGTGGCTCTATTCGTATCCACGACCGCGCAATTCAAAAGGATGTTTTCTCTGTCATCGGCTTAAGTGATGAAGAAGCAAACAGTAAGTTTGGTTTCTTGCTTGAAGCTTTTAATTACGGACCCCCGCCACATGGTGGAATCGCATTGGGCCTAGATCGTGTCTGTGCATTGTTAACTGGTTCAGATTCAATTAGAGAAGTAATCGCCTTCCCAAAGACTGCAAGTGGTGGAGATCCATTAACTGGCGCACCAACACCAATCACCCCCGCTCAACGAAAAGAGAGCGGAATAGATTGGGTGCCACAGCCTAAAAACCCGCAGGGCAGTTAAGGGTTCAGGTAGGCTAACAACATGGGTCCAGGTGGAATTGCAACAATAATCGCGGCATCATCGCTAGCCGTCATCGCGATAGCTATTGCCTACGTCGTTATTCGCATAGGTCGTTTAGTCGATGAAGCTAAGGCGTCGCTAAAGATTTTGACCGATGAGACCGCGCCATTGATCGATGAAGTTAACACTACGGTGACACTGATAAATGGCCCGCTACACAGCATCAATAAAGTGACCAAGAATATTGAAGAGATGAGTGACAAAGTTTCTGAGGCTACTCAAGGATTTATGAATAAGAACGGTTCTGCAGTAAAGGTTGCGGGAGCTATTCTTTCAGCAGCGCAAAGCAGTAAAGGCCGCGCTAAGAAAAAGAAGAAGGCTGAGTGATCTTAACTAGTGGAATCCGCCGAGATCCGTTCGCGCTGGCTGCGCTTCTTTGAATCTGACAATCGTCAAGGGCTAACACATACCGTCGTTCCATCGGCTTCTTTGATTGCTGATGACCCAAATCTCTTGCTTGTTAATGCAGGAATGGTTCCCTTTAAGCCCTACTTTTTGGGCGAGGTAACTCCGCCATATAAGCGTGCAACCTCTGTACAAAAATGTGTTCGCACCTTGGACATTGATGAAGTGGGTAAAACCACTCGACACGCATCATTTTTCCAAATGTGTGGAAACTTTTCTTTCGGCGATTACTTCAAAGAGGGTGCAATCGCGCTTGCTTGGGAGCTTTTGACTCGACCTATCGCAGATGGTGGGTACGGCTTTCCAGAGGAAAAACTTTGGGTGACTGTCTATCTTGATGATGATGAAGCGGCCGATATTTGGCACAAGCAGATTGGTGTTCCCAAGGAACGTATTCAACGTCGCGATATGGCCGACAACTTCTGGTCTATGGGAGTACCAGGACCTTGCGGCCCATGTTCAGAGATTTACTATGACCGTGGCCCGGCTTATGGTGTTGAGGGCGGACCGATTGCAGATGAGAATCGCTACCTCGAAGTATGGAACTTGGTTTTCATGCAGAACGAACGCGGCGCAGGTGGTGGAAAAGATGGCTATCCAATTCTGGGTGAACTTCCAGCTAAGAGCATCGACACAGGTTTAGGTCTTGAACGTACGGCAGCACTCTTACAGGGCGTAGAAAACATTTACGAAATTGATACGACGATCCAGATCCTTAATCGGGCTTCAGAATTAACTGGTGTTAAGTACGGCGCATCTGAAAAATCAGATGTATCACTTCGTGTCATTGCCGATCACGCGCGAACTTCTGCAATGCTCATTGGCGATGGTGTCACTCCGGGCAATGAGGGCCGCGGTTATGTGTTGCGCCGAATGATGCGCCGCACAATTCGCAATATGCGCTTACTTGGATCTATGGATCCCATCATGTCCGAACTTACAGTTGCCGCCATTGGGGCCATGGGTCCTCAGTATCCTGAATTGGTTTCAGATAAGAATCGAATCTTGACTGTTAGTGCTTCGGAAGAAGAAAGTTTCCTGCAAACACTTAAGAGCGGAACGCAAATTTTTGATTTGTCTTCTGCGGCGCTCAAGAAGAGCAAGAGCTCAGTGCTTCCGGGTGAGGATGTATTCAAACTTCATGATACATACGGTTTTCCTTTTGATTTAACTCTGGAAATGGCGCGAGAAGAAGGACTCAGTGTTGATGAGGACGGCTTCCGCCGTTTGATGAAAGAACAAAAAGATCGCGCAAAAGCTGATGCGAAGTCTAAGAAGTCTGGGCATACCGACGTTTCCGTCTATCGATCTATTGCGGATAAAAATGGAAAAACAGAGTTTCTTGGTTACGCAAACGTCAGTTCAGAATCTAAATTGACTGGAATTCTAGTTGATGGCGTTGGAGTCGCTTCGGCTGTCGAAGGTGATGATGTTGAAATTATTCTTAACCGCACACCTTTTTATGCTGAAGGTGGCGGACAGCTTGCAGATGGCGGAAGGATCACGCTGAGCAACGGTTCGGTAATTGAAATTGATGATGTTCAATCTCCAGTACCCGGAGTTTCGGTTCACCGCGGTCGTGTTCTTAACGGAAATGTCGAAGTCGGCTCTGACGCTCTTGCAGAAATCGATTCTGAAAGACGTTCTGCGATTTCAAGAGCCCACACCGCAACACATATGGTTCATAAGGCGTTTAGAGAAGTATTGGGGGAGACAGCAACTCAGGCCGGTTCAGAGAACTCTCCCGGACGTTTCCGCTTTGATTTCCCTGCTACGGGTGCGGTTTCAGCGTCGGTTTTAGATGACGTTGAATCACGAGTAAACACTTTGCTATTGGATAACCTTGAGGTTACTGCGGAAAGTATGTCGCAAGCTCAAGCAAAAGAAATCGGCGCTATGGCTTTGTTTGGTGAAAAATACGGCGATGTAGTTCGAGTTGTCAGTGTTGGCGATTGGGCACGTGAGCTTTGTGGAGGAACACACGTTGAACGCTCTGGTCAGCTGGGAGTAATCAAGCTGCTTGGAGAATCTTCAATTGGTGCTGGTGTTCGACGAGTAGAAGCCTTAGTAGGTGTTGATGCTTACAAGTTCTTGGCACGCGAACATATTTTGCTCAACTCATTAACGGATTTGATCAAGGGTTCTCGCGCAGAGGAGTTGCCGGAGCGAATTTCGGATCTACTCAATAAAATGAAAGAAATTGAAAAAGAATTAGGCGCTGTTCGTTCAGCTCAAGCACTTTCTCAAGTTGGAGATCTGGCTAAGTCAGCAACCACGATCAATGGTCACACTTTTATCGGCTCGGTAATGTCCGACGGTGTTTCAGGGGATGACTTGAGAAAGATCGCAATAGACCTTAGGTCTGCCCATTCAAATTCTGTGATTGCTCTGCTGAGTAACAATGATGGAAAGCCAGTACTTGTCGTGGCTGTTAGTGATCAGTCTCGTGCAGCCGGTGTTAAAGCAGGCGCTTTAGTCAAGATTGGTTCCACCGTGCTGGGCGGTGGCGGTGGCGGTAAAGATGATTTTGCTCAAGGTGGAGGCACCGACGCAACCAAATCATTAGATGCTATTGCCGCGATCTCGCAATCCCTTATTGGATAGATGATGCAACGGGGACGTCGTATCGCCTTTGATTTCGGTGATGTCCGCATTGGAGTTGCGACAAGTGATGCCGATTCAATCATTTGTTCACCGCTTACGACATTGAAGTCATCAGATAAATCTCTACTCAAGAGCATTACCGAGATATTTCTTGAAATCCAACCAATTCAAATCTTTGTTGGTAGACCAGCCCTATTGAGCGGCAAAGATGGTGCAGCAACAGATAAAGCGGTTGCTTTCGCAGATTTGCTGCGCGGAATCACCGATATAGAAGTAATCATGGTCGATGAGCGCCTTTCCACCGTAAGTGCGGCGCGGAATTTGAGGGAATCAGGCAAGAATGCAAAAGATGCAAAGGATTCAATCGACATGGCGGCAGCTGTGGGAATCCTCGAGTTTGCAATAGATCTTGAGAAGAGAAAGTAATGGTTGCACTCAAGAGATTAGTTGCTGCGGGTTTAGTCATCGTACTTTTCACTTTCTCACTTTTTCTTATGCGCTCCCAATCATCTAGCGCACCCGATTTTAATGATGCTCAATCGGTTCAAGATCTTCCAGAAGTTATTGTTGAGATACCAAATGGTGCAACTGGTTCACAGATAGCGACCATTCTCTTTGATTCTGGCGTCGTGAAATCTTCACAGGCTTACTTTCGCGTGGCAGTAGGTGATGCTCGTTCGCAGAAAGTCGCACCAGGAAGCCATCGCATGACGCTGAAAATCTCAGCCCGCCAAGCTTTGGATCAGTTGCTGGATCCAGATCGTATTCCTAATTTGATTCGGGTCGCAGAGGGAGCTTGGAAGAGTGAAGTTGAGAAAGCCTTCATTACTTATGGATTCACACAACAAGAAGTCAAGAAAGCTTTTTCATTACTCAAGCTTCCTAAAGGTTTTTCAAAGAGCGAGGGCTTGATATTTCCTGCGCAGTATTCCTTCCCGCAAGGTACCTCTGCTCAAGCAGCAGCTCAAAGCATGATCGATAGATTTAGCGATGATCCATATGGGCGAAAGTTGCTTCAAGGGAACAAGGATTTTTCTGCGCAACAACTTCTGACAATCGCATCTATTGTTCAGGCTGAAAGCACCAATGAAGATTTTTCTAAAGTCGCAAGAGTTATCTATAATCGTTTAAAGATTGGGATGCCATTGCAAATGGATTCAACAGTGCATTTCATCATGCAGGCTAGGGGAGACATTTTTCTCAGTCGAAAGTCGACTACATTGAACTCTCCTTACAACACATATAGGAAGTTTGGGTTGCCGCCAGGGCCAATTAGTAGCCCAAGTTCAGATGCCATTAAAGCCACACTTGAGCCGATACAAGGGGATTGGTTGTATTTCATTACAGTGGCACCAGGAGACACGAGATTCACCGCTAGTTTTGACGAGTTCAGCAGTTGGAAAGTCGAATACACAAAGAATCGAAAGGCTGGTGCATTCAAATGATTAATGCAGCAGTGCTTGGTTCTCCTATCGCTCATTCTTTGAGCCCATTAATCCATTCTTTAGCGTACGAGTATCTTGGGTTAGCGGCGCAATACGAGGCGGTCGAAGTAAAGGCCGGAGCATTGGCAAACTACTTAAGTCAGACAGACAAAAATTGTCTCTCTCTGACCATGCCATTGAAAGAAGAGGCGATGCAAGTAGCAGATGTCGTCTCTGCTGTTGCTGCCCGAGTCTCTTGTGGAAACACGCTGTCGTTGCGCGATGGTAAGTGGAACCTGACAAGCACTGATGTGTCTGGCTTTGACAACGCATTGAAGATGCATGGAATCCAGAAAGCTGATTCGGTATTGATTATCGGTGCAGGTGCAACTGCGCGAGCAGCAATTGCTTCTGTTTCAGCGATAACCACAAACGTTGCCGTTGTTAGTCGTAATCCAGATCGTGAGGCGGCTATCACTAAAGCTAGCTCGATTAGTGTCTCTTATTTACCGTGGGAAGTAACAGATGCATTGAACTCTGTAGATCTTGTAATCAATACAACCCCTGGTCAGGCGGCCGATTACTTCTTATCAGGAATAGATAAGCCACGCGGAACTTTGTTTGAGGTTTTGTACCATCCTTGGCCAACCGTGATTTCAAAAGCCTGGACTGATTCTCAAGCTCAGGTTATTGATGGTTTAGATCTGCTGATTCATCAGGCAATTGCACAAGTTGAGATTTTTTCCGGTGTCGCTTGCGATAGAGAATTGCTGTACGCAAAGATGAGAAAAGCCGCACTCACCAAGTTGGCATAATCCACAGGATACGTTGACACAAACTCTTCCTTGTTAGGGTTTTCGCGTGTTGCTTCCTTTTGTATTCATGGCTATTCCAATTTCATTAGCTGACATCAAGTCATATTCAATTCCAAATATCTATTTGATCTGGCTATCTTTCCTTTGCACTCCTCATGTCATTATGCAGGGACTCGGTCCAGGCCCAAGAATTCTTTCTGTTATTGCGATTCTTCTTGTACTTCACCTTTGCGGTTTAGGTATGGGGGATGTGAAGCTCTTAGGCATCGTGGCATTGATGCTGAACTCCGACCCACGCACCGCTTTCTTTATTTTAGGTTTTAGCATTGCTCTTTGTGCGGTTATCTATGCAATTGCGCAAACCCTATGGAATCGTGAATTGCCTCGCAAGATCCCGCTAGCTCCCAGCATATTTAGTGGTCTGGCACTTTATTTGGCGACGAGATAGCCTCCCGATCTGTCACAATAGGAACATGCGTTGGTTAACTGCGGGCGAATCACATGGTCAAGCACTCAGTGCAATTGTTGAAGGAATTCCTGCATCAGTGTCGATTACCACTGCAGATATTGACTATCACTTACAGCGTCGTCGGCTAGGTGTTGGACGCGGAGCCCGTCAAAATTTTGAAGCGGACAAAGTAACGATTCTTGGCGGCGTACGTTTGGGACTTACTCAAGGCGGGCCTATAGCGATTCAAGTTGGAAATTCAGAATGGCCAAAGTGGGAAAAGGTGATGTCGGCTGACCCAGTTCCAGAGGATGAAATTAAGGATCTTGCACGTAACGCACCTTTAACACGTCCGAGACCAGGTCACGCAGATCTTGTCGGAATGCAAAAATACAATTTTGATGATGCACGTCCAATTTTAGAACGAGCTAGTGCCCGTGAAACTGCAGCTCGAGTTGCTTTAGGTGCAGTAGCACGAAATTTCTTAGAACAAAGTGTCGGTATCACTATTTTGAGTCATGTTCTTTCAATTGGTTCAGTTCGAGTTCCCGAAGGCACGCCTTTGCCAAACGCGGGTGATATGAAGCTAATTGACGAGGACCCAGT